>JAABUK010003985.1_pt1 | contig 24504 bp, 20 predicted proteins | sample 5559141 | NCBI WGS metagenome assembly JAABUK01 (sample SAMN10711869, study PRJNA513367) | rock metagenome | isolation source: Antarctica rocks | place: Antarctica: Victoria Land, Pudding Butte nord | collected 2016-01-03 | reverse complement strand
GAACAGGGAACAGGGAACAGGGAACAGGGAACAGGGAACAGGGAACAGGGAACAGGGAACAGGGAACAGGGAACAGGGAACAGGGAACAGGGAACAGGGAACAGGGAACAGGGAACAGGGAACAGGGAACAGGGGTCCCCCCCGGGGGGTTGCCTAGTGTAAGCTGCCTGTTTGCAAGCGGTTGAGGAATTTGCTTCCTGCAGATTCGTCTATCGACAGCGGTTGGGGGTAAATACGTCATATCAAAAGACAAAGCCTGGCCGTTTGACGGGGCCAGGCTTTGTCACGCTGTGAAGCTGCTTCGATTGTATCCAGGTGGAGGGGGGGACTGCGCCACCTCAGCGGTTACTGATTGAAGTTTGCCTCTTCCTTTTCCTCTTCGAGGCCGTAGCGGCGGAGGAGGTTGGGGAGGTTCTGGGAGAAGGCGGCGCGGGGCATGACGGTGTCGCAGCCTGCCTCGACTGCCTTCGCCTTGAGGTCGCCCTGGATGTGCGACAGGAAGCCGACGATGGAGGTGGAGCGCTTGAGCTTGGCCTTGAGCTTGGGGATCAAGGTGAGGGGCTTGGCGCTGGCGTTGTTGAGGTCGAAGACGATGAGGCCTGGACGATCGCCTTCTTCGCCGCCGGTGAGCTTGGCGAGCTCCTCTTTTTCGTTCTTCACGAAGCCTACCTTGACGCCGAGCTTGCGTGCGGTCTCCTGGATCTTGGCGATGAAGAAGAGGTCATCGATAAAGAAGAAGATCTTCGTGGGCGCGTCGTCGGCGATGGGCACGATGCGGCCCTGCGAATAGTCGATCGGCTGGGAGTCGTTGGAGCTGTGGTAGCTGCGCGGACGGCCCTGGTTTCCGCGGGTATCCATGGTGGACGGGGGGGCATCGGCGAAGTTGCCGTTGACGACGCGGTAGCTGTGATCCATGGGACCGACGAAGCTGCGGGGGCCGCGGTCGCGCTGCTGCCGACCTCCGCCGCCGCTGCTTCCACCGCCGGTATTCTTGCGCGACTTCCAGCCGTCGACGCGGTTGCCGAACTGGTGGGAGTCGCCGGACGGAGCGCCGGAGCCGCCGCCGTTGTTCCGGGCGGGAGCACCGCCTCCGTTGCTGGCGGCGACGGGTTGGTTGCTGCCGGGATTATCTTCACGGCGCGGGCGTTCGCGATCCCGAAACTTCTTCTTCCAGCGCTTGGCTCCGACCCCTGCACTGGCGCCTGCACCGGCACTGGCGGCGTAATGCCCGCCCTGATTGGAAGCCTGTCCGGTGCTCTGATGAGAGGTGTTGCCGGCGTGTGACGGGGCGGAGGCCTGGATGGAGGCGATCGGTCCGGGGGCTGCTCCGTTGGCGGGGGCGGCCTCGGCCTGAGGCTGGTGCGCTTCCGTGCCGGGAGCGGCCTCGCTGCCCTTGTTTTTGCGCTTCCGCCGACGGCGCCGGCTGCTCTTGGACTGGCCCATGCCGTGGGGAACGGAGCCGGCGAAGTCTTGGTCCTGCCCGGAGCTGAAGTCCTGATCCTGCCCGCCAGTGTCGTTACGATCTGGGCGGTCATTACGATCTGGGCGGCTGGTCACGTTACGATCCTGCGGATCGGAGGTTGGGGGCGGGCCTGCGTGCGCTTGCACGTCGGGCACATTCTGTTCTGCGCTCATGCTTCCACTTCCTATTACATTGAAGTACTGCTACTGGCGGCCGGTACGATCTACCGACGTCGCGTTGAAGAGGCACGGTACCGGCGCGGAGCGTCCGCCTGTGCGCCGGGCGCGAGAACGGAACGAACCGGGAAGATCAGCGAAGGGGGAGACAGCGTCAATTTGTTCCTAGACGAACTTCCTTGGTATGGATGGGCTGCGATGGGCAGACGGTCACATGCAACCTGGTTTGCGTCTGGTTTGCATGCGCATCTGGCCCGCATCCGCATCTGGTCCGCATTAGGCGGCGGACCTCACCCCGGTTCTTGAAACATATGGGACAGCAGAGCGCGGTAGAAGACACTTCCGAAAGTCTGGAGCGAAGGCTCGAAGCACTGACGAAGGGTCGCAAGAGGCTCGGACGATGAAGGGCACCCACAGCCACTTCACAGTCAAGCCGGATAGTACAGCAGAGGGAGGGGTATTGCAAGTCCAGACTGGGGGAGTGACAAGCCCGATAGGGGGATGGAGGAGGGGATGGAAGAGATGGGGGCCCGAGAACGGGGTATGGGGCGACGTCCAAGACCGCTTTTCTCAAGCGAAAGCGATCCTGGACGGTACATGGCCAGTCACTGGCCTCCTGTAACACTCTTCCGGAGGAGAGTACGTCCATTCCGGCGGCGGCTCCGTCTGTTGGGAGCGCTACGTTCCGGAAGGGCGATAAGGCGGCGCTGCCGGGTGGTATAGCGCTGCTGATGATGGAGCAATCGGTCGGCCAAAGCGAGTTCAACGCTGGCGGGGGTTTCAGGGACCGAGCGGGGCAGTGCCCTCCCAGAATGCGGAGATGCCGGGCGGTGCTCTTCTAGAATTTGGTAGCGCAGGAGCCGGGCGTGGTTTGACCGGCGCTGGCTGGCCACCTATAATCAGACTGTTCTGAAGCCCCGCCAGGTTCTTTAGAGTACGTGAGAGATGAGGGGCGGTAGGCAATTGAAGCGTCAAGATGCTTCGATGTGCTTCGAGGATCCCCTGCCGCGTACGGCGTGTGTGGCAGGCAGGAATGATCGCAATTTTTAGAGGAGCAAGACACCCCGCATGAATCGCAATTTACTTGTAGTGACGGCGCTGAGCGCCGGGATGACGGCTGTCGTGGCCGTGGCACAGGCTCCGGCCGCCCCCGCAACCCAACTGGCGGCAACGCCCCCTGTCTCCTCCGCAGCTGCGGTCGTGCCCCAGGCGATTCCGGCCAAGGTGGCGCTGGTGGCCTTTGAATCCGCGGTCTTTGCGACGAACGAGGGGCAGCGCGCGGTGCAGGACGTGCAGAAGAAGTATGAGCCGAAGAAGGCGCAGATTGACACGCTGGCGACCGAGGTTGATTCGCTAAAGAAGCAGCTGCAGGGTGCGCCGGCGACGCTTTCGGACGAGGAGCGGCAGACGCGGCTGAAGAATATCGACACCCGGGAGAAGCAGCTGAACCGCGACGCCGAGGATGCGCAGACGGCGTACAACACCGATCTGCAGGAGGCGTACGGGAAGGTGGCGCAGAAGGTGTCGGGCGTGACCAAGAATTACGTTCAGCAGAATGGATTTACGCTGCTTCTGGATGTGAGCAACCAGGCGAGCAATGTGATGTGGGCGCTGGGGTCGACCGACGTGACGCAGGCGGTTGTGGATGCGTACAACAAGAGCTCGGGAGTGACGGCTCCGCCGCCATCGGCTCCGTCGGCTGGCCGGCCGAGTACGTCGGGGCCGGGGGCTGGGCGTCCGACGACGTCGGCTCCGCGGACGACGCCGCGACCGGCTACTACACCGCGCTAAGGCTGGTGGAAATGCTATCGAGGGGGGCTTCGGCCTCCCTCGACGTGTTTGTGGGAGACACGTCCCTCTGTGGAAATAACTGTGGATTGCGGTTTTGGGAACACGCAGATTGCTGCGGGTCAAACTCTGGCCCGTTGCGGGTTTCTGGAACTTGCGTTCACATAAGCGCAGTGGTTTGTGGGGCTTGAAAGATCGGTTGACGAGTGTGGGGAGACTTTGGTAGTAACGCCCGGCGGATATCACCGTGCTGGGGGTTTCCCACAGCGGGAGATTAAGGGCAGGTTACCTCCCTGTGGGGACGCGGGAAGTGTGTTTGCGAGATTGCTCGTGGGAGTGGCGTGGCGGTTCTGCGAGGTGGAAGCCGCTCTGTCGGGTAGATGACATAGAGGTGACGGAGTTCGAGTCGTGCTCTGTCGGGTAGACGACATAGAGGGTGTTGGTGAAAGGTTGAGGGAGACAGATCCGGTTACAATCTTGCCGTGAATCGACTGGATCAGGTAGGAGACGTCGCGTCAGGGGCAAGGCCTGACTCCGGGGACAGCTTCACGATCGACGCACACCACCATCTTTGGCGGTACTCGGCGGAGGAGTATGGATGGATCGGTGGGGGTATGGGGGCGCTTCGGCGGGACTTCCTGGTCGCCGACCTGATGGCGGAGACTGCGTCTGCGCGGGTGGATTACACGGTCGCGGTGCAAGCGCGGCAGAGTCTCGAGGAGACGCGGGAGCTGCTCTCGGTGGCCGATGCGAATGAGTTGGTCGCCGGCGTTGTAGGGTGGTTGCCGATCGACGACGCTGCTCGGCTGGCGGCGGCTCTGGAAGCGTGGGGCGGGCATCCGGCCCTGGTGGGTGTGCGGCATGTGGTCGAGGACGAGCCGGAGGGATTTCTGGATCGACGCGAATTCAACGAAGGTATTGTGACGCTTCGGGCGTACCACCTGACGTACGATCTGCTGGTTCGCGCGGACCAATTACCGGAGGCGATTGCGTTTGTGGACAGGCATCCGGAGCAGAGGTTCGTGCTGGATCATCTGGCGAAGCCGAGGGTGGCCCTGGGGGAGATCGAGCCGTGGCGATCGGACTTGCTGAGGCTTGGCGAGCGTCCGAATGTTTGGTGCAAGGTCTCTGGCCTGGCGACCGAAGCGGACTGGGGGCGGTGGTCGGCGACGAGTTTGAGGCCGTATCTGGATACGGCCATGGAGGCGTTTGGCGCCGGACGCCTGCTGGCGGGCTCGGATTGGCCGGTCTGCCTCGTAGCTTGCGAATACGCGCGCTGGTGGAAGGTGTTGCGGGACTACTTCGGGGACTTTTCGCGGGTGGAACGGGCCGGCATCTTTGGCGGGAACGCGATGGACGTTTATCGAATTGCCGACCCAGAAAAGAGGCGTGCTTGAAGGCGATTGCGATTGTCGCACCGGGTTGCGCGCGGGTGATTGACGTCGCGGACGTCACTCCTGCGGAGGGGGAGGCCTGGCTGCGGATCCGCAGGATCGGGCTGTGCGGAACCGATCTGAACACGTTTCGCGGACGGAACCCGATGGTGACGTATCCGCGGATACTGGGGCACGAGGTTGCGGCGACGCTGGAGGCGGCCACGCCTTCGTATGCCGCCGGAACGGACGTGACGGTTTCGCCCTATACGTCGTGCGGGAGCTGCCCGAGCTGCCCGAGCTGCCGGTCTGGCCGCGTGAATGCTTGCCAGTTCAACCAGACACTGGGCCTGCAACGGGATGGAGCTCTCCGGGAGCGGTTTGCTGTCGCTCCGGAGAAGCTGTACGCGGCTGACCTGTCGCTCGAGGAGCTGTGTTTAGTGGAGCCGCTGACGGTGGGGTTTCATGCGGTGGCACGCGGCCGAGTCCAGGCTTCGGACACGGTGGCGGTCTTTGGGTGCGGTGCTGTCGGCCTGGGAGCGATCTCCGGCGCGGCGTTCGTGGGGGCGCGTGTCGTTGCGATCGATCGCGATGACGAGAAGCTCGCGATTGCACGGAAGGCTGGTGCAACGGAGACGATCCACTCCGGGAACGAGGATCTGCACGGGAGGCTGCAGGCGCTGACGGGCGGGTGCGGGCCAGAGTGCACGATTGAGGCGATCGGTTTGCCGGAGACGTTTCGCGCTGCGGTGGACGAGGTCGCGTTCGCGGGACGGGTCGTGTATGTCGGGTACGCGAAGGAGCTGGTGAGCTACGAGACTCGCTTGTTTGTGCAGAAGGAGCTCGAGATTTTCGGATCGCGCAATGCGCTGCCGGAGGATTTCGCGGAGGTCATCCGTATGCTTGAACGGAAGCGTTTTCCTGTGGCCGAGGCGGTGAGTGCGGTGGTCTCGATGGAAGAGACGCCAGAGGTGCTACGGGAGTGGAGCGAGAGCCCACAGAGATTCACGAAGATCATGGTGCGCGTGAGCTAGATGTCTCGGGCGATCTCCGGAGGGCTTTACTGATGCAGATATCTACACCAAGCTCGAATCGACGTCCAAGCTCCAGTCCAAGCTCGAAGGGTCAGAGAACGAACCCATCGGCGACCGTCTTTCCCGTTGGGCAGATGCTCCCCTTCGCGCTGGTGACAATGCTGTTTTTCATCTGGGGGATGTCGAACAACCTGACGGACATCCTGGTGCAGCAGTTCCGCAAGGGCTTCGAGCTATCGCAACTGCAGGCGCAGCTGGTGCAGACGGCCAACTTCTTCGGCTACTTCCTGGTTGCGATTCCGGCGGCCAAGTTCATGCGGAGGTTCGGATACAAGGCGGGCATCATGCTCGGCCTGTGCCTGTTCGCGCTCGGGACGCTGATGTTCTGGCCGGCTGCGATCATTGGAAGGTACACGCCGTTTCTTCTTGCTTTATTTCTTGTGGGAGCGGGGGCAGCAACGCTTGAGACCGCGGGCAATCCGCTGATTGCGGAGTTCGGACCAGCGGAGACGACGGAGCGCCGCTTGAGCTTCGCGCAGAGCTTCAACCCGCCGGGAACGGTTTCGGGTGTGCTTCTGGGGACGTACTTCATCTTTTCGGGTGTCGAGCATTCGGCGGGCAAGATCGCCGAGATGAAGGCGGCGGGAACTTACCCGGCTTACATTCACGACGAGATTATGCGGGTGGTTCCCACCTATGTTGGCCTGGGTATTGCGGTGCTGCTATGTGCTGTGCTGATCGCGCGAGCCAAGTTCCCGGAGTTTGCCACGCGTCGGGCGACTGCGCTTGAAGGCAGCCGGATATCCGACCTGCTGCCGTACCGAAGTCTCTGGACGGCGGTGGTCGCTCAGTTCTTTTACGTGGGGGCGCAGGTAAGCACGTGGTCGGCGTTTATTCCTTACATGAAGCAGTACACCGGAGCGAGTGAGCGCACGGCGGGTTTTTACCTGATCGGGAATCTCCTTGCGCTGGGCCTGGGGCGGATCCTGTCCACTTCGTTGATGCGCTGGGTCGATCCGGTGCGAATGCTCGGACTGTACGCTGCGACGAACGTGGTGCTGCTTGCTGTGGGCATTCTGCATCCTGGCTGGATGGGCGTCTACGCGATCCTGTGCACGAGCTTCCTGATGTCGATCATGTTTCCGACGATCTTTGCGCTCGGCGTGAGGGGGCTGGGGGAGCATACGAAGATGGGCGGGTCGGTGCTGGTGATGGCGATCGTTGGTGGCGCGATCCTGCCTCCGCTGCTGGGCTTTGTCGCGCGGCAGACTGGCAGCGTGGCGTTGGGGTATGCCGTTCCGGCAGTGGGGTATGTGGTTGTGGCCCTGTATGCGCTGCTGAAGAGGGGCGGACGCGCTTCTTCGTCTGTGGACGGGATGGGCGGACTGGGGACTGCGCCGGAGTAGACCGCACGGAGTGTCGGCCCGGGGGTGGGTGTGCGGGGGAGTTTGGTCAGGCCTGGATATTCGTATCAGCGTCGATGTCAGCGTCAGCATCGGCATCGGAGATCGAGGCCGGTCGACGTTGGTTTACGACGCGGTCGAGGTGAACGTATCCGCCGTCGACGAAGAGGAACTGGCCGGTGGTATGCGACGCGCGATCGGAGAGGAGGAAGACGACGGTGCTGGCGATCTCTTCGGGCGTGGTCATCCGTTGGCCGAGCGGAATGTTGTGCGAGATCTCCTGACGTTCGCGCTCGGGATCGGCGCTGCGCGAGATCCATTGCTGGTAGGCGGGGGTCCAGACCTCGGAGGGAACGACTGCGTTGACGCGGATGCCGTAGGGCAGCAGATCAACGGCCCACTCGCGGGTGAGGGCAAGTTGTGCGCCCTTGGCAGCGGCGTATCCGGAGGTGCCACCCTGCCCGGTGCATGCCACTTTGGAGCCGATGTTGACGATGGATCCGCGCCGCTCCTTGAGCGATGGAAGGAGGTAGTGGGCCATGGAGAACGAGTGCCAGAGGTTGTTCTGCAACGACTGCATGAAGGCCGCGGGCGTTCCAGTTTCGAGCCCCACACCGTCATTGACGCCGATGTTGTTGACCAGGCCATCGACGCCGTCGCGGCGCGCGCGGATCTCGTCGACCACCACCCGGCAGATCTCGGGCGAATCGAGCCAGGCCTCGACGAACTCGAACGGCCTCCGTTCCTCTTCGAGCAGCTTCAGGTTCTGGCGCACCGCGGGTTCGTCCCGGTTGACGATGACCGGGATCGCTCCTTCGCGGGCGCATGCAAGAGAGATGGCGAAGCCTATGCCCAGGCCTCCACCGGTGATGACGATGACTTTGTTGTCGAGGCCGAGATCCATGCTTCTCCGGTACATCTGGGCGTTACCTGGATCTGAGAGGTTTGCTGCTAGTCTTCCCCGACCTTGAGGACGGCGAGGAAGGCTTCCTGGGGGATGTCGACTTTGCCGATACGCTTCATTCTCTTCTTGCCCTCCTTTTGCTTTTCGAGGAGCTTGCGCTTGCGGCTTATGTCGCCACCGTAGCATTTCGCGATGACGTTTTTTCGGATGGCGGTGACGGTCTCGCGGGCGATGACCTTGGAGCCGATGGCGGCCTGGATGGCGACCTCGAACATCTGGCGCGGGATGAGTTCGCGCATTTTGGAGACGAGGGCTTTGCCGCGGTCGTAGGCGGCGTCCTTGTGGACGATGATGGAGAGCGCGTCGACGGGATCGCCGCCGATGAGGATGTCCATCTTGACCATGGGCGAGATCCAGGAGCCGGCGAGCGCGTAGTCGAGGGAGGCGTAGCCGCGGGAGACGGATTTGAGGCGGTCGTAGAAGTCGAGGACGATCTCGTTGAGGGGGAGCTCGTAGGTGAGCATGACGCGGGTCTCGGAGACGTACTCGAAGTTTTTCTGGCGGCCGCGTTTATCTTCGACGAGTTTGAGGATGCCGCCGACGTACTCCTCGTTGGTGAGGATTTTCGCCATGATGACGGGCTCTTCGATGGATTCGATCTCGGTGGAGTCGGGCCAGCGCGAGGGGTTATCAACTTCGGTTACAGATCCGTCGGTGAGGGTGATCTTGTAACGAACACCGGGCGCGGTGGTGATGAGGTCCAGGTTGTACTCGCGTTCGAGGCGCTCCTGGATGATTTCGAGGTGGAGGAGGCCGAGGAAGCCGCAGCGAAAGCCGAAGCCGAGGGCGACGGAGGACTCGGGCTCGAAGTTGAAGGAGGAGTCGTTGAGGCGGAGTTTTTCGAGGGCGTCGCGGAGCAGGGCGTGCTCGTGTGAGTCGACGGTGTAGAGGCCGGCGAAGACCATCGACTTGATGTCTTCGAAGCCGGGGAGGGCCTCGGCGCAAGGGCGGTCGACCTCGGTGAGGGTATCGCCGACTTTGGTATCAGCTACGTTTTTGATGGTGGCGACGAAGAAGCCGACCTCGCCGGCGGAGAGCTCGGTGAGTTCGATGGGCTTGGGGGTCATGACGCCCATGGATTCGACGTCGAACATCTTCCCGTTGGACATGACCTTGATCTTCATGCCCTTGCGGAGCTTGCCGTTGATGATGCGGGCGAGGACGATGACGCCGCGGTAGGCGTCGAACCAGGAGTCGAAGATGAGGGCCTGGAGGGGGGCGTCGGGGTCGCCGAGGGGCGGGGGGAGGAGGTTGACGACGGCTTCGAGGATGAGCTCAACGTTGAGGCCGGTCTTGGCCGAGACCGCGATGGCGTCGTCTGCGGGGAGGCCGACGGATTTTTCGATCATGGCCTTGGTGCGCTCGATGTCGGCGGAGGGGAGGTCGATCTTGTTGATGATGGGGAGGATCTCGAGGCCGTTCGAGATGGCGAGGTAGGCGTTGGCGAGGGTCTGGGCCTCGACACCCTGGGAGGCGTCGACGACGAGGAGGGCGCCTTCACACGAGGCTAGCGAGCGGGAGACCTCGTAGGAGAAGTCGACATGGCCGGGGGTGTCGATGAGGTTGAGCTGATAGGTTTCGCCGTTGTGGGCGGTGTACATCATACGGACGGTGTGGGCTTTGATGGTGATGCCGCGCTCGCGTTCGAGGTCCATGGCGTCGAGGACCTGGGCCTGCATCTCACGGGACGTGACGGAGCCGGTGAGCTCGAGGAGGCGGTCGGAGAGGGTGGACTTGCCATGATCGATGTGCGCGATGATGGCAAAGTTGCGGATGTGGGACGGATCCATGCGGGGTAGGCGGGGCCTCAGAGATCATCTTAACATCCGGGGGTGGGCGGCTCAGCGTACATGAAGGGGGAAGCGCGGCGGTTTACCGGGAGTCAAAAGAACATGCATGGGATGTGTCTTCTGCGCGAGGCAAGGTGAATTTCCGCGGGAGACGTGGGCAAAGGTCGCTACCGTTCCGCCACGAACGCGACATTGAACCAGGATGCAGTTTGCGGTGCATCAAACAGGGGCGGGGATGACGCCAGACTGCTGTGGGTGAAGCGGCTATGGTGGAAGGACGCACTGCCGTTTTGAGGACGAATGACGACTGCTTACCTGAATCGCGTTGCGACGGCTGTTCCCGAGTTCGATGTCCATCACGCGTTCGTAGCGTTTGCGGCGGAGATGCTCAGGTCCGAGCGGAGTCGCGGGCTATTTCGCAGGATGGCTCGGGTGTCGGGGATCCGGCAGCGATTTTCGGTTCTGAACCCGAACGTGCTTGGGGAAGAGGGATCGATTGACGCGGCGAAGTTCTACACCAGGGGAGCCTTTCCGGGGACGGCGGCGAGGATGAAAGTCTTCGAGCAGACGGCACCGAGGCTGGCGAAGCAGACGGTGGATCGGCTGAAGCTGAGCGAAGGGGAGCGAGCGCGGGTGACGCATGTGATCGTGACCTCATGCACGGGCTTGTATGCACCGGGGCTGGACTTCGAGATCATGGACTACCTGGGCCTGGCGCCGACGGTGGAGCGGACGACGATCGGCTTTATGGGGTGCTATGCGGCGATGAATGCGTTGAAGGTGGCGCGGCACATCGTGCGGTCGGAGCCAGCGGCCGCGGTGCTGGTGGTGAACCTGGAGCTGTGCACGCTGCATCTGCAGGAGACGCAGGACCTGGAGCAGGTGCTGTCGTTTCTGGTCTTTGGCGACGGGTGTGCGGCGTCGCTGGTGACGGCGGAGGCGACGGGGCTGGCGCTCGACAGCTTCCGGTCGGTGGTGATCCCGAAGACGCGGGATTTGATTACGTGGAATATCCGCGAGATGGGATTTGACATGCTGCTGTCGGGGAGGGTGCCGGGCGAGATCGCGCGCGCACTGAAGGCGGACAGGAGCGACACGGGAGCACGGGAGATTACGGGCGGGCGACCGGTCGACGAGATCGACCTGTGGGCGGTGCATCCGGGTGGACGGTCGGTGCTGGATGCGGTGGAGGACGGGTTGGGGCTGCGCGACGGGTCGCTGGTGGCATCGCGGCAGACCTTGGAGTGCTTCGGCAACATGTCATCGGCGACGGTGATGTTCGTGCTGGAGCAGGTGATGAAGGCGGCGGGGGCGGGGCAGAGCGGATGTGCGATGTCGTTTGGGCCGGGGCTGACGGCGGAGACGCTGCTGTTCCATGCGGTCTGACCTGGGTATGAAGGCGCGGGCCCGAGATGGGGACGGAGAGCGTCGCGAGAGCGGATGGGCGGGCGCGGACTTTCGGCATCGCGCTGATCCCGGGACCCTTCCAGAGTGGATGGATGAGCCGTGTTCGCGCGAGGTGCTGACGGGATGTCTGCGGAACCTCGAGCGGATGAACCGGCTGACGATGTCGTACCGGCCGACGTTACGATTTCTGACGCGGGTTGCGGAGCGGCATGCTGGGCGAGAGTTGCACATTATGGATGTGGGGTCGGGGTATGGCGACATGCTGCGCGTGATCCGGCGATGGGCGGAGCGGCGGGGTGTGCGGGTGAGGCTGACGGGGATCGATCTGCATCCGGAGACGGAGGCGATTGCGCGGGAGGCGACCCTGTCGGAAGGAATGCCGGCGGACGCGATCGATTGGAGGACGGGGGACGCGACGACGGAGGCTTCGCTGCAGGCGCCGGATGTGGTGATCAGTGCGCTGGTGATGCACCACCTCCCGGACGTGGAGATCGTGCGCTTCCTGCGATGGATGGACGCGAGTGCGCAGATCGGTTGGTTCATTAACGATCTTGAGCGGAGGGTAATACCGGCGGCGGTCTTCAGTGCGCTGGCGGTGCTGCTGCGGTGGCACCCGTTTCTACATCATGATGGGCCGGTGTCGTTTCGGCGGGCGTTCCGGATTGCGGATTGGAAGGAGCTGCTGCGAGCGGCGGAGATTGCGGGGGAGACGGTGCGGATCGTGCCGACGTTTCCGGGGCGGATGTGTGTGGAGCGGATGCGATGAAAGCGGATGTGGCGGACGGGCCGGTGGTGATCGGAGGCGGTCTGGCCGGTGCGGCGGTGGCGACACTGCTGGCGCGCGCGGGACGACCCGTGACGCTGGTGGAGCAGTATGCGGAGCCGCGGCACAAGATGTGCGGCGAGTTTCTTTCGACGGAGGCGTGTGAGTCGCTGCTGCGGATGGGGCTGGATGTGCGGGCGCTGGGTGCGGTGCCGGTGAGTTTGGTGCGGATGGCGCGACGGAGCGGGGCGGTTGGGCATGAGCTGCCGTTTGCGGCGCAGTCCTTGACGCGGCGCGTGCTGGATGAGGCCATGCTGCAGATGGCTATGGAGAGCGGTGTGAGGGTGCAGCGCGGGCGGCGCGTGGAGGCGCTCGAGCGGAATGGGGAGGGGTGGAGCGTGCGGATGTCCGAAGGAGATTCGCTGCACGCGGAGGATGTCTTTCTGGCGAGCGGAAAGCACGATGTGCGTGGACATGCGCGGCCGGACGGGCCGCAGGGAACGCTGATTGCCTTCAAGCAATATTTTCGCCTGGCGGAGGCGCAGAGCGCGGAGCTCTGCGGGGCGATTGAGCTGATCATGTTTCGCGGCGGGTATGCGGGGCTGCAGATGGTGGAGGACGGGTGCGCGAATCTTTGCCTGCTGGTGGAGGCCAAGCGATACAAGGTATTGGGTGGGAGCTGGGGCGCGCTGCTCCTCGCGATCGTGGCGGAGTCGCGGCATCTGAGCCGGCGGCTTGAGGGCGCGGAGGCGCTGCTGGAGCGGCCGCTGAGTCTGTCGCGGATCCCTTATGGATACCTGCGCATGGATGCGGCGGAGGTGGGACTATGGTGCCTAGGCGACCAGGCGGCGGTGATCCCGTCGTTCTCTGGCGATGGGATGTCGATCGCGCTGCACACGGCGCGGTTGGCGGCGGAGATGTATCTGTGCGGTCTGGGATCGGCGGACTTTGCGGCGCGGCTGGCGGCGGAGCTGGGAACGCTGCTGCGACGTTCGACGATGCTGTCGAGGCTGATGGTAGCGGGTGCGGGGCAGCCGTTGGTGTGTGGTGCAGTGAGGGCGTTTCCGTCGCTGCTGCCGTGGGCTGCCGCACTGACACGGATACCCGCCGCGGCGAGATCGAGGCTGGCGGAAGTTGCAGCGAAAGCGTAGCGGAAGAGGTTTGGGCAGGCCTCGCGTCTTACAATGAGCGGGACGATGAAGCGGACGAGTTTGGGGCAACCAGGGAAGCGGGCGCGGCGGTGGGGTGTGGTGGTGGGGTGTCTTCCGCTGGCGCTAGCGATGGGATGTCCGCAGGACCAGGCGAGGGCTCCGGGCCGGGCTCAGACGCAGATCACGGCGCCGTCGATGCCGGCGCCGACACCGATGGCGGCGGGTGCTGTGGCGCAGGCGGGGGTGGCTCCGAAGAGTGCGAGTGTGGCGGCAGCCGTGGTGACTGCGACTCCACAGAGCCCGGCGCAGGCGCAGAAGGTGCAGCAGCTGATCCAACAGGCGGAGCGGGCGTATGCGAGCGGTGTGGCCAACTACCGCGCGGGCAAGCTGGATGCGGCGAGGAACGACTTTGATTTCGCCGTTGACCTCTTTCTGACGAGCGGCATGGATTTGAAGACGGATGCGCAGATGTCGGAGGAGTTAGACCGGCTGGTGAGCGCTGTGAACTCGCTGGAGATGGCGGCGCTGAAGCAGGGCAACGGATTTTCGGCGCCGGTGGAAGCGGCACCGGTGGATGCGGCGAACGATGTGACGTTTGCCCCGAACCCGGAGTTGACGGCGAAGCTGAACGGCGAGTTGAAGACGACCGAGAGCGATCTTCCGCTGGTGATCAACGACACGGTTGCGGGGTACATCGGATATTTTTCGAGTTCGCCATCGTTTCACGCGCACATGCTGCGATCGTTGGAGCGGGTTGGGAAGTACCGGTCGATGATCGAGAGGGTGCTGAAGGAGGAGGGCGTTCCTCAGGACATGATTTACCTGGCGGTCGCGGAGTCGGGGTTTCAACCGCAGGCGCTGAATGCGAGTTCGGGGGCGGGAGGCATGTGGCAGTTCATGCCGTACCTGGGGGCGTACGGGCTGGCGCGGAATGGGTGGATCGATGAGCGCTTCGATCCGGAGAAGTCGTCGCGTGCGTACGCGCGTTATATCAAGACGCTGTACAAGCAGTTTGGCGACTGGTACCTGGCGATGGCGGCGTATGACTGGGGTCCGGGCAATGTTCAGCGCGCGGTGATGCGAACGGGGTACGCGGATTTCTGGGAGCTGTACCGGCGCAACGTCCTTCCGACGGAGACGAAGAATTACGTTCCGAAGATTCTGGCGGCGGTGATCATGGCGAAGAATCCGGAGCGGTATGGGCTGGACAAGCTGGTGCCGGCGGCGGCGGTGGTGAGCGATACGGTGCAGACGGATACGGCGACTGATCTGCGGCTGGTGGCGGACGTAACGGAGGCGTCGGTGGGCGAGATCGTGGCGCTGAATCCGAGTCTTCTGCGCTTGAGCACACCGCGCGACATGACGTTCGATCTTCGCATTCCACTGGGGACGAAGGACACGTACACGGAGCGGATGAAGGCGATTCCGATCGACAAGCGGGCGAGCTGGAGATTTCACGTAGCACGGGATGGAGAGACGCTGGAGAGCATAGCGGCGGAGCTGCACTCGCATGCGAGCGATGTTGCGGCGGCGAGCGGGTTGAATACCGGCGACAGCGTGGAGGCGGGCGACGAACTGGTAATTCCGGTGGCGGCAGCAACGGCGAACGGGACGCATCCGCAGCGCTACAAGGTGCGGCGCGGAGACACGCTGGTGACGGTTGCGGATCGCTTCAATGTATCGGCGGAGGATCTGCGCCGGTGGAATCACATGTCGTCGAGCACAGTGAGTGCGGGTCGAACGCTGGCGGTGACGGAGCCGGTGCGTCTGGCTCCGACGGCGCATCTACGCGGGCGTGGACGGGGCTCGCGTGGGCGAGGTGCGGCGGCGACGGCTTCGCGTGGACGCGGTGTGGGGAAGGGAAGCAGAGCGAGTGGGGCTGCACGATCGACGAAGAGTTCGGGAGTGAAGAGATCGAGTGCGAGAGCGGCGACCACAGGGAAGAAGCCCGCGCGTAAAGCTGCACGATGAGCTTCGCTGGAGAAAAGATTGCTTGCCATCGCTAGCGCACCGATGCAGTATGTTGCTAGAATCCGTTCCGCGATGCGCGCGCGACGAATCGTTGCATCGTAACTAGTGCGGTGAAGTCAGGGCAGCGAGAGGGATGAACATGAGCTTCGACGAAACGATCAAGCGACATGCAGCCGCGCACGACGACGATGACGCCGGCGAACAGGACGATGAGCTCGACGACACGATTTCCGTAGAGGACGTTGAAGATGAGGATGACGAAGAGGAGGAGGTCACGTTGACCTCTGCCGACGACACCGTGGACGGCGCTGACAGCATGGCCGACGGGGACGACGAGGCGAGCGGATCCGACAAGCTGCTGCACCGCGGGACGCATGCGGAGGACGCGAGCGTATTTTCCGCACCGTCGTCGCAGGTAGACCCGTACACGCCACCGACGCGGCTCTCGAAGCTGCCGAAGAAGAGTGCGACGGAGAGCGGTGTGGGCGCGGCGCTGAAGAGTTCGGCGGCGACGGCTGCTTCGGGAAATGGAACTTCGGGTAGGAGAGTTTCGGGTAAGGGAGCTTCGACGAAGGCTTCTGCTGGCAAGGGTTCTTCGACGAGCAGCGCCAAGGCTGCGCCGAAAAAGCAGACGACGAAGAGCGCGCCCGCGAAGAAGGCAGCTCCGGCAAAGAAGGCTGCTGCGAAGAAGGCGTCGGCGACAACGGCCGCTGCGAAGAAAGCGCCTGCGAAGAAGGCGGGAGCGAAGCCGGCGGCGGGCAAAAAGACCGCGGGTCGCGGAGCGACGGGGAAGAGCTCCGTAGCGAAGAGGATTTCAGGATCTGCCGCACAGAAGTCGAGTGCTCAACGCGGCAGTAAGGTCGCTTCTCCCAAGGGAGCGGAAGGCAACAAGGGCACAGCACGCAGCAAAAAATCAACAGCGAGAGGTACCACCTTGGCAACAGCGAAAAAGTCACCAGCAAAGAAGGCCCCAGCAAAGAAGGCTCCGGCAAAGAAGTCTCCAGCGAAGAAGGCTCCTGCAAAGAAGTCCACGCCAGCGAAGAAGGCACCGGCGAAGAAGTCCACACCGGCTAAGAAGACCGCGGCAAAGAAGTAGACGGAAGCAAGGCAACAGAAATCTACAGGCAAGCAAATAGGCCCGAGTTCTCAGATTGAGAGCCCGGGCCTTTTTGCGTCTAGTGCATGGGTGAGTTTCCTACTGCGAACTTTTGCTTGATATTGCGGACATCGTGTTGCCTGCTGCCGGACCTCTTACTTGCCGCCATCCTTGATCGCCGTGAGAATGGCTTCGCTGTGGTTGGGAATGTCCTTGACGTCCCACATCTTGACGACCTTGCCGTCGGGAGAGATGAGGAAGGTCTCGCGGCTGGCGTACTTCATGGGGCCGAAGGCTTTGACGGGAACGCCGTACTGATCGATGACTTTGTGATCAGGATCGGCGAGGAGCTTGAAGGTGAGGCTGTCCTTGGTGCAGAAGGTCTTGTGGCTTTCGACGGTATCAAGCGAGACGCCGAGAACGACGGCATTGGCGGCGGTGTACTTCTCCTGATCGCGCTGGAAGTTATGGGCCTCGAGGGTGCAACCGCTGGTCTGGTCCTTGGGATAGAAGTAGAGGACGACCCACTTGCCCTTGTAGTCGGAGAGGGAGACGGGCTTGTCCTCCTGCGAGGGCAGGGTGAAGGTGGGGGCGGTGGAGCCGATGGGGAGGGTATCCGCTGCGGCGTGCGCCTTGAGGCCGAATGAGAGCATCCCGGCAGTGGCGAGGATGGTTGCGGAGATGATGGATTTGCGCATGGGGGTGAGCCTTTCTAGGGAACAGGGAACAGGGAACAGGGAACAGGGAACAGGGAACAGGGAACAGGGAACAGGGACAGAAGAACGGATGGGCGATGTTCGATGTTCGACTGCTTCTGTCGAGGAGAATTCTACTCTGCGAGGATGGCGATGTGTGCGGCGTTGGCTGCGGCGATGACGGCGTCAACATCGAAGAGGAGGGTTCGACCGGCTTCGATTGAGAGGCAGGTGGCACCTGCTGCGGCCATTGCTTCGATGGTGCGGAGACCGATGACGGGGACGTCGAAGCGCATGTCCTGCGCGGGCTTGGCGACCTTGACGACGGTGAGGGAGCGGCGGAGGGTAGACGTGATGATGCGGTCGGGGGCACGGTTGGCGGAGGGCTCGTCGAGCGTGCGGAAGAGGTCTCCGGCGCGGGCGATGGTGGCGTCGGTGCCTTCCATGGCTTCGACGGCGACGCAGGCCTGTGCGGCGACGACGACGGTCTGGCCGAGATCCCAGGTGGCGAGACCGTGGGCGACGCCCCGGCCGTATGCGATGTCCTTGCGCTCCTCTTCATCGGGGGCGCGGGCAGTGAGGACGCCGGGTCTGGCGAGCAACGGATCGAGGTAGAGGGTGGAGCTGATGAGGTCGATGCCCTCATCGGCGAGGACCGTTGCGATGGCGCCGAGGAGCATGTCGGTCGAGCGCGAGCGGAGGTTGAGGAGCAGCTTGGCGAGGCGCCAGTCGGGGCGGATGGAGGAGAAGATCTGTTTGTGGCGGACCTGTCCGGCCATGGTGGCGCGGGTGACACCTTCGGCCTTGAAGGTATCGATGAGCTTTGAGAGTTCGCCGAGGGAGATCCAGTGGAGGTGGATGCCGGGGTCATGGGCGGCGCGCTGATCGATCTCGGGGTCGGTCTCTTCCCTAATGGCGACGACGACGACGGTGACGCCGTGGGCGCGGGCGGCGTCCAGGAGGAGGAAGGGGAAGCGGCCGTTGCCGGCGATGAGGCCGAGTTTACCCATCGTGCGAGATCGGAAGCTTGCGCGGGAGTGGCGGCTCAGGAAGTGGTGGACGTGTGCGCGGTTTGGGAGAGGCGGGTGGTTGCCGGGTCATGTATGGATGGGTGTGAGGGGCAAGGACAGGGGAACGGAAATGACGGGGTTCACGCCCATCGGGTTATGGGGCAGGAACAGGCTGAAGACGGTTCCGGAGCGTCCATGCTCCTGACTACTACGGACGTTGAGGTTGCCCTTGTGGCGCTTGACGATCTCGCAGCTGACCCAGAGTCCAAGGCCTACGCCGGTGAGGCCCTTGGTGGTGAAGAATGGCTCGAAGATCTTCTTCCGGGTGTGGGCGCTCATGCCGCTGCCGTTGTCGGCGACGGTGATGACGACACCTTTGACTCCGCTGCTCCAGCGGGTGGCTTCGCGGATGCGCAGGACGAGGCGCCCACCGAAGGGCGGACAGGCGTCGACAGCGTTGGCGATGAGGTTGTTGAGGACCTGACGGATTTCGCCTTCGAAGCAGACGACGGGGCTGGTGGCGCGATTGCGCGTTTCGACGCTGATGCGGGTATTGGAGAGCCGCCCTTTGAACATGGCGAGAGATTCGGTGACGAGGTCGACGCCGCTGACAGCCTGCTGCCGGGTGGCCTGCTTGTAGAAGCGCAGAGTTTGGGTGCTGATGGAGGCGACGCGGCGTAGTTCGTTCTCGGCGGTATCGAGGTAGTCGTGGATTTCAGTGACATTCTGGCTGCTGCGTGCGAGGTAGAGGAGGTTGGTGATGGACTCGAGCGGGTTGTTGATCTCGTGGGCGATGGAACTGGCGAGGCGGCCGACGGCGGCAAGTTTTTCTGTCTGGATGAGGACCAGTTCGGCGAGTTTGCCTTCGGTGACGTCGACGCCGAGCACGATGATTCCGGAGATGGTTCCATCGGCCTCGCGCATGGGCTGGTAGATGAAATCGAGGTAGCGATCTTCGAGTGGCTCGCCGGGGCTGCGCGCGAGGCGGATGTGGGTACCGCGTCCGACAAAGGGCTGGCCGGTCTGGTAGACGCGGTCGAGGAGAGCGATGAAGCCCTGTTCTTCGGCCTCTGGGAGGGCTTCGCGAAGGGGCTTTCCGAGGATGTGCCTGGGGCCGATCAGATCTTGATAAAGCGGATTGATCATGTCGAAGGTGTACTCGGGCCCGCGCAGAACGGCGAAGAAGGCGGGCGCCTGTTCGAAGAGATCGTTGAGGCGCTGGCGTTCTCCCTCGAGCTGTCCGGCGAGCGAGAGGCGTTCTGCCTCGAGGCGTTTGCGCCCGGTGATATCGCGCACAAAGGCCTGCCAGCGTCCGTCGGGAAGGATGGCGGCGCTGACCTCCGCGGTGAGGCGGGCACCGCTGCGGGTGACGAGCTGCCACTCCTCGACACTGACGCCTCCCTTGAGGAGAGCATCGCGCGTCGTCCACAGTCTTGGGATCTCGGCTGCAGCGACGACCTCGGCGTAGCTTCGACCGAGCAGATCCTGGCGGCTGTAGCCGAGCAGGTTGGCCGCGGCCAGGTTTGCCTCGGTGATGCGGCCGTCGATGCCGGCGACGAAGATGGCGTCGGAACCGAGATCGAACAGGGCTTTTGCCTGCTCCTGGCTGGAGCGCAGCTGCTGTTCCGTGAGCACGGTTGCGGTGGTGTCCATGCAGGTGACGAGGGTGGCGCGGACCTCGCCGGAGGGATCGCGGACGGGGCTGAAGCTGTAGGTCCAGAAGACGTCCTCGAGTTGGCCATCGCGAAGGATGGGGAGAAGCAGGTTTTCGTTCCAGACAGCTTCGGCGCGGGTCATGACGCCTTCGATCTGGGGGAAGATGACGGGCCAGATCTCGGGCCAGCAGTCGCGGCCGCGCCCCCCGAGTGCAGAAGGGTGTTTGTCCGAGCCTAAGCTGGGGCGGTAGGCGTCGTTATAGAACTGAATAAGTTCGTCGCCCCACCAGAGAAACATGGGGTGAAGGGAGGCGAGCAGCATGTTGACAGTGATGAGAAGGGTGTCGGGCCACTGTTCGACGGGACCCAGCGGCGTCTCGCTCCAGGGGAAGGCGCGGGTGCGATCGGCCATCTCTCCGGGGCCCAAGATGAGGCTGGGCGGGGCCAGGGTAGTGGCCGGCGAGGAAGAGGCGCGGCGATCGACCTGATCTGCAGAGTTCACGATGGGTAAGGCTCCAGGTCCTGAGGTCCATGGAGGCGCACGTTCCCGGGATGCAGAGTTGACGGACTCTGAATTTTGCGCCGACCTCCGGCGATTTCCAGTCGTCCCGCGCGGTGCAGAGCGGGTGGTTCTCAATGAGCAGGCTGGAGGCTATGAGGGTACAACGATTGGGGAGGGCGCGCCATGATTCCTTGGTTGCCATCGATTTTGGCGGGGCGGGAGCCTGGGATCTGGGGATGCCCCGGATGGGAAGGCCCCGGATTATTTGATAACGCCGCGGGTGCTTTGAGCGATGAAATCGGCCAGGTACTGGAGGTGTTCGGCGGCGGGGTCGGAGGTTGGAAGAGCGGCCAGACTGGCGCGGATGGCAGCGAGGGCGTCGGTGGTGTTGAGCTTGGAGGAGAGTAGGAGGCGGTAGGCGTGGCGGAGCTGCCCCAACTGGGTGGGGGTGAAGCCGCGGCGCTCGAGGCCGACTTTGTTGAGGCCGTACGCGTGGTTATTGCGCTCGATGGAGGTGAGCGAGTAGGGAAGGACGTCCTGGGTGATGGTGGTGCCGCCGCCGACGTAGCTGTAACGGCCGATGCGGCAAAACTGGTGCACGGGGCAGAGGGCGCCCACGACGGCGAAGTCTTCTACGATGACGTGGCCGGCGAGGGTTGCGGAGTTGGCGAGGATGCAGCCGTTGCCGATGTGGGAGTCGTGGCCGATATGGGTGTAGGCCATGATGAGGCAGTCGTCACCTACGGTGGTGAGGCCGCCGCCGCCTGCGGTTCCGCGGGAGATGGTGACGTACTCGCGGATGCTGTTGCCAGAGCCGATGGTGAGGTGGGTGGGTTCGCCGGCGTACTTGAGGTCTTGCGGGGCGATGCCGAGGCACGCGAACGGGAAGATGCGGTTGCGGTCGCCTAGGGTGGCGTGGCCGTCCAGGACGACGTGGGAGACGAGTTCGCAGTGCTCGCCCAGGACGACGTCGGGACCGATGGTGCAGAAAGGGCCGATGGTGCAGGTGGGGTGGATGCGTGCGCCGGGGGAGATGATGGCGGTGGGGTGGATTTTCGGGGCGTGGACGGATTCCGGGTGGAGTTCGGGAGGGGAGGTGGGTCGTGAGGGCTCGGTCACGGCGGATTTAGCTGGGGGACTCGACTGGGGGCTGGGCGGATGCGGGGTCCGTCGGAGTGGGCGACGTGGTGGTGATGGGTGTGGGTCGACCGGGGCGGGGCACGAGCTGGCAGGTGACGGTGGCCTCGCAGACGAGCTTGCCTTCAACGGTAATGGCGCCGTGCATCTTGACTGCGCGGGTGCGCCAGTTGAGGACCTTCACCTCTATGCGAAGTTGATCACCTGGGGTGACGGGGCGGCGGAAGCGGGCGTCCTCGATTCCGGTGAAGACCATGAGCTTGGAGTCGCGGTCGGGGATCTCGGTGAGCAGGAGGGCGCCGCCGGTCTGGGCGATGGCCTCGACCATGAGGACGCCGGGCATGATGGGGTAGCCGGGGAAGTGGCCTCCGAAGAATGGTTCATTTACGGTTACATTCTTGATGGCGACGATGCGTTTGGCGGGATCGATCTCGAGGACGCGGTCGATGAGCAGGAAGGGGTAGCGGTGGGGGAGGATGGACATGATCTCGACGATGTCGAGGGTAGTGCGAGGTGGGCTGATCTCCGTGCTCGGCGGAGCGTCGGGGTGGGCTTGGGTCATGGCACAGATGAGTATATCCGCGTTGCCGGACCAGGGCTGGACTGGTGCGGGGCTCCCACCTTTGTGAGGGGGGTGGCGAGAGTTACTTCTTTTTGAGCAGGATGCCTGCCGTGAAAGTGTCGGGTGGGAGAGCGATATTGTATTCGACTTTGGTAAGAAAGCGCTGATTGGTCATGTCGCCGTTGCGATATCGGGTGAAGGTGAGGGCAGTAGGGAGGCCACCAATCTCGTGGTAGTCGTCGTACTCTTCGCGGTCCTCGTCGTGATCCTTGAATTGCTGGTTGCGCCACTCGAAAGTGCGGGCGAGGGGGAGGTGGGTGGCGGCATCGAGCTCGAGGGTGACGGCGTCGTTGTTGGCGCTCAGGACGGTGAGTTTGTCGGTGAGGTGGCGTTCGACCATGCTGGTGCCTTCCGCGATGACGATGACGCCGGGAGCCTTGAGCCAGGTGAAGACGATGGCCTCGATAGAGTGTGCGCGGCGGCGAAGGTAGTCCTCAACCTGCTCCCGGGGGAGGGTGGTCTGGCCTTTATAGGTGAGCTCGTACCCATTGTCGGCGGTCCAGATCTGGGCTACGTCGCGCTTTTTGCCGGGCACGATCATGCCCTTGTCGGTAATGAACTCGATGCGTTCGAGCGCGGGCTGGGTGGCGTTCGGGAGTTGGCGGAGTTCGGCAAAGTCGATGGTGGCTCCGGTGGGTGCGCCGCGGAAGAAGGCTGCGGTGCGACCGAGTTCGGAGGAGGTACGGCGGGAGATCCAGGCGGGGCCGCCGAGCGCGGCGACCATTTGATCGAGGAGTTGGCGTCCTCGCTGCTCCTGTGTCTGGCCGTTGGGAAGGGGAGGTGCGGCGTCCTGGAGATCGCGTGCCTGGGCGTGGAGCGGTATGGGCAGGAGAAGCGCGAGGGCGACGAGGGTGAGACGGAGATGCATGGTGATCCTTGGGCAGAGTAATGGGGGACTTGAGGCGGAGGCAAGTTTGGGAGGCGAATGCGAAGGTCTTCGAACGCGAGGTTCTTTAGACGAACCGGAACGGTTACAGATTAGACCGCCGACTGCTCGATAGCGCTATTGTGCGAGCTGGATCGTGCGGATCAGATTAGCCGACGAGTACGGCACCTCCGTTGACGTTGACGACTTCACCGGAGATGAAGCCGGCGAGGGGGGTGCAGAGAAAGAGGATGGGACCGGCGATCTCGTTGACGTGGGCGACGCGGCCGAGGGGGATGAGAGCCATCGCTTTCTTGGACGTTTCGGGGTCGTTGAGGGCAGCTGCGGACATCTCCGTGCCGACCCATCCGGGAGCGACGCAGTTGGCGCGGATGCCTCTGGGCGCGAGTTCGGACGAGAGGCTTTTGGTGAGCGAGATGAGGGCGCCCTTGCTGGCTGCGTAGTCGGCGTGGAAGGCTTCGCCACGCTGAGCGGCGGTGCTGGCGACCAGGACGATATGGCCGCGGGCGCTTAGGATGTGGCTGCCCGCGTTGAGTTCCGAATCGAATTCGGCGGCGGGTTGGTCGAGCATATGTGCGGTTGCGGCTTTGACCAGGCCGAAGGTGCTGTCGAGGTTGATGGCGAGGGTGGATCGCCACTGGGTCGAGGACATGGTGTTGATGGGCTGATCGTGTGCGGGCCAGACGCCGTGGTTGACGACGAGGATATCGAGGCGGCCGAGGGCTTGGCGGGCGGCGGCGATGAGGGCCTCCCCGTGCTCGGGCGTGGCGAGCTCCTGCTGGAGAGCGATGCATCTGGGGGAGTCTGAGTGTGCGTGAGAGTCTGTGCCTTCCAGATCGCGGACGAGGGCGTCGGATTCTTTGCTCGAAGTGTTGTAGCTGAAGGCGACGCGTGCCCCGGCTGCGTGGAAGAGGCGAACGCAGGCGGCACCGATGCCGCGCGAGCCGCCGGTGATGAGAGCATTGCGGCCGGGGAGGGAGAGCGGGATGCCGGGACCGGGGCCGAGCGGGGATGTTGCCATAGATGCGACGCTACCGAAAGTTGCTGTAGACATGCAAGCCGCGCGCGGGCGATGCTGGCTGCAGCGGCCAGGCGCCGGAGAGGTGGTTGCGGCATGAAGAGGTCAGTTCTGGTTGTGCGAGTTCTGCTTGGGTTGATCTTCTTCGTATTTGGCCTGAACGGCATTCTGCACTTCATGAAGGCGCCGATGCCGGAGGGCGATGCGGGGACGCTGGCTGGGATTATGGCAGCGCATGGATGGATGACCTTTGTGGCGGTGCTGCAGGTAGTGGGAGGTCTGCTGCTGCTGGTGGGGCGCTACGTTCCGCTAGGGCTGGTGATTCTGGCGCCGATCATTGTGAACATCCTGCTGTTTCACTTTCTGCTGGAGCCGAAGGGTGTCGGTCCGGGGCTGGTGACGGCCTTGCTGGAGATCTTTCTCATCTGGGTGTACCGGCGGTCGTTCCGGGGGTTGTTCGATGCAGCGCCGGAGATCGTCTAGGAGCTTGTTGAAATAGATACCGATCCACAGGCTCTGAGCACGTGGAGGTCGTCTTACGGGTATGCGTGGAGACGAGCGGTTTCAGGATGGGATGTTCAGCTATGTGTCGTTGGAGCAG
>JAABUK010003984.1_pt1 | contig 24506 bp, 47 predicted proteins | sample 5559141 | NCBI WGS metagenome assembly JAABUK01 (sample SAMN10711869, study PRJNA513367) | rock metagenome | isolation source: Antarctica rocks | place: Antarctica: Victoria Land, Pudding Butte nord | collected 2016-01-03 | reverse complement strand
CTGCCGCGGCCGCTGCTGCCGCTGCTGCGGGCGGACCGTGCGCGCCTGGTGGTGCGGCGGCGGCCGCAGCCGCGGCTGCCGCAGCCGGTGGCGCAAACGGAACTGGCGGCGCAGCGGCTGCTGCTGCTGCTGCCGCTGCCGGCCGCCACAGCGCCGCGGCTGCTGCCGCCGCTGCTGCCGGCGGCAACACCCCGGGCGGCAACGACAGCACGCCATGAAGCAGCCGGCGTGGTGAATCATACCACTGTTATAGAACACGCAAGCCGCTAGGGAGGAACCTGCGCGGCATGAGAATTGAATGGGTACCCAGAACAGCATGTAGTGACAGCGATCCGCCATCTCGGACCGCAAACTTCATTGCAAATAGATTCTGTGTAGAAAACAGGCGTTGTAGTGCAGCAGCAGCATACCTAGGTTTGGCAGCAACGTTTCAGAATGTAGGCAGGCTGTGAAGAAGATAGCACTCAGCAGTGCCTAGAATAGGATAGAGGCGATGTTAGCTCAGCGGCTGAGAAAGTTGTACTTGCAATGTGTTGAGCACCAGCTCGAACGAGGAACAGTTATGTAAGCGCGACAGCCAGTTGTCTCCCGGCCACCCGCCATGACCACGTTCTCCTCTTCTTCCCTGTGCGCGGCTGATAGGTACTGCCGCACAGCCAGTGTGCGCCAGGCGGAGACATGGCGGTTGAGGGGTACCCAGCCATGCTCCTGCTGTGCCACTGCTTTCGCAGATGTCTCCCAGGAGGGTGGTCATGGCTGCGGCGATGAGAGCAGGGGAGAAGTAGGCATTGACCGCGGGTGGGGAAGCAAGGAGGCAGCGGGAAGGCACCGGGTGCAGAGAGGTCGCCGGCCAGGTGCAATCGAAGCACTACCCATCTCTGGGTCCACAGTTTTGAAGACGGCGCCCGCCGGGATCAGGCCGGCACGGGCAGCCGAAGAGCTGAACATCAAATTCAGTTGGGGAGAGGAAGTGATGGCACACTCCTGCAAGAGGCAAAACAGTAGAAGGGCTGCCATACAGCATCTATAAACGGAGTGTGTGCACGAGTTAGTGAAAATGGAGAAGGGAAGTGGGAAATAAAACACCGCAAGCAAATAGGAGCGTGTCCAACTAAACGGGTGGTGTTTAAAAACACCAGTTTTGGTTTTATACCAGTCGAGCAGCAGCCTAAGCGCGCTCGCCGCGGATGCGGCGGGCCAGCTGGATGTCCTTGGGCATGATGGTGACGCGCTTGGCGTGGATGGCGGCCAGGTTGGTGTCCTCGAACAGGCCGACCAGGTAGGCCTCGGCGGCCTCCTGCAGCGCCAGCACCGCGGACGACTGGAAGCGCAGGTCGGTCTTGAAGTCCTGTGCGATCTCGCGCACCAGCCGCTGGAACGGCAGCTTGCGGATCAGCAGCTCTGTCGACTTCTGGTACTTGCGGATCTCACGCAGCGCGACGGTTCCGGGCCTGTACCGGTGAGGCTTCTTCACGCCGCCTGTGCATGATAAGCAGAACGAAAGTCAGGACATGAAAGCTTGCTGTTAGTTGCAGAGTCTACTTGTTACGTGCACGCCACACGCCAAAAGCACGATGGCAGAGTGCATCCAGAAGACGTGCGCAAGCAGAGACGCGCAGGCTGCTCGGGGTCCACATAAGGAAGTTTCAAAGGGCGGCGAGGCAGGAAATGACACAGGAAGGCATCATCTTACCGGTGGCAGGCGCGGACTTGCGCGCAGCCTTGGTCGCCAGCTGCTTCCGGGGCGCCTTGCCGCCGGTGGACTTGCGGGCCGTCTGCTTGGTGCGAGCCATTGTTGAACTGCAGAGCAGGCAAGGCACAGGGCGTCAGCACGACTTGAAAACTTTCATGAGCTTATGAGCAGTGCTGGAAGTCAGCTGACGACATGGTCCGCCTCACGCAGCAGTCAGCAGGTCGCGAGAGACTGATGACTGCAGCAGGATGCTGTGGCGTTGGCAGAGGCTGTAGGCAGGTAAGACTCGTGGCAGGGATGCACTCAACCGGCAGGCAAGCGAAGCGAGGGCGCTGGACAGCGGGAGGAGAGAGGCGGCGAGCGAGCAAGCACCTGAGAGCGGCGAGCTGCGGAGAACTGGAGGCAGAAGGGGAGCAGGAGGGAGCGTTGTGATTTGCACTTCGCAACAACGTGCTGCCCTGAAGGGCTCGCCAACGATGAGAGTCCGGGAAACCCGTGCCGGAAATAGGCTATCACCTTGCATCCCTGCGCTTCTTTCAGGGTTTGGCCTTGCCAGAGCTAGGGTCCTGCTGCTGAATGGGAAAACCATGCGTCACTGAGACCAGAGTTTCCGTTTCTACGACCTACGCTTGTGATTCTTGACCGCTCAAAAGCTCAGCGACGCCTTCAGCTGAACCATCCTGCTCTTCCGCTCTCCAAACACTCTGCACGACTTCTCCTCTCAACTACCTCCTCAACACCTCAGCAACCATGTCCGGACGGTACGTGTGGCTGGTGCCTTGTGCATGCCCCGTGCCGAGACAGCTGAACACCGATGAAGGTGTCCTGTGCAGCTTTGGTCGTCTTCACCTGCCAATTGCAGCTGTAGCTTGACAGAGTCTGTTGTCAAACTTCAGGGGCAAGGGTGGTAAGGGCCTGGGCAAGGGCGGCGCCAAGCGCCACCGCAAGGTCCTGCGCGACAACATCCAGGTGTGTTTGTGCGCCTGTGGCAGAATGTCTCCTGCCATCTGCGCACTGTGTTCGCGCTGTGCCAAATCCCAGCACAACTTCGGCGTGGTTCTCTTGGCACCAAGTGCAGCCCACATATGCGCCAGCCTGCATGCTGTGCTGTGCTCTTGAGACGCACACGAACTGGAAGCTGACCGTTCCCTCATCTCAAACGCAGGGCATCACGAAGCCCGCCATCCGCCGGCTCGCGCGCCGCGGTGGCGTCAAGCGCATCAGCGGCCTCATATACGAGGAGACCCGCGGTGTGCTCAAGGTGTTCCTCGAGAACGTCATCCGCGACGCGGTCACCTACACCGAGCACGCCCGCCGCAAGACGGTGACGGCGCTGGACGTGGTGTACGCGCTCAAGCGCCAGGGCCGCACCCTGTACGGCTTTGGCGGCTAATCCACTTGCACACGCCCATCATCAAAACAAATGGTGTTTTTGAACACCACCTTTCTACGTGGAAAATCTGCTGCATAGTTTTATCCATTCCCATGCACGGGGCATTCACCCTATGCAGAAGGAACAGCCACGCACAAAACTTCAAAATCAACAGCATCGCTGCGACGTCCACGAGCACATCACAATCGTTCACCGTACCACGCTGTTGACGATACAAGAAACCTGCCTGCAGTACAACAGCCAGCCCGCTTGGGCTGCCATGCTGACGACATTTCTTGCTTTTGGTTTTCTGGTTCGCAGACTAGGCGATTTTCCCTTTCTCAATCCCTGGAGCCTGACCTTCAACGAAGTGGCTGCTGACGCCAATGACCCAAGCGCCAGTGACTACACTCACAACTCGCTGGGGGCCGCCTCTTGCGCTCCCTGCCTGCCAGCCTGGCCCTTTTACCGGCAGGGACGCCGACAGTGTTACCCGCCTGCCGCTGCCGCCCTGCACCGCGGCTGGCGCCCCCGCCGACAACGCAAGTCTGCCACCACCAGCGTGCTGCCGTCTGCGCGCTCATTGCCGACGCTAGCGACATGCACCACCACGGGTGCGACGGGGCATGACGCCGCCGCACCGGAGCTGTCGCGCCGATTTGGCTGACGAAAACAATGAGTCGCAGACGGTCTGTAAACCGTGCGACTGTGGACTGCGACTTTGGAGCATGCAACTCCTGTTCATAGGAGGGTGTCGGAGGAGCGATCGTGGGTTTCAGCTCGATTCAAAGGGATGGCGAGGTAAGCAAAACTTCAGCGGGGACCCAGTTGTGAATGGCAGTGATGTCGACTAGGTATTTTGCACCATTGTGAAAGCCGATGCTGCGCCGAGCCAGACAGTCACGATCTCCTCTCAAAGGCTTGTTTAAGTGTTGTCACCGAAGGGCCGCGAAGCTGATCAAAGCAGTCCACCTGAAAGTCAAAGTTTCGACTGCCGGCGGGGCGGCGGCTCATCGCTGCGCTCGTCTGCGGTCTTCATTGCCTGCTCCGCCAGCGGCTGCTTGCGTTCGCCGACATTGAGAAATTTCACGTGAGAACCCTGCCATAGACGACACGAATGATTATATGGTTTTTTTGGACGGAGTGGATGATGTAATTCAACCGCCCAACAGCCAATCGCAGACTTCGTTGCAGATGTTTCAAGACTGGTGCAGCAAGCCCGTGCGCTCACAGCGTGCCATTGTGTGCAGGTTGCTTAGATGCGCCATGTCGAATGGGTGCGAATGCTAGGCATAGTGCTGAATGCCAAGGTAATTGGCAAGAAAAGCCTGACCTGCGACACCAGCTGCCCGGTGCTCTTTCGTCGTATGAACACATCGATGGTCGCGATGGACTGTCCCACCTGCCGCAGCAATGCAAAAAGGTGAGTACACTACTGAGGAGGTATACCAAAGCATGGTGTTTCTGTCAGACACTGTGCAACAATTGTTTGGGCCGGGAAGACCCACTGCCACAATGAAACCACATTTCTGAGTGGCATTCCCCAACTCCTGCGTTCTGCTCAGTCAAGCTCAGTCGAATGAGGGACTCAGCATAATCAGAGGAGGTATATGCGTATTCTTCATCCAATGTGGACGTTTACCTTGAACACGCGCGCCTCAGCCTCAGCGTCCTCGTCGCCGGGCATCGCAGAGATGTAGTCCACGCTGATCCCGAGGCATTCCTGGGCGGCGGTCAGCAGACGTAGATCGTATGTATTTACACAAGTCTCACAAAAGCCTCACCTTGATCACGCGCGCGTCGATCTCCGCGTCCTCGCCGCCCGGCATCGCAGAGATGTAGTTCACATTGATCGCCAGCGACACCCCCGACTTCAGCGACATTGTCACCAGCGCCGCGGAGCCCACCGTGTCCACCAGTGTCGCTGGCGGTGGCAGAAACACACATGCAAGTAAGAAGCTTGTCCACCAAATCAACAGCAGGTTTGAATCGGGGTCGGATCCGACATGGTCACCAGCGCCCCAGACCCGACCGTGTCCACCAGCTTTGCCGAGAGACGATGATAACAAAAGCAGAAACTATCAGAAAGTGTCACCAGAGTTACAGAGAGGTTGCTTCCGATCCGGATCGGCCTCGGGCCTTCATGGTGGCTGCATGCTCTTGCATATACATTGCGGCGGCACTGCATGGCTTGTCTGCATGAAGGAAGCCTCGGCAGGTGTGCTGTGCGGCATGCTGCAGCATATGCCTGCACACAGACTGCGGCGGCACACCTGTGCAGCCGCCGTGAAGGGTGCCGTATCTGTGAACAGAGTAATCATGTTGGCATCAGATCTGTGCTCATAGTTTACATACTGCATGCCATGTGGCAGCAGGCAGATCATCCCGCCAGCCGACCGGACACTGCCGGCGCACAGCTCAGCTGCCGCGGCGCATGCACGCATGGTATTAAGTCAGGCTTGAACCACGGCCCACCTGTTTTGCACGCGCTTTTCCACTGGCAGCGTGCATTTCAGGCGACCATGCGACGTCTCGATGTCTTTGATGCCCTGCAGTGCTGTGTGGTCGAAGCACTCAGGCGTGGAGATGAGGTGCTCCAGGAATATCTTTCCTGCCTCGTGGCGCTGCATGCTGCCTTGCTGCTGCAGGTGTAGCTGTCAGCCCGTGGTTCCCGCAATGCCTCTCGAATCCCCAGACTCTTTCGAATGGTAAGGTGCCCGTCAGCAGGCGATGCAAGCGTTCAAAGGTTTTGTAACAATGCCTGTGGGGATCTGGAACTAGCAGAATTGTGCAAGTCGCGCAAGGACACCGCTTTCGGAAGTATCGGGGCTGGTCAATGGATCAACGTTGAAAGCAAGCGCAGCGAGCTCAGGCTTGCAGATCACGGCAGGAAGGGTAGGTAATGTTGCTGGTGTGCGAATGGACCGGAACAGAATGAAATGTGTATTGTGGAAGCGCCGAAAGAGCTTTGATGACGCACTGACATGCCTCACACGTAATATGTCTGACAAATGTCTGCCAGGCCATCAGAGTGAAGTCGGTGCGATGTCAACACTGACGTTGACACACAGTGGCAGGAACACCATCGAGGTTTGCATGTCGCAAGTGCTACATCACCCACGGCCACTCACGCACATGCACCTCAGGTCTATTGAGCGGTATCGGCGCAACCACGCACATGATTTGTACAGCGGTGCAAATAAGCATGTTCACACAGATCAACCATGCAGCATGCTTGCCGACCCTCTCACAGGAGCAGGACGTCATAAGAGGGTGACCGTAATCTGCCGTCGGCCACTGAACGTTCTGACTTCGAATGCTGGACAAAAAAATCACTGCTGAACTCGAAGCTGAAGATGTGATCTCCTCTGCCAAGCCATGCTGTGCTGCCCGCGCCTTGGAGCAGCGACACCATAGCTTCGCCATGTCAGCCTCTAGCTCTAGCCGCAGGCCACCGACTACAAGTCATCGACTGCAAAATGATATGCCGCCCGGGGCGTGGGCGGCGAGCCTTTACACCGCAGGACCTTGCGTGGAAACCTAATTGTGGCTACAGCCATGGCTTCCAGCCGTACCAGGTGCGCCCCTGCACAGAGCATGGTTCGGGTTTAGGGTCAAGCAATCGATGCAATGATGCGGTGAGCTCGGCACAGCAACACGCAAGCACCTTGTCCTGTGCGTCGATTTACATATTGACATGTGAGCGGCATGGAACACAGCTGTTGAGCGGAGGCGGGAAAATGCCGTGGGCGGCGCGCACCAGGATGTTTGGATCGGTGGCCTGGTCCAGCAGGCATGCCACCTGCACACAGCGTGCTTGCAGGTGAGATGCGGACGCACTGAATCGGTACAGACCATGTGCAGACGGCTTTCGGACGCCCCCAGCAGCAGCACTGCTGCTGACGGCGCTGCGGTGTCCAGCAAGAGCCCAGCAGTGGCCAGGGAACGTACTATTGTGACATGACATGCAAAGAAGTTATAGGTGGCAAATTGAGTGCAACGTCTTTGCTGGATACACTAAGAATCGATGCACTAATCCCCAACGCACTCGCCTGTGCATCGACGGCCAGCGGCTTGTCGGTGGAGTGGTCGGCGCGCGCCTCGTGCCCCGGCCGCCCCCGCACCACCGCCTGCAGGTGATTGATTTGTTCAAATTGTTATTATGTGAATCATGACAGCGCGCGGCTGATACCAGTGTAACGATTGAGTGGCAGGCATGAGCCTCATGCCCCAGCCGCCCCCGCACCACTGCCTGCTGCAGTGGTTGAGCTGCTGCTGTGTAGTTGTCAGAATGTCAGAAGTTCAGTCAAGACGGGGTCAACTCATGGCACCACATGTCTTCGCAGTGCTGCTCCGGCTGCAGGGCCGCCCCCACACCACCGGCTGTTGTAGATGCAGTGGCAGACAAGGTCGTATCACATCACAACGGCGAGAAGTTGGAAGGAGTTGGAATCGTAGCACCCAGGGTCCGACTCACCTGCAGGGCGGCCCAGTGCGGCTTGCGTCTGTGCCGGGCAGCCAGCTCTCCAATCATGAGCTCCGCCGGGTGATCGCCCGCCAGCCGACGCCGCGCAAAGTCCACCTGCGGCAGAAAAATGTGCTCCAAGTCACACTGTATCCATGGGGGTTCCTCACGTTGTACCTGCGGGGGTTGCTTCAGATGCACAATTGAACCTGTGTTCGACACGCCAATCGGCAAGATGGACCACACACGTACTCGTAACCATCCAGTATCGTTGTGCTCAATAATTCCCAAGTCATCATCATCTTCACCTTGAGGCTGATGTACTCCTCCTCCGCGTCGGGGTCGCCGCCCAGCAGCAGCCGCGCCTCGCGCTGCCAGTCGGACAGCGGCTCGCGCAGGAAGACGCCCAGCACGCCCTGCAGGGTTTGAGTATGAAGGTTGCACATAAATTTCGATGGTGACAAATAGCTGCGTTGATAGACTTTGCGCTGCCAGTCGGACAGCAGCTCGCGCAGGAACACGTCCAGCACGTCCTGCAATGATTGACAAGTACTCGACAGTCCTGAGGCAACATGAGAGACCTGATGGCCTCGACAGTTCAAGGAGCGCCTGCAGCCACTTTGCAAACGAGGCTTAAATTTTCAGTTGTAATAAACGGAGCTTGATTAGAAACTTTTACACTGTTTTGAATATAAGTTTTCTTCAACTTGGGTTAGGCGGCATAAGAAAAACATGACAAAGCAAAAACTTGGAAAGCGAGTATAGTAGCAGGGATCACGATGGTCAGCGACAGCTGCACTCCATTCACTCTTCTCAGACGCCTGAGAATCGCTGGCGCAGGCTGCAGCCAAGCATCCAAAAAAGCCAAAACACGTCTGGCAAGCAGTGTCTCCATCGTTTCGCTGGCATGGAAGCTTGTCCCCTTCTTATCATATCTCCAGCAGCAACAGCTGGATGATGGCGCGCGCCCATCGCGGAGCGCACCCAGGGCATCCCCTTTGGCCGCGCCAGCTTGCACGATCCTGGTTTGTCGGCAGAAAAAGCTCCTTTTCAATGATTTGTCACCTGGATGATGGCGCGTCCCTCGCGCATCGCCCCCATCGCGTCGCCCATCGGCCCACCCAGCACCGCCTTGGCGTCGTGCGGCGCCAGCGCGCCTTCCATCTGCACTTGGGTATTGCAGTGCTTGTCAACTCTACTATGATTTCCATGGATCTATGATTTCCATGGATCTATGATTTCCATGGATCCAAACATGACGAGGAATACATGGTGGGGTTTCTGTCCGGGGCGTTGTGCAGCGACAGCGCGTCCTTCTGCGATCGAAATTGTAGTTCTTGGCAGGTCAATCGTAGATATAGAATTTTATCGAAAAACAGCAAGATTGCATTTTCGCCATTGGCGTCGTGCGGCGCCAGCGCGCCCTCTATCAGCACTTTAGGGTTCCAGTAGTTAGTTGCATCTTCGACCACATCTGTGCACCCGAAACGCCTTGGCAGCGTCAGAGCGCCCTTGTTGCATGCCGCACCTGAATAAAGATGTCATTTTCGTCGACAGTCGCAGATGTGAACGTTCGACTGTTGCAAGTGCACTTGGTCACCCTTCAACAATAGCACCGCACTCACCTGACGTGTGAGGCGGAAGGGAATGAGCTCCGGCACCGGCAGCGCCTGCGTCGCCGTGCCAAAGGCATAGCTGCAAGAGAAAAGTCGCACTTGGCGGGCAACGACACAATGGCAATAAGGAACGGAGCATAAAGCCTGAATCAAAACCTGTGCCTCGAGCTGAGATCCAAGCAATGCGCAGGGCGCCTGTCACATGCTGGTTGCTTCAATCCCTCCAGGCAGTCGCAGCCTGAGACCACCAAAATGTCAACATAAACAATTCACCCGAAGTCGATGGGAACCAGCGTTCCGGTCGCCTCGTGCAGCAGGAAGTTCTGCAGGTGGCGATCACCGATGCCCGCGACGTAGTTCGTGGCGCACACCGTGGCCAGGCTGGCGGCAAAGTTGGCACGCATTGCGAAAAAGGCCTCCGGCCCCGCCGCGCGCCTCAGCAGCGCCTCCCTGTAGTAGGTACAAGAGGGTTTGAGCAGGATCATCGAAGCTAGGTTTCCGGCACAGTTGACGCGCATCATGTGCAATGCGCGTTGCTGCAGCAGTTGCCTGTGGCCACAAGATTGAAAAAACATGTTTCCGGAAAGTCCTGTTGCTGTGCCCGGCATGATGCCAGCGCATCTGCCAAGCGGCACATGGCAGCATGTCGAATCTGGCGCAGTCAAATACACCAAATCGTTACCAGGTGCATCAAACGGAAGCCAACAAGCTGAGGACACACTGCAGGCCGTCCCAACGACCTGGCGACTGCACCGCTTACAGGCCCTCCCGCCTTGCTGGTATTGAGCGCCGCTAACAGTTCGACTTTTAAGTAGTTAACGGTGACTGGTGGCGCGCCGCAGGCCGTCCCAGAACATGCGACTGCACCGCTTACAGGCCGGTTAGCCGACAACTGAAAGCTTCATTTGGTCCACTGGATCAAGGAACGAAATCGGATAAACGAGGGCGCTCACCGCAGCCCGTCCCAGCGGACATGCGACTGCGCCGCCTCTAGCCCCCGCACCACGTCGTCCCGCTTTGCCGAGAACAGGCGTTCGTAGATCGCGCCCGGCGGGTCGGCGTCCTTTGCCCGCCCCAGTTTCTGCGTCAACAAATGGCACAATTTGATTAAGGATGACATTTGAAACAGAAGCGAAACCATGCGCTCATAGGTTGCACACAGTGAGACGCTGTGTGAAGAAGGCTCGTGGGCAGGGCCGTTTCCGTCAGAGCAGGTCGGGGTTTATCACGCTCAACCCAACCAAGACAGGAAAGCCAGGCAAACAGTTGAGTTGAGATATACATTGTTGTGTTTCTCGTTACCCGGATGGTGGTCCAGAAGGCCTCGTTGGCGGGGCCGATGGCGTCCAGCAGGTCGGGGCTGATCACGCTCAGATTAAAAAAAAAAAATCAATCGGAAGAGTGGACTAGTATTTCTCTCGTGGTGATCGCACCCGGATGGTGGTCCAGAAGGCGTCACTGGCGGGCCCATTCGCGTCCAGCAGGTCGGGGCTCAGCACGCTCAGCAGCGGCTGCGTGCCGCCGACAAAGGCGAGCATGCCCAGTGCCGGGCTCAGCGGTACCACATCGTAGGTGGTCACCTGTACAATGAAACACACGCATCAAAACAAAGCCTGCAGCGACCCTTCAGATAGTGCCTGTGGGTTGCACTGTGACGCCGACGAAGGTGAGTATGGCCAGCGCTGGGCTCAGCGGCTCCGCATCGTGGTCATCTGCAGAACATTGACACGAATCACCAGATTGCTTATCATGCAGTCGATCGACGAAGATTGCTGTCTGTGGCTGTATGCCGCCGACAAAGGCGAGGGTGCCCAGCGCCAGGCTCAGCGGCACCACATCGTAGGTAGTGACCTGTACATAAACATGCGAGCAGAAGTAAGATGAGACGCAGCCAGAATCAGATGTACTCTGCGTACTTCATTGAAGAATCAAATTCTACATGCAGGCATATTGAAGCATGTTTGTGGGCGGCACACAGCCGCACACAATTTGCGTGCGGCTGGGTCCGCCCACAAAGACGAGCATGCCCAGCGGCGGGCTCAGCGCCACCACATCGTTACATGGTCACCTGCATGGGGTCAGAGCCTCAGCATGAAGCGTCAAGGAACGGTGCAGGATTCAAGTGGGTATCACCAGTGGGAAACGATTTGCATTTGGACAGCGTCTGCGGCAGTTGCACGGCGCAGCGTGATGTTCGTGTGCTCACGGATCGACGGGCGTAGACAGATTTCCTCATCTTCGATCGATCGGAAGACTGAGCATCACCTACAGCCGAGCGGCGGCGGTGGCGGCGGCGGGCGCGCGCAGCAGGCTGTTGATGCGCTCTTCAACAAATGTTAGTGACAGACTCGATCTCTGGACTTGAGACAAGATCGTGCCTGCAGGCGCGCGGCGGCGGCGGCGGGCGCGCGGCGCAGCAGGCCGTTCATAACGTCGAACACCTGCTCCACGCGCTGGTCCGTGCGCACCTCTTCCCCTCCCTTGAGCACCCTACACATGGGAAGAAACGCTTGTGTTTTGCATCGAGAAGCGTGTGTGTCTCCACAGATTTAAAATCAGATGAACACCTGCTCCACGCGCTGGTCCGTGCGCAGCACCTCCTCCCCACCCTCGAGCACCCTGCACAGTAGGGACACTTTTGTCAGTACTACTCACCGTGTTTATGTCGACATCTACAATGTTTGAACAGATGCACAAATTCTGGTAAGAGTCCCATGACACACGATGCGATCCCGCGTACCAGTCGTGGCTTCGGAAGTCGCTGCGGTAGATGGTCAGGCTCTTGGGCTGCTGCTTGGAGGTGAACACATGCACGGCCTTGCCGAAGCCAACAATGCCAACGCCGCCGCCGGCGCCGCCCCCGATTCCCGGCATCGCCGGCATGAGCAGCTCCTCCGCGCCCGGCATTGCCACTGCAATGAGAATGAACCATTTGAACACATAATTGTAACATATAGATATTCAAGCCGCTGCCGCCGCCGCCGCCGCCCCCGATGCCCGGCATTGCCGGCACGAGCAGCTCCTCCGCATCCGGCATTGCCACTGCAGTTGGAATGATATCGTTGAACAAGTGGAAAACGTCATGTGCCATATGCTGCTTGTTCACTGCCTCGAGGGTAACACCTCAACAAGACAAATACCTGCGGGGCTGGCACAGGCCTTAAACGAGGGCGACAGCCGCAAGGTGCTCTTATGTGCGAGTCCCGTTTCGACAGCATGACCTGTCAATAGATCGAGTTCAGACACACTTCTGCTGAACGTAAGCACCTGCAGGGCTGGCGAAGGCCTCGAACCAGGGCGACAGCTCTGCCAGGTCGCGCCGGCCGTGGTACGCAGCCACATCCGCCTTGAGCGATGCGCCGATGCTCGCGGCGGCCTTCCTGAAGTCCCTGCGCACATGAACTTTGATCTGTTGAAAACCCTGTTTTTTTTGGAAAGAGCAATAACGCCAGGTCACAGACGGCCGTGGTAGACGGCCACGTCCGCCTTGAGCGCTGCGCCGCTGCCAGCAGCCGCCTTCCTGACGCCCCTGCGTTCGCAGCACCCAGAGTCAGAACCTTTGGGTGCTGAGAGGTGGCAGGCGGTCACATCCGCATTTAATGCTGGTAGCGGCCTTCCTGAAGTCCCTGCCGCACATTCACATTTGCAGCATTCAGGTTTTGATTGGAAAAGGACCAGAATTCAAAGGATGGGAAGTTGTCCGCCTTCATTGCAGTGCCAATGCCGTCAGCGGCCCGCCCACAGTGCCTGCTCACAGACAGCTCGCTGCACGCAAACGTCGTGGTGTAATTATCGTATGGTAAAGTCCCTTAGACGCCACACGCTGTGTCATGCACCGAGGCTATGGCTCTCTGCGCAGCAGCCCCCCACGCAGCAACCAGTGCCAATGCCATCTAGATGGAAGCAGCAGGTTTGTCATGTCAAGGGCGCAGGTGCAGCTTGCGACATCATTCCTCACAATGCGTTGCCCGTCAGTCCAGAGACTTGCAGCTGCCATCAGCTTCTCTGAGAAACAAGCGTCTCAGTTTTATCATGGACACGCCGAAGGGAAGAAATTAAGGCGTACTGCGTGCTCATGCGCAGCAGCTTGGCGCCTTCGGCGCCAAATGCCTCTCGCACCGCCTTGCCGCACTTTGCCGCGACCTGCGTGTAGCAAAGAGCTTGCCGCGGTAAGATGGTCCGGCGCCAAGACACGAACGATAATAAAGAACATCCGTGGCATGCCAAGAAGTTCAGCAGATTGTGCCCGTTTGCTCATTCCATCCCAGTGACACTCCGAGCGACAATCAGGTTTATTTGCCTTGGCGTTCAGCGTCGGCGCCTGGCCGCCGCCGCTGCGGCTGCGGGCGTCCGGCTCGTGGTTGCCGATGATGTCCGGGTACACCTGCTGCGTATACAGCTTTGCTGCTCCCGCCTGGATGGCAAATGATGAACTTCATTTGGATGTCGCACCACTCGATATAACCCAGTCCAGCAGATGAGGCCCTGACCCAAATGTCTACAACAGCATGGCCACTGTGTTTGCCACATGCGCTGCAAATGGCGCAAGGAACCTTGACAGCCGCCATAGCATCTGCTTGACGAGAATGCACCGTTTCCGCTCGCTTCCTCGCCTAGCCTGCTGGGACAAAAAAGAAATGCTTGTTGGAATAATGAGCGCACCCGGTCGCCGTTCTGCAGCAGTCGCAGTAGCGCCGTCACCCAGCCGTCCCAGCGCTGCCCCGGGAACGTGGTGTCGTTCAGCGCTGCAGCAAACGCCTCCAGCAGCGGGCTCGCCTGAAAAACAGGAAATGATGAAGTCGAGTTCAAGCAAAGCATTTCCTTGAGTTTCAGCATGGGCAAACTCGTAAATTTATTCAGGCAAGAAGGACGAGGCTTTCAGCAGATGTAGACAAAAGTTGTTGACAAGCAGTGGGCGAATGTTTACCAGTGGCCCCGCCAGAGCCGCCGCGAGCTTCTGCCCGTCGGCCCCGTAGTGCATGCGGCTCAGGTTGAAGGGGAAGTACAGCCGCTGCAGGTGCGCAGCCGCCAGCGCCTGCACGCCAAGTCAGGAGAGGCCCTCCATTTCCAGGTTTGACCGACTTTTGCAAACATGCTTGCCTGGCGCTTCCAAACATGCGTGCCTGGCGCTTCCCGATGCAAGGCTGTGCCTGACTCGCGTGGCAATCCCGCAAGCACACAAACGGCCACAAGTGCAAGTGAGGAAGGCAATGCGGTATTGCCCGGCCCACATCTGAACACCACGACTGGTGTTGCACATGACCGGCTCTCGCAAGCGTTTGCCCATCAATCAGCGGTGACTCGTATGTCAGGTGCTTTGCTGTGGTGCTGTTACACACTGCTTCAAATGCGCCGCGAGCCGGCAGGAGCTTGCCGCACACGCAATGGAGCAAAGTACATGCAGGGCAAGCAGCAGCACCTGCCCCTGCGGCGCGTCCAGCAGCGACCGCATCGGTGGCGCCCCTTCCAGTGATTCCAGCACTGCCTTTTGAGCAACACCTTTCATCGAGCTTTGAGACGGTACCTTCAGGACTGGCAGCAGCGCTTCTCCTTGCAGAGTGTCCAGCAGCGACAGCATGGACGGCGCCCAGGGCAGGAAAGCCGCCAGCGGCACCGCCGCCCAGCCCGCCAGGAAAGCCTCCTGCGCCGTGGCGCCGCCCGCGAGAGCGTCCAGCAGACGCGGGACATACAGCTGCGCCGTTTCACCTGTAGCAGGGCAGGAAGTGGGGTGACCGCCTTGTTATGTTTTGACCGTGCATCAGCTGGACCTGGCAGCTGAACTACCAATCTCCTGTACATCCGCCGGCCATTGGTTGAGGTGAGTACCGTAACAGCAGCTGCTGGTGTGTCTGGCGTCTTCACCACAGGCATCACCTGCGTCGCCGCCGGCATGCATGGCGCGCAGCAGGTGTTGCACCAGCAGCGCCGCTGCACTAGCGCCACCCGCCAGCCCGAGCCGCGCTGAGGCGGCGGCATCCGCCTTTGCTGCATCCGTGTCACCAGCCTCGGCTTCCTGCAGGGCGAACAAACATGGGTTTGCCGAAGCCTCGCCGATTATCATTAACATGCGACAATTCTGTCTGCAGAGTTGCGCCGGCAGGTCGCAGAAAGCCTGCAACGAATGATTGGTTAAACCGCGCGAGCAGCATGTCGTCGCACAGCCGCTCCAGCGCCAACAGCGCGCGACCTGCCTCGGCCGGATGTATCAACCAATCGAAATAGAATCCAAGATTTGGTGGGTTTGAAAGTAAAATCTGAGCACGCACTTGCAGCATATCGTCACACAACCGCGCCAGCGCCAGCTGTGCGCGGCCCTCCTCGGCCGCCGCCCCTGCGCCGCCCGCCGCCGCGGCCGCGCGGAAGCAGCGCAGCGCCGCGGGCAGGTGCTCGGCCTCCGCACCCTGGACTGCGCGCCTGCATTTCACAGGCAAGTGTCAGATGAATCTTCAGTTCGGGCGTGCTTGAGTAGTGAAGGTGCCTGCAGCCCCGCTGGAGACAGCATGTGGTACATATTGGCAACGGCAGCAGCAGCGTCAGCAGCGACGCTGCTGCTGCCGACGCTGCTGCTGTGTCCGATTGGTGGAGTCTTCATGCTCCTGGTGAAAACACATCAGTGCAGCAGAGGCGTGGCTAGCGCCGCAGTCTCATCGTCACAGTCCAAGCATTCGTGTCCCGTTTCCAAGAACATCAAGGAAATTGACAGCCGACCTGCTCAGCTGGCGGTGCGCCTCGCCCTGCAGCAGCAGCGCAGCCCGCACCGCAGCCGCGTCCGTCGCACGGCCCGCCACCGCGGCCAGCTGCCGAACCTCGCCTCGCAGCCGGCCCAGTTGCGTGTGCGCCTCCTTGGGGCTGCAAGCAGCGCAAACCTGCAGACATAACATGAATCCGCTCAATTGCGCCACCCGCCTCTGCCAAAGCCCGCCACTCAGTACTGCAAGGTGGCTGGGTCCAGGGAGGCGTCACACTTTTATCCTCGTTCGAATGTACGATGATGTGACACACACGAAAGAACACGGGATGATCTGGGTTATGCGAAGGAAGGCGCGGACCAGCAGCAGCTCATCGCCGGTGCCGCTGGTTTCCACTCTGATCACTGCTGCTGTCATTTCTGACTGAATCTGTTGTCGGGTCGATTAGGAGTACCTGGGCGATGCGCAGGGAGGCGCGGGCCAGCAGCAGCTCGTCGCCTGTGCCGCCGGCGGTGGCCGTGTGCCGTGTCAGCAGGTCGGAAGCCAGATCCAGGTGCCCCGCGGCCCGCAGGTGGCTGGCCGCTGCCAGAGTCAGGCTTGAGGACAGGTCTTGGACGACCTGATGCGATCAGACCAGACCAGAATTCAAGGGGTGGTGAGAAAAATCACGTCAGATGCCGGGTCCAGATGCCCCGCGGCCGCCGGCGTCAGGCTCGAGGACAGGTCCTTGACTACCTACAAAGCAGGAACAGTCAGTTTCTTACGTGTACGGCAGCAGCCCATGCACATGGTGCAGTGTGAGCGCCGCGTCGGGCGCCGCCGCGCACGCATTGCTCACCTTCAACAGTGCTCGATCCTCTCTACACTATATACTGTACTCAATCTATTCGTCCTGGTCATACCTGGGGCCCGGCCCGCGGCTGCAGCGCCTCCAGCAGCAGTCCTCACACGTGATGCACCGTGAGCGCCGCGTCGGGCGCTGCTACCATGCGATATGCATTCCTATTCGGTACAGCGATGACTTCTCTCTGTTACTCCTGTTCTTACCTGGCTCCTGACCCGGGGCTGCAGCGCCTCCAGCAGCAGTCCTTGCACGCGACGCACCGTCAGCGACGCGTCGGGCGCCGGTTAATGTGCCATGCTTCGTTTTCGCACCACGCCTTCACGACTTCTGCGGTTTCTAACACACTAGCTGAGGAACCAGCCTGTTGTTCACACCTGGGACCCGACCCGGGGCTGCAGCGCCTCCAGCAGCAGCCCGCGCACGTGATGCACCGTGAGCGCTGCGTCGGGCGCCGCCGTCGCCGCCGGCGGCCACCGCTGCGCCCAGACGGCCGCCAGCTGCTGCAGCGAGGGCGCCGGGACGGGGGCGCCCTGCTGCGCCGTCACCAGCGCCACCCCTTCCTGTGGACCATGCAAGCTGTGGTGTTGAGAGTGTGATGTGAGCAAGGCCAAACATATACCCTGCATCGTTAGTGACAATGAAGTTGGCTGGTGCTGGCCACCGCTGCGCCCCATGGCCGCCAGCTGCTGCAGGGCCAGCTCTGGGAGGGGGGCGCCTGCTGCGCTGGCACCAGCGATGCCGCCTCCTGTGGACCATGCAGATACACATGCAAGTGACTTTGCGAGCAACGACTCTATCGAACGAGAGCATGCAGGGGACATATGACACGATGTTTGTGTGAGCCGCAGCACGGTTTGCTGACGAGTTTGAGCATTGCCTCATGCCTGTACATCATCAGAGACATCAACACGAATCTTGAGCTGGACAGCAACGTCCAACTGCATGTTTGTCAAGCCCCAGCGTTGCCAGGGCACGAGGCAAGTCCCTAACCAGGATCAGTCAGCTCTGCTGCCCACGCATCGGCTCGTGGAACACATGTTCCAAACAACCGCTTGCAGTAATCACTCTGCTTACTGCTGGAACAGGCAAAGCAATGACGAGAAACAACTCCCACACTGCTACAGCGCAAGCTGTGATTGCCGCAAGGGCAGTCACGACTGCCCAGTGTCGGGCAGAGCTGTGTCGTTGCATGCTGCAACAACATGCTGCTTGTGTCAAGCGGGTGATGCACGATAAATATAGCAGAAATCGGCCAGCTGAGAACTATATAATCCCGACCTGAATTTCGGCAAGCGGCTGCAGCAGGGACAGTACGTCGCGCCGCCGCGCCTGCGACAGCGGGTGCAGCGCCGCCCATTGCTCCTGGAACACGCCCCAAGCCGCACCCACGCTGGCCCCCGCGCTACGAAAGCAATATTCTGGCATCAGAATGTATTTTTTCTTTCATGGCGCATCTGCGACAGTGGGTACAGCTTTGCCCAGCGCTGCTGGACCACATCCGCGCCCGCGCCCACTCCGGTGCCCGCCCTGCAGCAGCGGCAATGGGTCGGCATTCCTGATTTCTAGTTCGTTTTGTGCGTGATGGACCATGCTCCATTCGGGGGGCATGGTCCAGGAGTGCTGGGCAACGCTGCACCCGCCGGCGCCCACCCTGCAGCAGTAGCCTTCAAGGCTGCACCGGCTTTGCCAGGCCGTTGTCGGTGGGTCCCAGAAGCTATCGCTGATGGGTCATGCTGATCTGTTTACATGACAACAGCTCATCCGACCCAGTCGCACAGCAGCGCCCGCTCGGCTGCGACCTCGACTGGCATCGCCGCCCGCAGCGCGTCGCTCCGAGCAGCACTCTCTGCCATGCTCACTTGATCATATCAGGCTTTGTGTCGCACAGGTTTCTCAGCCGACCCAGTCGCGGCCTCCACCGGCACCGCCGCCCGCAGCGCATCGTGCTGCGCCGCGTCGTTCCCTGCCGAACCCAAATTGTTTGGACTCTCTAATGCAATCGGGATGCTGCTTTTGCTTGCAGTTTCATTTGAGTAATGTCCAACCTGACCCAGTCGCGCAGCAATGCTCGCTCGGCTGCGGCCTCCACCAGCACGGCCGACCGCAGCGCATTGCGCGAAGCGGCATCCTCTCCGCACATTTCGGTCGAGTTGTTTGACTCGACGGTTCTGGCAGAAAATCTACCTTCAGCTTCCCAGTATTACGAATCCGTTTCGTGCAGATCTCCTACCCGACCCAGTCACGCAGCAGCGCCCGCTCGGCTGCAACCTCCACCGGCACCGCCGCCCGCAGCGCGTCGCGCCGTGCCGCGTCTGTCTCTGCCGTACCCAACAGCCGCGCCAGCCGCCGCCGCTGCGCCGCCTGCTCGCCGCCAGGCCCGCAGAACAGGCATGCCCGCACAAACGGCCTGCACAATTTGCTTCGATCAACATGTTCAGAATGCATTCTGAGCTTAACAGCCACGCCAGCCGCCGCCGCTGGTCCGTTCGCTCGTCGCCAGGCCCACAGAACAGGCGCACCGCACGAACGGCCTGCACGTGTGAATTGAATCACCCTGGTTGAATATAAAACATTCAAAGAAAGTCAGCGACTGCGCAATCCGCTGCCGCTGCGCCCCCTGCTCCTCGGGTCCGAAGAACAGGCACGGCCGCACAAACGGCCTGTGCGTTGATTAGAAAATCGTGATTGAATCGAAGGATATTCAGACAAACCCAGCGACTGAGCCAGCCGCCGCCAATGCGACGCCCGCTCCTCGCTGGGCTCGCTGAACAGGCACGCCCACATGGATGGCCTTTGCAGCATAGCTCGTGGCGAGATATATAGGAGCACCGGGGGCGCTGTCGCAGATGGAGACAGCGAAGTGCATCACACGCTGGCTGTTGCGATTGCCAAACAACATATTCGCATGGAGTTGTGCACCAGGAACGTGGCATACGGCATACAAAGGCAGTTCTCGTCACCACAGCATGCTGCGCCACATGCTTCGATTGTGGCATCTCATATCATTTCGATCGATTAGTACTTCCATTAGGATGCTCCATCTGATACCGAAAGCCTCACCGCAGCATCGGCCGGAGGTCAGCAAAGAGGCGGCCGATGGCATCGGGCGCGCCTCCTTCCTCATCCGCCTCATCCTCCTCCGCGTCGGTGTCTGCCGGCTGCTCCTCGGGCAGCAGCTCCTCGTTGATGACGGCCGCCACCACCTGCCAGTCGCCCAGCGCCTCCAGGCTCCTGTGGAATAGAATGTCAATTGTTTCCAATACTTTTGGTGTCGCTTCGTTTATTGTAGGCATCAATGACATCCGCCACCACCTGCCAGTCGCCCAGCGGCTCCAACCAAAGAATTGAAGATGGAGATGCAGTCAGCGATGCGACTCTGCTTTTGTGTTGACGAAGGCCATGGCCATCACTTGCAGCCCTGCTCCTGAATTCGCTCCTGGCATCCTGACAGTGGCGAGGCATGGGACGGCATTCAAGCGTCAACAGCCCGGCGCGACACCTCCCACATCCCCATCTCATCAAGGAGGCGAGATCCTTCCTGATGTCATGGAGAATGCTTCGGTGTGGCGTGGCTTGCACCTGACAATAGTAAGTACATACCTTGCCGGGCTTGTGACGTCATACTGACATGTACCCAACGGACATGTACCCAATGGACATGTACCCCTTGGTAGACAGCTGGGCAGCAACAGCCCAGGTGCACCTGAGGCGCTCGGTCTGCCACAGCTGCTGCTCCTCGGCTGACGTTTGTTGTACGATTGTTGCACTTATGCACCAAGCTGGGTTGTGACGATGTACAATCGGCCAGCAGTCGCACCTGAGGCGCTCGGTCTGCCACAGCTGCTGCTCCTCGGCCGACGGCGAGGCGCCTCCCAGCAGCGCCGCAGAGTCTGCCGGCAGCCCCTCTCCCTCCTCCTGCAGGACACCACAGTACCACAAAACATATCAGCGAATTGACCATGTTTGACAGATGAAGCAGCGCCGCAGGGTCGGCAGCCCGTCTCCCACGTCCTATTGGGTTTAAGTCTGAGGGCGCCTCTTCAACTCCCCCACCAAGAACAGTGTTCAACGATGAAGCAGCACCATAGGGTCCGGCGGCAGGAAATTCCCCCTCGTGCTGCACAGACACCATGCTGGAAGATTTGACCACACCATGTCCTCAGCAGTAGCGTGGAGAAAGAATCTATTTCACTTTCCATAATTATGCAAATCAGCAGCCAGGAGAAGGAACTGGAAAGGAACACACCATGTCCTCAGCCTCAGCATCCAGAACGCCTGTCGCACGCAGAAGTCGCTCGTACGTCTGGAAGGCCGCGTTTGGGTGGCCGCCGCGGAACAGACGCATCGCAGTGCGCGTCCCGGGGCACCTGCAAATCAACATTTTCCATTACATGTCGATTATAGATATCGATAGTGCGCCTGGAAGGCTGCGTTGGGGTGGCCGCCGCGGAACAGCCACACCATGCGCGTCCCCGGGCACCAGCACAACAAGAAGTGGATCTTGGCCACACTTCCATTTTTGATACAGATGCGTGTGATCTATCCCTCTGTGCATGTGATTGTCTTCTTGTGGCGATGTATTCCTTCAAAAAAATTTCCTTTCAGGCTTCAAATATGGTGTTGACGGCTGCTCATGGGCGGTTACTGCAGACCTGCAGGGGTAACTTCTTTGGTGATATGCGAGGAAGAAGCGACCTGCATGAGGTTATCCTCGCCCAGCTGGCTGTAGAGCTGCGTCTCTCTTATGCTGAAGCCATCACCTGTACTGTCTGAATTTGCAGCTGATTTTCGTCCGCAACAAAAGTACCTGGCGATGAGCGAGGTGGAGGCGACCGGCATGACGCTGTCCTCTCCCAGCTGGCTCCAGAACCATTATTTGACGATATCATTGTCGCTGAAAAAAAAAAAAAGGCTTCAAGCCCAAGTCACCTGGCGACGTGCGAGGCAAAGGCAACCTGCATGAGGTTGTCCTCGCCCAGCTGGCTGTACAGCGCTGAAGCGGCCGCCCACGCCCCGGGAGTTCCGCGCAGCTTTGAGTTTGCGCCACCAGCGGCGGAAGTCCTGCAAATCCGAGATGCTGCTTTGATTCCCGAAGCAGATCTGCGGAGGTTATGGCGCCATATAGCCTGTGCATTCAAAACGCCGCTGCTGACACACTTGCCGAGGTGGCTTAGATGAAGTAGGGGAGCGCACCTGCGGGACTTGGCTGGCGGCGCCTCATCCTCGCCTTCCGCGCCTGCGATGATCTGCTGCTCGATCTGCAAACGCCACGTGACAGCACCTCAGCAGCTCTCGGACTGCACTGTTCAAGGTTGCCTAACTGGAGAAAAACAGTGAAGGCCCAAACTCAAGAAGTTGACAAAGCAGATTCAGGGGACTAAATCAAATTTAAAAAAACACAAACACATACATGCTCAAACACACTTTACAGAGAGTCTCAATGCTGCGGTCCACAGCGCACCTGCAGGGCGCCGGCTTGCAGGCTGCCGGCTTCCTGCGCGACGGCCGCCGCCAGCTGTGGCGGCACGCGCGTCTTCGGGTCTGCCAGCGAAAAGCCCTGCAGCATGCAGATGAACCTTGGGTTTTCGAGTCGGTTGGCCTCGCATCGCCATGGATGCCGCAGCATCCTCAGCCTGGTATCCGTCTGTGTTTCCTGGCAAACCATCCGACAGATCAGAGATGACAAAAGGAACACCTCACCCAGATGCTGTGGCCAAAACACCTCACCTGCAGCGTCTGCACGAACAGTGGCTCTTTGGGAGTCGTCCCGAAGCAGCCGGCCAGCGCCGCCCGCAGCGCGGCCAGGTCGGCTGCTGCGTCCCTGGCGCCGCGCTTGCCGCCCGCCGCCTGGACAACACATCCGACTCAAGAAAACCTAAGAACCCATCCGACATGTTGCATTCTGTGAGAAAGAGTCTGCCTGTTGCGTCATAGCCTCGGTATGGTAATTTCTGCGACCGACACTCTCGATCGTAGCCGTATGTGCAGCAGCATCTACCAAGGAATTGTGCTGTGCGTTTTACCTGCGCCTCCAGCTCGCCGACTGCGGATGACCAGAGGCCCTGTAGCACCAGCCGCGCAACGCCGCCATCTCGCTCCGCCATTGCGCCTGCAGGTCAAAGGCTTGTATCAGATCCTCGTCAAGGTGACTGTGGCAGTTGCAGTCCTGTCGAGTGAATCACACGCCGACTGCAGATGCCTAAAGGCCCTGGTGCGCGAGAGACGTCGCCGTCCCGCCCCGCCATCGCGCCTGCGGACACAGACGCAGCAGAACAAGCTCACAGCAGGATCGATGAGAGGCAGTCGAGAGCTGTGGGTCGCGCTGAGGGTTTCTGGGAAGGATGCGAAGCTCAGCAGCAAGTGGCGGCAGACAGCAATGTCAGAGCGGTAGGAAAGAGTCGCACAGAGGGGCATTGAGGAATGCAGCAAGCTGATGCAGCAGAGGACGCAGGAAGAAACACATCAAAACTGATGTGCGCACTGAGGGGGTCTTGGAAACCCTAGGAAAACCCCAGGAACCCATGGGAGCTGATGTTACACAGGAGGCGGACGTCGAATTGATTGGTGTGCGCACTGAGGGGGTCCAAGAAGGAGGCGAGGGACAGCTTCTCGATGTCTGGCAGCTCGCCCGTGCGGTACGTCCGCAGCAGCGTCACCTGTCAGCATCGGGAGAAACAACACTGATAATTTATTTTGGTCTCTGGAAGCTCGCCCGTGCGTCAGCGTCTGCAGCAGCGTCACCTGTGCAGATGTGGGCGTTCTCCTGGCTTTGGCAAATTTGCTGCGCTTGACTGTCAACAGACGCGTGAACGAAACTCCTGGTAGGGCAACCTTCAGGGACCTCGGACAGCTTTGCTGAGTGCGCGGACGTCAGCGGTCCACTTTTATGCTGAGAGGTTGGCTGCACAGATACAGTGCTGCTATCAGCACCTTGCGGTGGCGGGCGAGGGCGCTGGCGCCTTCCGCGGCCTGCCGGCGCCTCAGGTTCGCCAAGATTCCCGCCCGCTGCGAGTCGGCCCTGCAACACAGAGCAACTCGCATTGCCACATCTGACCTTGCAGCGTGGTGGTTGCTGTTGCATTCCTTTAGGTCCTCATCTTGCAATCTCCGACATTGCATCGATCATCTACACCAGGCATCAAGCGGGACGCTATTTGAGGCTGTACTGGAGGATATGACGGCTCATCCCCAGGCTGCCTATTCGGCCCAGAGATGCAAGCGCAGAGACGCACTGGCTCAGGCGCCGCCGCACATGCAGGACGCCGCCTCCCTGACTGCCTGCCTGGCTGCCGGTCTGTGTGCCGCCCGCAGGCCGGAGGCCCTCCATGCTGCTGCGGCGCGCGCCCTGAAAACACAGAAGATGACATTTTCGAATTCCTGTCACAAGTGTCATGCTGCAACGCATGCCCTGACCCCGCAGAAGGCTACGCAATTGATCTCGGTTTGATTAGGTGATTGAGTCACTCGGCCAAAGATTCATGTGCTTTCAAGAGCCATGGTTCTTTTCTTTTCTCACGGGAACCTAGGAAGGCGGGCTTGCTTTGCAGGTTGAGCGGCCTGAGATGAAAATCACACGGCAGTTCTGCTGCACCTGTGTGGCGCCGGGGGCGTACTGGCTGTCCATAGGCGGCGCCAGGCTGAAGGTGTACGTCTGCACACGACACAATTAGGTTGTTTCTTTGATGCAAAAAGATATGGTCGCAAGCATCCGTGCATCAGGCAGCCGAACAAAAAGGACCATGATGGCCTGACCTGCGACATGGTGGACGCCTGCGTCGCCCGGATCATGCCGCGCGCCACCTGCAGCGCAGCATCATCACTGATGAG
>JAABUK010003983.1_pt1 | contig 24508 bp, 19 predicted proteins | sample 5559141 | NCBI WGS metagenome assembly JAABUK01 (sample SAMN10711869, study PRJNA513367) | rock metagenome | isolation source: Antarctica rocks | place: Antarctica: Victoria Land, Pudding Butte nord | collected 2016-01-03 | reverse complement strand
CTGGCTACCCGCTATGAAAAAACTATTATTTCCTTCCTGGCATTCTGGTATATTGGAGCGGCGCTGGATTGGTTTAAATGATTTATTATTTGTCCTCACGCCCTAGGTTACGCTCCTGCAAAGGCCTTGATTTCTTGTAGCTCTGGCAAGTCCTGATATTTCGTGAAGCTGGTTGGATTGGCAATCAATTCCTGCCAGAGACGCACAATCTGCACATTACGCCCCAACATTTTAGCTTCATTGCTAAATGAATCATTATAACCGATAAGATAATCAGGGAGCGAGGGCTTAAACAAGATTAATTTAAACTGATTGTCATTGTTACTGCTCTTCAAATAATCTTTTACAAACTGTTCCTTTTCAGTCGCCACCCGGTCGTCAGCCGTATCTGCGTCTAAGGCTAGTAGGGCGTCCTTATGCAGATAAGACAATACCGTAGCGGCTTTGGAAAGGGCGGCTGAATAGCCACTGGCGGCTACCAATTTTATGTGTGAGGCTAATTCAGGCCAGATGGCTGCCAGTAGCCGTCGGTCTTGCTCACCCTCTACGATGATATATTTTTCTTCCATGTGAATAAGTTGCCGTTAGGCAATTAGGGGATGAGTGTAACATCAAAATCAGGCTCGCCTGTTTCGACGCACCACTGGTACTTCCGCACCACTAACGAACAAATTTGCTGTTTTTGCAGAGCCACATCCAAATGGGATTTCTCCCAAAGCAAAATAGTTTGCGGCGCTAAGTATTTAGCCAGCGTCAGGGCGGGGCTGGTGAAGCCGCTCGTTGTAAAGATGCTGCCAATAGTAGCCCCCGGTCGTCGAAGTAACTGACTTCGCATCTTTGCTATTGGTTCAAAGTTCACATTAGTCCCGTTATCAGTGTCGTTCGGGTCGTTGGGGTCTGGCTCTCTGCCGTAATCTTTCGCCTCGACTAAACAAGACAAGCCATTCAAATGAATTACGCCGTCAATTTGTTCGGTTACCTCTCCATCTATCTTAACCGGATAGGGATAGCGCACGGTAGCGCTATCCAACTCAAAAGCACGGAGAATTAAATACTCCAATGCTTTGCCTGCTGCCCAGCCAGAAACAAGCGTTTTTTTCTGTTTTATATCCGCCCACAACTGATTTAGGCCGAACCAGTCCAGCTTTTTAATTCGCTGCTCATAATCTGCTTCTGTCATTTATTTAGGTAAGTAATAGTTAAAATGGAGAAAGGATAAAAACGACGAGTCCTATATCATTCCCCCAATTTCCCCAAAATCTCCAGCGCGGCCTTGGCTATCACCGTGCCCGGCCCATAAATACCCGCCACGCCCGCGTCGTACAATTTCTGGTAATCCTGGGGCGGGATGACGCCGCCGGCGATGACGAGAATATCGGGCCTGCCCTCCTGCTTTAGCTCGGCTATGAGCTGGGGTAGCAGGGTGTTGTGGCCGGCGGCGAGGCTACTCACGCCCACCACGTGCACGTCGTTGTCCACGGCCTGGCGGGCTACCTCGGCGGGGGTTTGGAAGAGGGGCGCCAGGTCCACGTCGAAGCCCACGTCGGCAAAGCTGGTGGCGATGATTTTCGCGCCCCGGTCGTGGCCGTCCTGGCCCATTTTGGCCACCAGCATCCGGGGTCGGCGGCCGTGCGCGGCGGCAAAATCCTGGGCCGCCTGGCGGGCCTGGGCAAAGTCGGCGTTGTCGGTCATGCCCTGTTGGTAGATGCCCTGCACAGTGCGGCTGGTGGCCTGGTGCCGGCCCCAGGCCGCTTCGAGCGCGTCGGAGATTTCGCCGAGGGTAGCGCGGGCGCGGGCGGCGGTTACGGCCAGGGCGAGGAGGTTGCCCTGTGCGGTAAGCTTTAGCTTGCCGTCGGTAGGGGCGGGCTCATTCGTGATGCTTTCCGACGGCAAGCTAATGCTTACCGCACATTCCGTAATCGCCGCCAGTGCGGCCTGCACGGCCGTGTTATCGCGGCTGGCGCGCACCTGCTTCAGCCGCGCCACCTGCGACTCGCGCACCGCGTCGTTGTCAATTTGCAGCACCTCCAGCGGCGCGTCGCCTTCCGGGGCCAGGTATTTATTCACGCCCACGATGACCTCCTGGCCGGTGTCGATGCGCGACTGCTTGCGGGCGGCGGCTTCCTCAATGCGGAGCTTGGGCAGGCCGGTTTCGATGGCGGCCGCCATGCCGCCGAGGGCCTCGACCTCCTCCATCAGCGCCCAGGCCTGGTTGGCGAGGTCGGCGGTGAGGCTTTCCACGTAGTACGAGCCGCCCCAGGGGTCCACCACTTTGGTGATGTCGGTTTCGTGCTGGAGGTAGAGCTGGGTGTTGCGGGCAATGCGGGCCGAGAAGTCGGTGGGTAGGGCCAGGGCCTCATCCAGCGCGTTGGTGTGCAGACTCTGGGTGCCGCCGAGGACGGCGGCGAGGGCCTCCACGGTAGTGCGGGCCACGTTGTTGAACGGGTCCTGGGCGGTGAGGGAGTAGCCCGAGGTCTGGCAGTGCGTGCGCAGGGCTAAGCTCTTCACGCTCTGCGGGTCAAACTGCTTAATCAGCTTGGCCCACAGCAGGCGGCCGGCGCGCAGCTTGGCAATTTCCAGAAAGTGGTTCATGCCGATGCCCCAGAAGAAGGAGAGGCGCGGCGCGAAATCGTCGATTTTCAGGCCCGCCGCCAGCCCGGCGCGCACGTACTGCAAGCCGTCGGCCAGGGTGTAGGCCAGCTCCAGCTCGGCGGTGGCGCCGGCCTCGTGCATGTGGTAGCCCGAGATGCTGATGCTGTTGAACTTGGGCATGTGCGCCGCCGAGTAGGCGAAGATGTCGGCGATGAGCCGCATACTCGGCGCGGGCGGGTAGATGTAGGTGTTGCGCACCATAAACTCCTTCAGAATGTCGTTCTGAATGGTGCCCGTCAGCTTTTCGGGCCCTACCCCCTGCTCCTCGGCCGCCACGATGAAGAAGGCCAGAATGGGCAGCACGGCTCCGTTCATGGTCATGCTCACCGACATCTCGCCCAGCGGAATCTGGTCAAACAGGATTTTCATATCCTCCACCGAGTCGATGGCCACGCCAGCCTTGCCCACGTCGCCCACCACGCGCGGGTGGTCCGAGTCGTAGCCCCGGTGCGTGGCCAGGTCGAAGGCCACGCTCAGGCCCTTCTGCCCGCCAGCCAGGTTGCGCCGGTAAAAGGCATTCGATTCCTCGGCCGTCGAAAAGCCCGCATACTGCCGCACCGTCCAGGGCGAGCGCACGTACATGCTGGCATACGGCCCGCGCAAATAGGGCGGCAGGCCCGCCCCGAAGCCCAGGTGCGGCAGGTGCGCCGCGTCGGCGGCCGTGTACACGGCCGGGCCGGCTGCGGGGTAGTCGGCCGGCTTAAGGGGGGTAGGGAGCGCGGCCGCGTCGTAGGGGATAGTGGAAAAGTCGGGACGCATGAGTGTCTGGTAGCAAAAAAATATCTGAATGCGGGATTAATCCCCATTGAAGCACAAGTAAGTGTGTACTTCATCCTTACATCTTTCTGCAAGGGTAATTATTTGAATAATAACTGTGCCCGAAACCGACTTCTCTAGCTGCTTCAAATCGATAATTAAATCATTAATTTAATTACAGTTAAAAATAGTGTCACCATAAGGGTCCAGGTATCGCAGCAGCTTAAAATTACTCAAGTTGATGTCCGATTCTATAGCAAGTTCGCTGCTTAAAATTTCAACAGTTTTTCTTCTCTCGTCTTCAAGGCTTATGTTAAAAATCATTATATATAAACTTTTTATAAAATCGTTGGAACGTCATGCTGAGCTTGTCGAAGCATCTCTACCGCTTCATTGAACGGCTTGGATGAAGCGGTAGAGATACTTCGACAAGCTCAGCATGACGCTTCTTCTTTCTGGATTAGAGGCTACCGCCCTTGCAACCGGGCCAGCACCTCTTCGGTGTGGTGGCCCTCCACCACAAATTCCTTCAACCCAAATACCCGCACGGCCTCCAGCAGCGTGGCCAGGTCGGAGGTGACGAGCGAGGGAATCTCGAACACATGGTCGGCCGGCACCTGCTGCACCACCCGCGCCAGGTGGTTGAACTGCGCGGGCCGGGCGTACATGAGCGTGGCCTCGTCGGGCTTGGAAAACAGCACGGAGTACGAGTCGGACGCGATTTCCTCGGCGGGGGGGGGTAGGGCGGCCCCTGGGCCGGGGTGCAGCAGCAGCCGAAATGCCTCGGCAATTTCCTCGTTCACGCGGGCGTTGCCCAGCAGCACGAGGGTCGCCTGCTTGTCCTGGTTGGCGCGGCGCTCAAAGTGCAGGGCCGTGGCCAGGCGCAGCACCTCGCTGGGGTAGGTGGCGCGGGTGGTGTCAAAGTCGCGCGAGCGCAGCAATTGCTTGGGCTGAAAATCGAACTTCTCCTGGGGGTTCTGGAAGCGGTTGGTGCCCACTACCACGTCCTGCCCGGTGGCAATGCGCTTAAACTTATCGAGCCCCGCCTGGCTCACGGCCTCCAGGGCGCGGCCGCGGGCCGCCGCCATGCCGCCCTGGGTTTCCAGCGCCTGAAAGGCCGCCCAGGCGGCGCGGGCCAGCTCATCGGTCAGGGTTTCAATAAAGTAGGAGCCCGCCGCCGGGTCGGCCACCCAGTCGAGGTGGGCCTCGTCTTGCAGAATCACGGGCAGGTTGCGGGCCAGGCGGGCGCTGAACTCGTTGGGTGCCTGGTAGAGGCAGTCGAAGGCCGCCACCTGAATGGAGTCGGCTCCGCCCAGCATCGCGCTCATGGCCTCGGTGGTGTGGCGCAGCAGGTTGGTGTGCGGGTCAAGGGTCGTCTGCGTCCAGGTAGAAGTAGTAGCGTGAATGGGCAGCGTGGCCGCGCCCGCCGGGGGTAGGCCGTAGGCGTGCAGCAGCGTGGCCCACAGCCGGCGGGCGGCCCGCAGCCGGGCCAGCTCGGGAAAGTAGCTGGGACCTACGGCCACGTCGAGGTGCAGGGCGCGCGCCACGTCGGCCACGGTGAGGTCGCTGGCCTCGTCGGGCAGCTCGGCCAGCAGGGCGGCGGCCGTGCTCAGGCTGAAGGCCAGCTGCTGCGTTAGCGTCGCGCCCCGGTTGCCGAAGTACATGCCATTGACGGCCAGCGTCGAAAACTCGGGCCAGTCGCGGGCCAGCGCCAGGCAGCGCCGCAGCATCGCCCGAAACGGCAGCAGTTCGCCTCCCTCGGGCACGGAAGAGGGCACAAAGCGCAGGAAGCCGCGCAGCGGCTGGCCGCCACTGGCCACTGCCAGCCGCTCCAGCAGCAGTCCGGGCTGCTGCGGCACCGAGTAGCCCAGCCAGGTCGTGGCCAGGGGTAGGCGGGCGGCCAGTTCAGCCACGGCAAAGGTGGCCGGGTCGCCGGGCAGGCTGAAGTGCAGCCCCTGGGCCCCGCGCGCCAGCGCGTCGGCGCCCTGCTCAATTTGCAGGCGGCCGTCGGTGCCGGCCGGCACTACCAGCAGCACCACGTTGCGGCACGGCACGGGGCGGGGGGGGAGGGGAGCCGGCGGGCCGCCCAGCGCGGTGAGGGCTTCGCGGTGGTAAAAAGGTTCGGCCACCAGGCCATCGGGCAGGGTCCAGCGCAGGCTGGCCGGGTCGGCCCCTTTCAGCTCGCGGGCCAGCTGGGCCTGCCACTGCGCCGTGCTCACGGGCAAAAACTCGGGAAACGAAACCGGCGGGGTAACGGGTGGGGATGAGTCAGTCATAACAGTCAACGGCTAGCGCCGCGGCAGGCCTGGCCAGCCCGCGCGGCCCGCAAGATACCGTGCCCAGCGCATACGCTGACTGGCTAAAAAGGTAGGGGTAGGGCGCCCCGCGCGTAACTTTACCATTTCCCGACTGCCAATTGGCCGGGGTAGCTATTTCCTGTATTATGCGCTCACTTCGCCTGGTAGCTACTGGCTTTCTGCTTCTTACCCTCGCCACGGCCTGCCAGCGCCGCCCGCTCGTGGCCTCGGCCCACCTGGCACCCAGCACCAGCCAGCCCGTGAGCGGCACCATCGCCCTCGATGCCGGCGCGGCCGACTACATCAAGCCTTACCACGAGCAGGTTGAGCGCCAGATGCAGCAGGTTATCGGCACGGCCCCGGTGGCGCTGGGCAAAAATACCGGCGAAAACCCCATCGTCAACTTCGTGGCCGACTTGCAGCGCACCGCCGCCAGCAAGTACTTCAAAGGCCAGCCCATCGACCTGGGCGTGATGACCAACGGCGGGATGCGCAACGCCCTGCCCGCCGGTAATATCACCCTCGGCAACGTGTTCGAGCTGATGCCTTTTGAGAATGAATTGCTGGTGCTCGACGCGCCCGGCCCGGTGGTGCAACAGCTGTTCGACTACGCCGCGCCCATCCACATGGCCATTTCGGGGGCTACTTACACGGTGAGCCCCGACAAAAAGCCGCTCGATATCCGCATCGGCGGCCAGCCTTTCGACCCGGCCCGCACCTACAGCATCGCCATTTCGGATTACCTGGCCGGCGGCGGCGACCACATGGAATTTCTCAAAGCCGCCCGGCCGCGCCACACCGGCCTGCTGCTGCGCACCGTCATCGTCGACCACATCAAGGCCCTTACCACCGCCGGCCAGCCCGTCACGGCCCAGGTGGAGGGTAGGGTTCATTGAGTCATTTAACACTTATCAGTTAACATTTAACAGATGTTCTTTTGGTAAAGAATTGCTTTTAAGTAGTCAGACGGAATTGTTTTATCATTTTAGCACGTCATGCTGAACACAGGGAAGCATCTCGCTCGCCTTATTGAACGGCGCGGATGATGCGGTAGAGATGCTTCCCTGCGTTCAGCATGACCGCCTTTTTGCAAAATCAATTCTACTGAACTACTTAGATAAAAAAGGAGTGATGAAAAGAGCTGCTTTTCACTTTTTAGAAAAGCAGATTGTTGTCGGTACAGAACAACTGTTAAATGTTAAATGAAAAGACGTTCCTTCCTCCAGCAATCTCTGCTCGGCACGGCTGGCCTCAGCCTGCTCGGCCCTACCCTGGTAGCGGAGGCCGCCAGCGGCCCGGCCCGCCTGGTCATTCTGCACACCAACGATATGCACTCGCGCATCGAGCCCTTCCCCGACAACGCGCCGCAGTGGGCCGGGCTGGGCGGCATGGCCCGGCGCGAGGCCCTCATCGCCCAGGTGCGCAAGCGGGAGCCCAACGTGCTGCTGCTCGACTCGGGCGACATCTGGCAGGGCACGCCGTACTTCAACTTCTTCCAGGGCGAGCTGGAGTACAAGCTGATGTCGCGCATGAAGTACGACGCCAGCACCTTCGGCAACCACGACTTCGACAACGGCCTCGAAGGCCTGCAAAAGCAACTGCCCAACGCCGGTTTTCCCTTCCTGGTGGCCAACTACGACTTCGGCGGCACGCCGCTGGCCGGCCGCTTCGCGCCCTACAAGGTGTTTGAGAAGGGCGGCGCGCGCATCGGCGTCTTCGGCCTGGGTATCGAATTGAAAGGCCTGGTGGCCGATAAAAACTTCGGTACTACCCAGTACCTCGACCCCGTAACTGTGGCCAGGGCCCAGGTGCAGCAGCTGCGCCAGCGTGAGCGCTGCGACATGGTTATCTGCCTCTCGCACCTCGGCTATAAGTACGAAGGCGAAAAAATGGACGACCGCAAATTAGCCGCTCAGGTCGGGGGCATCGACCTGATTTTGGGCGGTCACACCCACACCTTTATGCCCGCCCCCGAGCCCATAACCGGCCCCAATGGCCACGTAACGCTGATTAACCAGGTCGGCTGGTCGGGCATCAACCTCGGCCGTATCGACTACGACCTGCGCCGCGGCGCCCAGCCCGTGCGGGCTACCGGGGCGCTGGTGCTGCCCGTGGGCGCTACCTGCTAGCAGCTCGACAAAAGCAAGCATTTGGCGGCTTTTTTGTCTGCTGGTTTTTGCGCAAATTTGTCCCCCCCAAGTCGGGCCGGCTTTTTCTCTGGCCTGATTTGGAGGGGTTTTTTCGCCGCCTACCCAGCCGCTTCTCTTTTCTTTCACCTCATGGCGCAGGATTTTCGCACTGTTTGGGCTAATTGCCTGCGTGTTATCCGCGCTGAAGTGGGGGAGCAGAGCTTCCGTACCTGGTTTGAGCCCGTAGTGCCCGTCGAGCTGCAAGGCAAGGTGCTCACCATTCAGGTGCCGAGCGTCTATTTCTACGAATTCCTCGAAGAGCACTACGTAGAAGAGCTCAAGCGCGCTATCTACCAGGAGCTTGGCCCCGAAGGCCGCCTCGAGTACAGTGTAGTGGTAGACCAGGGCAACGCCCAGGCTTCGGCCAAAACCATGCACCTGCCGCCGGCTCGCAAAACGGCGCCCAGCCTCTCGAACCCCGGCAGCCAAAACAGCCCCGGCCCCAACTACGGCACGGCGCCCGGCGGTATTCAGCCCAATCGGCCGGTGGCCCAGGCGCGCCACCTGGTGCCCGGCGGCAACACCGCCACGGCCGCCCAGGTGGCCGCCAACACCCTGCGCAACCCCTTCGAGGCCGTCAAAACGATGGACCGCAACATCGTGCCCTCGCAGCTCAACACTACCTACACGTTTGAGAACTACGTGGAGGGCGACTGCAATCGCCTGGCGCGCTCGGCCGGCCTCGCGGTGGCCAACAAGCCCGGCACCACCGCCTTCAACCCCCTGATGGTGTACGGGGGGGTAGGGCTGGGCAAAACGCACCTCGTGCAGGCCATCGGCAACCACATTAAGGCCACGAACACCGAGAAATTCGTGCTCTACGTCTCGGCCGAGAAATTCACGAACCAGTTTATCGAAAGCCTGCAGCGCAACGCCGTGCAGGACTTCGCTAACTTCTACCTGCTCGTGGATGTGCTCATCCTCGACGACGTACAGTTTCTGGCCAATAAGGGCAAGACGCAGGAGATGTTCTTCCACATCTTCAACCACCTGCACCAGGGCGGCCGGCAGATTGTGATGACCTCCGACCGTCCCCCGCGCGAGCTGAGCGGCCTCGAAGACCGCCTGCTGTCGCGCTTCAAGTGGGGCCTCACGGCCGACGTGCAGAGCCCCGATTTTGAGACGCGCATCGCCATCATCCAGAACAAGGCCCAGCAGGACGGCATGGAAATCGCGCCGCAGGTGGTCGAGTACCTGGCCCACTCGGTGCCCACCAACGTGCGCGAGCTCGAAGGCGTGCTCACGACCCTGCTGGCCCAGAGCGTATTAACCCGCCGCGATATCGACCTCGAAATGGCCAAAGGCGCCCTGCGCCACATCATCGAGGAAGTGGAGGCCGAGGTCAACGTCGATTTTATCCAAAAAACGGTGGCCGACTACTTTAGCGTGCCCGTGGCCTTGCTGAAGGAAAAAACCCGTAAGAAAGAGATAGTTACGGCCCGGCAGGTGGCCATGTATTTCACCAAGGAGCACACCAACCACTCGCTCAAAACCATCGGCTATCACTTCGGGGGTAGGGACCACGCCACCGTCATCCACTCGGTGCAAACGGTGTCGGACCTGATTGACTCGGACCGGAAATTCAAGGAGCAAATCGGCGAGCTGCGCAGGAAATTCGTGCAGAAATAGGCGGCTTGCGCGTTATATTTGGCAAAAGCCCTACCCTTATGGAAACGCTGGAAATCGTCAAATCTGATTACGAGCTGGAACGCGGAAAGCCTATGCCCACCTGGAACCACGCCTTGCTGCAAAAGCGCATCATGTACCAGGTAGAGGGACGTTACGAGGGTACGTACTACGTTATGCCTGAGCTAAACGTCAGTATTCTAGGCGAAAGGCTGATACCTGACTTAGCGGTATTTGCTGGTTCGGATAGCTTTTTAGCGCACGACAAGACTACTATGACTGAATTGCCGCTCATTGCAGTTGAAATTCTGTCGCCTTCGCAGCACGTTTCTGAGTTAGTGGAAAAAGCGCGTCAGTACTTACAAGCGGGGGTCAAATCCTGTTGGATTGTAGTACCCGAATTTATGCAAATCGTAGTTACCACTCAGGTTGGTAATTACCAATCGTTCAATCGCCACGACACGCTGGTGGACCCCGCCACTGGCATCGAGTTGGAACTAGCCCCGCTATTCAGCTAATCCCGCAAAATTTCCTTGGGGTAGCAGATATAATACTTCTGCACTTTCTGGCTCAGCGCCCGAATATTGGGCAAGTCCGACGCCTCCACCACGTTCACGACCTTGCCGAGCTTGGTGAGGATATTGATGGTTTCGTGGCTGGCCGGGTCGTAGGCCGTGTTGCTGAGGCGGCCGGTTATCATCAGCTGCCGGGCATCTTCGGGCGTGAGGTCGAAGCGCTCGGCAATCAGCTCCACGATGCCCAGCTGGAACTCCTCGTCGTAGGGCTCGGGGGCGATGATAATCTTGAACAACTGGCGGTTTATCAGGCTCTTGGCCAGGAAGCTCAGCACCTTGTCGGGGTGGCCCTTCCAGCTTTTGATGGCCGACCAGATGTCCGTGTCATCCAGCTCCACGAAGTGATTCAGGATGCCGGTATTGGTTTCAAACTCGGCCAGCGTCACGGCGTGGCCCAGGAAGAAGGTGAGGCAGGTGCTACCCGGCACCGGCACGCCGGCGCGGGCCAGGTCGCGGGCGCGCTGCATGGTGCGAATAACCATCTGCTCGGCGCTCGTAACTGTCTTGTGCAGATATACTTGCCAGTACATCAGCCGCCGGCTCACCAGAAAATTCTCGACTGAGTACACGGCTTTTTCTTCCAGCACCAGGCGCTCGCCCACCACTTGCAGCATCTTGATGAGGCGGTCGGCGCCCGGCCTACCCTCCTGCACGCCGGTGTAAAACGAGTCGCGGTTGAGGTAGTCGAGCCGGTCCATATCCAGCTGGGAGCTAACCAACTGGTGAAAAAACTCGCGCCCGTAGCTGCCCTGAAACATCTCAATGGCCAGCCTCAGCTTGCCGCCAAACTGCTCGTTGAGCCGCTGCATCAGATAAAGCGATAGCTGCTCGTGGGGCACGTCCTGGAAAATACTGGTTTCCAGGGCGTGCGAGAGCGGGCCGTGGCCAACGTCGTGCAGCAGAATGGCAATCTGGGCGGCCTCGCCCTCGGCCGCCGAAATCCCTACCCCCTTGTCTTTGAGCGTGCGCAGGGCCAGCTGCATCAGGTGCATGGCGCCCAGCGCGTGGTGAAAGCGCGTGTGCAACGCCCCCGGATACACGAAGTTAGTGAGCCCCAGCTGCTGAATGCGCCGCAGCCGCTGGAAGTACGGGTGCTCGATGAGGTCGAACAGCAGCTCGGTCGGCACGGTCACGAACCCGTACACCGGGTCGTTGAAAATCTTCTTTTTATTCATCGCAGGTGGGCGCGGCCCAACGGGCGGGTGGCGGGTCGTTGGCCGGTGTTTGGGGCCAATTGGCCGACTAAGCTCCGCATTCAGGAACCCAAACCCCGGTTTTCCGGTAAAGCTACGGACGGCCCGCCTACCCCCGCCCGCATACCAAGCCGGGGCTGGCTGCCGTTAGTACCGCTACCGCTACCTTTTCCCGCCGCGCGCCCCCACCGGCGCGCCCTTGCCTATGCAACGCTACTCCATTCTTTGGGCCGACGACGAAATTGACCTGCTCAAGCCGCACATCCTCTTTCTCAAGGAGAAAGGCTACGATGTGACGCCCGTCAACTCCGGGGCCGACGCCCTCGAGGAGGTGCAGGAACATACCTACGACCTGGTTTTTCTGGACGAAAACATGCCCGGCCTCACCGGCCTCGAAACCCTCACCGAAATCAAGGTAGTGCGCCCCACGGTGCCCGTCGTGATGATTACCAAGAGTGAGGAAGAGCACATTATGGAAGGTGCCATCGGCGCGAAAATCGCCGATTACCTCATCAAGCCCGTCAACCCGAACCAGATTTTGCTATCGGTGAAGAAAGTGCTGGATAACAAGCGCTTGGTGACGGAGGCTACCAACTCGGGCTACCAGCGCGACTTCCGCCAGCTGGGGATGCAGCTCTCCGACCGCCTCTCGCCGTCGGAATGGGTAGATGTGTATAAGAAGCTTGTGTACTGGGAGTTGGAAATCAACGAAACTGAGGGCAAGAGTATGGCCGAGGTCTTCAACATGCAGAAGGACGAGGCTAATACCTACTTCGGCCGCTTCATCATTGAGAACTACGAAGATTGGGTGAACGGCCGCGACAAGGACGCGCCGCTGATGTCACATCAGCTGTTCAAGGAAAAAGTGTTTCCGCTGATGAAGCAGACCGGCGACACGCCGGTGTACTTCGTGCTCATCGACAACCTGCGCTACGACCAGTGGAAGGTGCTCGAACCCATTATCGCCGAGCTGTTTACCGTTGATTCGGAGGAGTTGTACTACAGCATTTTGCCCACCACTACGGCTTACGCCCGCAACTCGATTTTCGCGGGTATGATGCCCGGCGAAGTCCAGAAAAAATATCCCAACCTGTGGGTGTGGGACGAGGATGAGGAGGGCAAAAACCTGCACGAGGCCGAGTTCCTGGAAATCAACTTCCAGCGCAACAACCAGAAGGCCAAGCACAGCTACCATAAGATAACTAACTTGCAGGCGGGCAAGGACTTACTGGGTAAAATGGCTAACCTGCACAACAACTATAAGCTCAACGTTATCGTCTATAACTTCGTGGACATGCTCTCGCACGCCCGCACCGATATGGCGATGATACGCGAGCTGGCCGCCGACGAAAGCGCCTACCGCAGCCTCACGCGCTCGTGGTTTCTGCACTCGCCGCTCTACGAGATGCTCCAGACTATTTCGGAGAAAAAGGGCAAGCTCATCATTACGACTGACCACGGCACGATTCGGGTGAAGCGCCCCTATAAAATCGTGGGCGACCGCAACACCAACACCAACCTGCGCTACAAGCACGGCCGCAACCTGGGCTTCGACGAGAGCCGCGACATCTACGTGGTGCGCAAGCCGGAAAGCATTTTCCTGCCCCGCGAAAATGTGAGCACGGCCTACGTCTTCACGCTCGGCGATTATTTCTTCGCCTACCCCAACAACTACAACTACTACGTGAACTACTACAAGGACACGTTCCAGCACGGCGGCGTATCGTTGGAGGAATGTATTATTCCGTACATTACGCTGACAGCCAAGGGGTAGCGCGCGAGGTTACGCGAAGTAGAAAGAGGTTGCGCAAAGCTAGCGGGCACGTTGCTCTTGCTTTGCGTAACCTCTTTTTACTTTTCAAGCACGCTAGTTAAAGCTCTGCCCTTCAGGGCAAGACTTTAGTTGCTACTCATCTTTGAGAGATTGGCGGCTGTTGCAGCACAAAGTAGTTTCGCATAGATAACCACTTAATTTCTGGAAAGAAGGAGAATTTCATTCTGGAGTAGCCCACTTTCAGTGGCGGTCTTTCAGTCGGCTTTAGCCGAAACCGCCGAATTCCATTCGCTTTCAAACCTATGGACTTACAGTCCATAGTCGTTTAGTTCGCGTAACCTCGCGCTAATGACCACCCACTACTACCCAAGCGACCTGGCCGCCGCCCCGCGGCTGCGCTGGCCGGCCGGGGCCACGCCGCTGCCGACGCCGGAGGTGCTTACGCGGTTCATCTCGGTGCTTTACCAGGCCAGCCTGCTTTCTGAGGAGGGCCGGCCCGTAGAGTGCCACGCCGTGCTGGCCGCGCAGGCCCAACCGGAGGCGCTAACGGATTTTCACCTGGTGCGCTTTGACGAGGTCCGGGCCTGGAATGAGCAGGAGGTGCGCTGGCTGCGCCCGGCCGTGCAGCACAGCGGTAGCCTGCTGGCGGTGGAGGCCGCGGCCGACGGGCAGCTCCGGCTGTGGGGGATGCTTTTTAGTGGGCACGAATGGGACTGGGTGCCCGATAACTCGCGCCAGGCAGTGGCCGCGGCCCCGCCGGCGCTGCTGGTGCAGGTGAGTGGGCCGGGTAGCCTCGTGTTTTATTACGGGAGCCAGCGCCTGCTCACCTTGCAGCGCGGGCGCATCGACGGGCACGGCTTTTTGCAGTTTCCGATGGCCTGGGGCGAGGAATGATTTTTTGAGAATCAGCAACTGGCGGGGCCGGCGGCGGCTGGCCTGGAATGGAAGCGCACGCAGGAATAACGCATTATCCGGTTTGTGCTGCGTATGCGGCGCCGGGCCCTCACGCGCTCGCGGGCCAGCGGCCACGGGGTGCTGGTGCCCACGCATCGGGTAGCCGTGCTGACCGCGCCGGGCGGCATACTGCGGCCCAAGTACCGGCTGCTGGCGCCCCCGCTTCCGAACCCTGGTGCAAGCCAGCGTGCGGCGCTCGCTGGAGCTGGGCGAGTTGAACTGGGCGCACTTCCAGTGCTCGCGCGACGCGGAGCTGCTGACCCTGGCAGCCGAAATAGACCGTTTTGCCGACTGCATCGCCGATATGGGCGCCGTCGATGGGGCCCTGATGTTCACCCAGCAGATTGACCTGGTGGGCTTTGGGGTAGAAATTCAGGCCACGCGGGTACCACTCAGCCAGGTGGACCGCGCCCTGGATATGGAGGGCCAGAACTTACAGCCCGTGCCGGCCGACCACGGCGGTACCCGGCACCGGGCCGCCTACCGCCTGTGCCTGGCCGCGCCCGAGTGCCTGGCCATCCTGGTATCGCAGGATGGCAACGTGCAGTTCATGCACAACCAAGGTGGTAAAGTGATTTTCTGGGACCAGCTGTCGTTTTGAGTGCCTAATCTGCTAGGCAGGTAGCGCAACCTGGCCACGCTATCCAAAATTCTGCCTACTTCCCCGTCACCTTAAACTCGGTGCGGCGGTTAAGCTGGCGGCCGGCGGGGGTAGTGTTGGACGTAACGGGCCGGGTGTCGCCGTAGCCGGCGGCGGTGAGGCGGTCGGCGGTGATGCCGTGGGCGGTGAGGTAGCCTACCACGGCCTGGGCGCGCCGCTGGCTCAGGTCCTGGTTGGCAGCGGGCTTGCCCACGTTGTCGGTATGGCCAGCCATTTCGAGCCGGATGGCGGGCTGGTCGGCCAGCAGGGCTTGCAGGCGCTCCAGCTCGGCGGTGCTTTCGGGGCGGAGGGTGGCTTTGCCGGTGTCGAAGAAGATGTTATTCAAGACAATAACTACCCCCACTTCCAGCTTCTTGAGCGGAATATCCTTCACCACTTCGGCGTAGGCGGCCCCGGCGGGCAGGTCGAAATTTTCGGAGTGAAACAGGTAGCCATCCTGCCGAACTACGATGCCGTAGTTGGTGCCGGAGGGTAGGCTCACCAGATATTTGCCCGACGTGGCGTTGCTGTGAAACGACGCAATAGTCTGGCTGGTAGCATTATCCACCAGCTCGATGGTAGCCGCCAGCGGCTGCCTGGTGGCCGCGTCCGTCACGGTACCCTTCAGAATAGTGACCTGCGCCGTGGCCACCGCCACCGGCGGGGCCAGCGGCGGCTGCGCCAGCGGCGCCAGCCGCGAGGCCAGCATCGGGCTTTCCTCGCTGAGTACGGGCGGCTTCTCAGGCCCCAGAAACGTGATACGGTAAATATCCTTACCCCCCAGGCCGCCGGGCCGGTCGGAAGAATAATAGCCGTGCCGCCCCGAGGCCGAGGTCACGAAAAATACGTCGTCGTCGGGCGTATTAATGGGCCAGCCCAGGTTTTCGGGCTCGCTCCACTTACCCTCGCGCAGCGTCGATTTGAAGATGTCGTAGCCGCCCATCGAGTTGTGGCCTTCTGACGAAAAATAAAGCGTTTTGCCATCCGGCATCAGGAAAACGGCTTCCTCGCCGTAGGGCGAATTGATGACCGGGCCCAGGTTTTCGGGCAGGCCCTTGCCGGCCAGGTCCACTTTGTAGATGTCGCGCCCGCCACGGCTGCCCTCGGGCTTATCGCTCACGAAATAGAGGTAGCGCCCATCGGGCGCGTACGCGGCCGACGACTCGTGGTACTTCGAGTTGATGCGGCCGGGTAGGCGCTGGGTCTTGGTCCAGGTTGCGCCTTGCAGCTCCGTTTCGCGCAGGTCGCCGCCGTTTTCGTCGGCATACACCAGCAGGCGCTGGCCGTCGGGGGCGAGGCCCACGGTAGCATCGTGGCCGGCGGTATTCACGGGCGCGCCCAGGTTGGTGGCGGGCTGCCAGTCCTGGCCCCGCGCGGTCGTCTGGTAAATATCCTCAAAATAGCCGTCGCTGGCGGGGTCTTTGGGCGCGTTGGGGCCGTTGGGTCGGCGCGAGGTAAAGAGCAGCATAGCCTCATCGGCCGACACCACGGGGCCGTAGTCGGAGTAGGGCGAGTTGACGGCCGGCCCCGCGTTGTCGATGAATACGCGCACCGGGTTCTTTTCCAGCTCCTGGCCATTGTGGCACTCCCGAACGCGGCGGGCCAGGTCCTCGGCCGTTACGGACTCGCTTTCGCGGGCCTTATCGCTGGCGCTGGTGGGACTGCTGAGCTGATATTCTTTGCTGGCTTCGGCCCACCTGGCGCTCAGGTGCAGGGCGCGGGCCAGCAGGTAGTGGAGGCGCGGGTCGCTGGTCGGGTCCAGCACCCTGGCCTTTCGCAGGTAGGGTAGGGCCAGCGTTTTGGTGCCCGAATGCAGGTAGCAGTCGCCGATTTTCACGTTGAGCGCGGCGTTGTTGGCGTTGAACTGCTGGGCGGCCAGGTAGTGGGGTAGGGCCGCGCCGTAGCGCACGGGGTCGGCCTGGTAGGCCTCGTCGCCGGCCTTCAGCTCGCGCAGGGCTTCCTTCAGCCCCTGCTTGTCGGTCCCAAACTCGTCTTTGGAAAACTCGACGCTCTGCGCCTGAGCTTCGAGTGCTACCAGGCTGGTAGCTAGTAAAATACCCGATAAAAATATCCGTTGCATATAAGCGGTTGTGATATGATATTATTTTAGAGCATCGGGCAAAAAGAGAACGTCATGCTGAGCTTGTCGAAGCATCTCTACCGCGTAAGTAATCTCGACGTTAGAAGTTAGTGACGCGGTAGAGATGCTTCGCGGGGCGGACGCCAGATGAGCATGACGTTCTCTTTGGAGCCGTTTCCTGGGCCCGGCCGGGCGACTATTTATCGGCCCCGTCTTCGGCGGCCTCGCCGGCGCAGCCAGCGGCGGCGGCGTAGCTATTGCCGGCGCGCAGGCCCAGCGCGGCGGCCTGGCGCCAGTCCTGGCAGGCGTCGTCGGCCTGGCGCAGCATTTCGCGGGCGTGGCCCCGGTTGAGGTAGGCCTCGGCGTAGCGGGGCGCCAGGCGCAGGGCCTCGGTGGCGTCGGCGTTGGCTTTGGCGTAGTGCTTGAGCTTGAGCTCGGCGGCGGCGCGGTTGTTCCAGGCGTAGGTGTATTTGGGGTCGAGGGCGATGGCCCGGTCGAAGTCGGCCACCGCCCCGGCGTAGTCCTTGTTCTCGAAGCGCGCGTTGCCCCGGTTGGTGAAGGCCAGCGGGTTATCGGTTTTCTGGGCCAGGTAGGCGTCGTAGTCGCGCAGGGCCTCGGGCAGCTGGTTGGCGTGGCGCTCGGCGGCGGCCCGGTTGAGCAGGGCGGGTAGGAGGGTAGGCTGCAGTTCCAGCGCCCGCGAGTAGTCGGCCACGGCGGCGGGGTAGTTGCCCAGCCGCAGGCTGGTGCTGGCGCGGTCGTGGTAGGCAAAGGCGTAGGCCGGGTCGGCCTTCACGGCCCCGTCAAAGTCGTCGTGCGCGGCCTGGTATTCCCCCTTTTCGAAGCGCAGCACGCCCCGGTGGTACCAGGCCGGCGCGTAGGCCGCGTTGGCTTGCAGGGCCGCGCCGTAGTCGGCCTCGGCGGCCGGGGCCTGGCCGGCGGCCTCCTGCGCCTGGCCCCGGCCGTAGTAGCTGGCAAAGGCGCCCGGCTCCAGCTTCAGGGCCTGGTCGTAGTCGGCCACGGCGGCCGGGTAGTTCCTGAGGGCCAGCTGGGTAGCGGCGCGGTTGGCGTAGGCGGGCGCGAAATCAGCCTTGGTCGTCACGGCCTGGTCAAAGCTGGCCAGCGCCGCCGGGTAGTTCTGGGCCGTGAAAAACGCCCGGCCGGCATTGTACGCCTTCTCGGCCACTTGCCGGCCGGGCAGCGTGCTGGCCCGCACGGTATCAACCTGGGCCCGCGCCGGCGCGGGGCTCAGCACGGCGGCCAGGCCCCAGCCCCAGCCAAGCAGGGTAGTAAGGGTTCGCATAAGGTAAATGAATAAGGGTAGGACGCATATAGTAGTACCGCGAAGATAGCCGCTTAATTTATAAGATTGCACATTTAAAATAATTATGGCATTTTATTGATAATTTTCTGCCTTTGAGGTAGGTGCGGCGAGTAGCGTATGCACAAAAAACTCCCGCCGGCAACGCCAGCGGGAGTGAGGGGGGTAGGGGGCAATAGTCAGCCGGGCCTAGGTTTTCTGCTTCTTCTTCTTGGCCGCCGGAAACAACACGTTGTTCAGAATGAGGCGATAACCCGGCGAGTTGGGGTGCAGCGAGAGGTCGGTGGGCTCTTCGCCTACCAGGTGCTGGTAGTCCTCCGGGTCGTGGCCGCCATAAAAGGTCCAGGTGCCTTTGCCTAAGGTGCCGTGCAGGTAGCGCACCTCGCCATCCTGCTTGGTTTCACCCATGATGATAACGTCGGGCTTGATGAGGCTTTTGCGGAACGCCGTGGTCTGGCCCATGAAGCCGTGGATGGTTTTCTCGTGGTCCTGGGTCAGCATGGTCGGCACCGGGTCATACTTAGCCGAGAAGGTAAAGAGCTGAAAGTAATCGTTTTGCTCATACAGGCCGCGCTCCTGCGGCTGCATGTCAATGTCGGAGTACTCGTACTCCAGCGGGTTCATCTTCAGGTGAAAATTCTGGAAGGCCAGCGTGCGGTTGAAGTTGAGCTTGCTCTGGGCGTTGGGGTCGGCGGGGTCGCCGTCGTACATCGGGCCCACCATGTCCACGCCCAGGCCGGCCAGCGCGATGTCGTAGCTATCGGTGGCCGAGCACATGGCAAACATGAAGCCGCCGCCCGCGATAAACTCCTGCATCTTCACGGCTTCGGCGGCCTTCATCGCGCTCACTTTCTTGAAATTGTTGCGTTTGGCGGCCGCCTCAGCCTCGCGCACCTGCTGCTGGTACCAGGGCGCGTAGCGGTAGATGCTGTAAAACTTGCCGTACTCGCCCGTAAAATCCTCGTGGTGCAGGTGCAGCCAGTCGTACTTGGGCAGCACGCCCGAGAGTACCTCGTCGTCGTAAATCTTGTCGTACGGAATCTCGGCGTAGGTCAGCACCATCGTCACGGCATCGTCCCAGGGCTGCTTGCCCTTGGGCGTGTACACCGCGATTTTGGGCACTTTTTCCAGCTTCATCACGTCCATGTTGGCGTTGGGGTCGGCTATCTGCTGCAGGATGCCGGTGTACTGCGCCTCCGAGATGGTCTGGTACGTCACGCCGCGCACGTTCAGCTCATTTTCGAGGGCCGGCTGCGCCTCGCAGGCAAACGAGCCGCCGCGGTAATTCAGCAGCCAGTCAATCTCAATCTGCTTACTCAACGCCCAGTAGCACAGGCCGTAGGCTTTGAGGCACTCCTTCTGGGTGTTATCCATCGGGATGAAAATATGATTGGCGCGGGCCGCCAGGGTAGGGGCCAGCAGGGCCAGCAGCAGGGCAAAACGCTTTAAGAACATACTTTTGAGGACTAAGAGCTGCCTTCCCAACGGGCCGGCCGCAACCGTAGTTCAAGGTACGGGCCGGCCGGCACATTCGGCGCCGGCTGGCAGCCCTACCCCCCTCGCGCCGCTCGAATCGGTGAAATCTGCTCCATCCGCGTCAATCCGCGATTTTATGAGTTACCTGGAAAATATTCGCGAGGCCCTGCGCTCCATCAGCGGCAATTTGCTGCGCACCATTCTCACGGCCCTCATCGTGAGCATTGGGCTGATGGCCCTGGTGGGCATCCTCACGGCCATCGACGCCATGCGCAGCTCGCTGGGCGATACCTTCGCCAGCCTGGGGGCCAACGCCTTCGAAATCAAGGCTAAAGGCTACGGCAACCGCTTCCGGCGCGGCGGCGTGCAGGGCAGGCAGTACCCGGCGCTCAGCTACCTGCAGGCCACTTTGTATAAGAAAGAGCTGGCTCGCCGCGAGCCGGCCGCCGTGGTGGGCGTGTCGGCGTTTATCAGCGGGGCCACCGAAATCAAGGCTAATGGCCAGAAAACCAACCCCAATATGCAGGTGGTGGCCGGCGACGAAAACTACCTGCGCATTCAGAGCTACACCCTGACCCAGGGCCGCACCTTTTCGCCGGCCGAGCTCAATACCGGGGCCCACGTGGCCATCATCGGGCGCGAAATGAAGGACAAGCTCTTTCCGCAGATTAGCCCCGTGGGCCAGTACGTGTACGCGCTGGGCCAGCGCTTCCAGGTGGTGGGCCTGCTCGAAAAAAGCGGCAGCACGATGGGCGGCTCCGGGGCCGACCGCCTGCTGCTGGTGCCCCTCGAAACCGGCAACCAGCTGCCCCGCCAGGGGGCGCTCACCTACGACGTGAAAACGGCCACCGCCAATGCCACCGGGCTGGGCTTTCTGCAAAGCCAGGCCACCGGCGTGATGCGCGCCGTGCGCCACGACCGCCTGGGCCAGGAAGATTCCTTCGACATCGAAAGCCCCGATTCGCTCAGCGGCACCCTCGATTCGCTCAGCGGCAAGATGCGCCTGGCGGGCGGCTCCATCGCCTTTCTGGCCCTGCTCGGGGCCAGCATCGCGCTCATGAATATCATGCTGGTATCGGTGACCGAGCGCACCCGCGAAATCGGGATTCGCAAGGCGCTGGGCGCCACCGCCCGCCAGATACGGCTGCAATTTCTGCTGGAGGCCATCGTCATTTGCGTGTTGGGCGGCACGTTTGGCATCCTGCTGGGCATCGCGGCCGGCAACGGCGTGGCGGTGCTGGCGGGCAGCAAGTCGTTTCTGGTACCCTGGGTGTGGGTGGGGGTAGGGCTGACCATCTGCATCACGGTGGGCCTGCTGGCCGGCTCGTATCCGGCGGGCAAGGCGGCGGCCCTCGACCCCATTGACAGCCTGCGCTATGAGTAAGACCGCAGATTCAAACGGATTTAACGGATTTCGCGGATACGCCGCTGGCGCGGCTGGCTACTGCTGAACCTGGCAGTTGAGCGGGAAATACTGGCGAGCTTTTACATTTGTGCAATCTTTTAATCGTGCGCATGTCTGTTTCCACCTCCATCGGCCAACGCTTTACCCAACTGATTCAGCACCTGGGGCTGAGCAAAAATGCCTTCGCGCAGTCGCTGGATAAGACGGCCACCGTCATTCAGCACTTGGTTGATGAGCGCAACAAGCCCGGCTACGACCTGCTGTGCAAAGTGTTCGAGACTTATCCAAATGTGTCGAAAGACTGGCTGCTGCTCGGCCAGGGCCCTATGTTAGTAGAAGAGGTCGGGGCTGTTTCTCCAACGCTGCCTACCCCCGCCCCCGCGCCGTTACCCGCCGCCGGCCTCACCGCCGCGGCCGACTTATTTGCCACGGCCGTTGCCACTCCCGCGCCCGTAGAAACTCTGGTTACAACGGTGCCGGTTGAGCCGGTAGCTGCCGCGCCAGTGGCGGCCGCCGAGCCCGCTCCAACGGCCGCCCTACCCCCCGCGCCGCCCGCCATGTCGCCGGCTCCAGCTGCCGCCCTGCCCCCCACGCCGGCCGCCACGCTACCCGCCCCGGCCGCCGCGCCCGACCCCGCCTACCTCACGGCCGCGTTGCAGACGCAGTATCTCCAGCACCAGCTGGCCCTGGCCGAGCAGCGCAACCAGCACCTGCTGGAGCAGCAGGCACTGATGCGGCAGCTCATGGCCGTGCTGCAACGGACTGTCTGAACCACGGATTCGGCCGGATTTTTCGGATTCGTCGGATTTTGTGGATGGCGCATAAAGCCTTGGTCCAGTCATCCTGTCTCGTCCGGTTAAGCGTTGGCAGGAACACGGCAGGGGCTTTCCCTCTCCTTTTCGGAGAGGGGGCTGGGGGTGAGGCGAACAGCAGAACGGAAAGTGTACACGAACTTGGAAACCGCCCTAAGCGCGGCCGCCCGTCGTTGTAGAGAGGAACGGCCTGGTTGACGAGCAGGCCGTCCGTCCTGGGGCAGGTCGTCGGGGAGCCCAAAATACCCGGCGCTTACTTCCGCGCCGGCCTACCCCCCATCACGAACTCCAGCGTGCCGCCGGCCAGCACGTTCCGCACCGGCAGAAACGGCCGGGTCAGCAGCTTCCCATTGAGCCTGGCCGATTGCACGTACACGTTTTTATCGCTCTGGTTCTTTACCGTCACGGTAAAAGTTTTGCCTTCGCCCACTCGCAGCACCGCGCCGTGCACCGCCGGGCTACCCAGCGCGTACTCGCCCGAGGCGGGGGCGACGGGGTAGAAGCCCAGGGCCGAGAAAATGTACCAGGCCGACATCTGGCCGCAGTCGTCGTTGCCGCCGAGGCCGTCGGGGCCCTGGTGGTACATCTTACTGAGAATCATGCGGATGCGGGGCTGGGTTTTCCAGGGCTGGTCGGTCCAGTCGTAGAGGTAGGCGGCGTGGTGGGCGGGCTCGTTGCCGTGCACGTAGTTGCCGATGATGCCGTCGCGGGTGATGTCCTCGGTTTCGGCGAAGAACTTGTCGGGCAGCCGCATGGTGAAGAGCGAGTCGAGGTGCGGCACGAAGCGCTTGCTACCCCCCATCTTAGCGATGAGGCCGGCCGGGTCGTGGGGCACGTAGAGGCTGTAGTTCCAGGCGTTGCCCTCGATGTAGGCGGGGTCGCTGGTGGTGAGCACGTCGAATTTATCGCGGAACGCGCCGCTGCTCAGGCGCGGGCGCATGAAGCCGATGCGGGCATCGTACACGTTCTGCCAGTTGGCAGCCCGCTGGCGGAATTCCTGCTCAATATCTTTCCGCCCCAGCTTCTGGGCAGCCTGCGCGATGCAGTAGTCGTCGAAGGCGTATTCCAGCGTTTTCGACACCGAGGCGCCGCTTTTGTCCTCGGGCACGTAGCCCTGGTCGATATATAATCCCAGGCCATCGTACCAGCGCTGGCGGGCGGTAGTTACGCAGGCATCGAGGGCGTGGTTCTGGTCGAAGGGCGCGTTGCCGAGCACGATGGCGTCGCAGAGCACCGGCACCGCGTGGTAGCCAATCATGCACCAGTTTTCGTTGGCGTAGTGGCTCCACACGGGCAGCATGTGCTCGGCGCTCTGGTCGAAGTGGGCCAGCATACTCTGCGCCATGTCGGCGTTGCGCCGGGGCTGCACGAGGTTGTAGAGTGGGTGCAGGGCGCGGTAAGTATCCCAGAGCGAGAAGGTGGTGTAGTTGGTGAAATTCCTGGCGAAGTGGGTGTTCTGGTCGAGGCCGCGGTACTGGCCATCCACGTCCTGGTAAATGGTGGTGCCGATGAAGGCGTGGTACATCGCCGTGTAGAAATTCTCCTTATCGACCCGGCGCGGCGCGCTGATAGTGATTTTGCTCAGCTCCTGCTGCCACTGCGCCTGGCCCTGGCGCTTGTAGGCGGCGAAGTCCCAGCCGGGCGCCTCGGCGCGCAGGTTGGCCAGCGCGCCGGCCGTGCTCACGGGTGAGAGGGCCATTTTCAGCTTCACCTGCTCGCCGGCCGTGGTCGGGCCAAAGTCGAAGTGCAGGCGCAACTGGTGGGCGGCGAGGTCGGGCCAATTATGGTTTTGGTCGAAGCGGCCCCAGAAGCCCCGGTAGGCCTCTTTCTTATCGTAGTTGCGGCTGCCGTAGGTTTTGAACGGCCGCGAAAAGCTCAGGGCGAAGTACACCGTGCGGGTGCGGCCCCAGCCGCTGGTTTGGCGGTAGCCAGTCACGAGCGAGTCGTTTTCGACCCGCACGAAGGTCCACACGTTCTTATCGGGATAGTTGTAAATCCCGGCCACCAAATCGAGAATAATATGCGACTCGGCGGCCCGCGGAAACGTGTACTGGTGAATCCCTACCCGCGTCGTGGCGGTCAGCTCGGCCAGAATATCATGGTCGGCCAGCCGTACTTTGTAGTAGGCCGGCTCGGCCACTTCGGTCTGGTGTGAGTAGGCCGAGCGGTAGCCACTCAGTGGCCGGTCGGCGGTGCCGGGGTTGAGCTGGAGCGGCCCGGTGGTGGGCATCACCAGAAAATCGCCCAGGTCGGAGTGGCCCGTGCCGCTGAAGTGCGTGTGGCTAAAGCCCACGATGGTGGGGTCTTTGTACTGATAGCCCGCGCAATACGCATAAATTTCGGGGTTGTACCTGCCGTTTTGCTCGTAGCTGATGGTGTCGGTATCGGGCGAGAGCTGCACCGCCCCGAAGGGCACCGTAGCACCGGGGTAGGTGTGGCCCATCTTGGCGGTGCCCACCAGCGGGTGAGCGTAGGGCACCAGGTTTTCGGCGGGGGTAGGGGTTTGGGCCGCCGCCAGCAGCGGCAGCAGGGAGAAAGCGAGCGGCAAATGCTTCATCCGGCAAAGTAAGCCGGCGGGGAATCAATTAAAAATTATGAATTAAAAATTGAATTTCTAGGAAAGAAAATAAGAGAGTTAAGTAGTTCAGTAGAATTGATTTTGCAAAAAGGCGGTCATGCTGAACGCAGGGAAGCATCTCTACCGCATCATCCGCGCCGTTCAATAAGGCGAGCGAGATGCTTCCCTGTGTTCAGCATGACG
>JAABUK010003981.1_pt1 | contig 24512 bp, 41 predicted proteins | sample 5559141 | NCBI WGS metagenome assembly JAABUK01 (sample SAMN10711869, study PRJNA513367) | rock metagenome | isolation source: Antarctica rocks | place: Antarctica: Victoria Land, Pudding Butte nord | collected 2016-01-03 | reverse complement strand
TGGTCTGCTGCTGCTGCATTGGATGCATCTTCAGCATCTGGCCACATGGGGCAGTCAGGGCAGTCATCCTGAAGCTGCTGGAGAAGCTCCTTGGAGAATCTGCCACGTTCAGTAGGGTACCACTGACCCCCCAGCTCTTCAGGCCAACCCCTGTATATGTTTGCATATCTTGCTTTCTGTATGATATACAGTTGTTGCTTCTTAGGCTGTGTGCTTCAACTGGTGTACGTATTGCAAACAGACATCCTAGTACCGATGCACTGTGTGTTACTGCTTCATTGTCGCCGCCAAACATGATGTGCTTTTCAGAAAAAGATATTCAGATTATTTTGCAATATTACACCACCTGTTCCTGAGGACAACTTCTGGTGATATACCGTAAACAAAATCATACTTTCATTAATGGTTTGTTTGTGTATCTCTTTGTTGTTCCTTTCATTGGACAAGTGTGCATCTGAATAAGCACGGCTGTATTGAACATGCATTGTGTGGCCATGCCAGACAGACCCTGACTCAGCTGCAGGAGGGATGTGCAATCAGCTGTCAATCCATTATTGTGTGAAGCAAGACTGACAGTTGAGTGAACACGACAAGTTGCATGTTGCAATTCCACAGATAAATGCAGGACAAAACCTAGCTCAGTTTGTCAGGTGGAAAAGATGCTCAAAAACAAGAGCGCTTTCACATAGACTGCCATTAGGGCTGCTTATATGACCAGAAAGAATACCTGTAACTGTCAAACAAGTGCAAGCATGTCTGTACCTGCAGTTTGGCATTCTCAGGTCAACAGTCATCAGGCTCATAGTGGGCCCAGCAGTCAGATTCTGCCAGTTGTCGGGCGCTGCATGCTCCACGCCTTTGAAAGCTTCAAAGAACCTATCACACAAGCAGTAAGTTGGCATTCCAAAAGAAGAGTCCTTTCAATCAACGAAATGGCCCTTCAATGTTGAGGTTTTGGGGTTGACAACAAATTTTGATGGGTGCATCTCGTCACTGGCGGCTTTGTGAAACTTTGATCACAAGCAGCAGCTATGCATAGAACGTGTCTTGGCTTAGCAGATGCTGCTTGTTGTCAGCAGGGCTTCAGCACAGTTTGAATGCAAGCGGTGCACGTTCCCTGTATTTCTATGAGATAGACCAGCACCCTCCACACCTGACAGATTGAACAAATGAACAAAGTCCTGCACAGAAGTCCAAAAGGCATGCAGACGTACCTGATGTGTTTCTCCATCTCCTCAGACACCTTGATCCATTTAGGGTCCTGTCTGACCACCTATGCAGACAAACAATTCGAAGCTGTCCGTGCAATGTGACCTACAGCAATGAGCTTGTCTCTTGCCATATTGACAATGTGTTTTACACCATGATGATGGGTCGTGCAACAGGTGTATGGTTCCGCACAGGTGATGCAAAAGCAGACGGCACAGTAACAGCTGTTAACACATCAGCAGCTAGCGTAAAGCATGCAGCATTTCAGGCTGCATGAGGTCAAGTCAGCACACAAGAAGTCTTGGCACCTTCATAAGAACAATAGGGGCGCTCACCAAGATAGATGCAACTATGCAACCAGCACCTTGCGGCATATCACACATGCACCAGAATTAATAGGTACAACAAAGCAGGGGCAGAGTTGTATTGCAGGCAAGCACACATTGCAACACAGGTAGCACACTGTTGCTGTGGACATCCCAATTTTGCATCAAAGCAGGAAGAACGCAAGCAACAAGCTTGATGACAACATGATATGTAAACCCAAGGAACAGGAGGTAACGGTGGAGGGTATGGTCGTGATCAAGACAGTTCAGTGGTGATGGTAAAAGAGGGCTACAGTGGCAAGAACTCAAGCAGACATTTGCCAAGGCAGGGGAGCACTTTGTATCATGCAAACTTGATGGATGACAATGACACAAGCAAACATTCATTAGTGCAGGGGGTACAGTCATCGTGCAGCAGGATGTCTTGACATGGCATTGACCAATCAGAAGTAGCTTGGTGAAAGAAATAGAGCAAGAGGCAGTCAATTTGTGCAGTATTGAGAACAATAGTAGGTGAGCTTGTTTGCCGTGTTAGTATGTTGCTCAATTGATCGTGTTTGGCCCCAACCCCAACAGCGTATAAAATGCAATGAAAGAAAAAATGAATGAACCCACATTGCTGGCATGCTGACAATGCTGCACAATCAAATTGTACAAAGTCATATGTTTCCGCATCAAGCAAGCAGTCTGGCACAGGAGGGAAGAAGGACAGACCTCATCAAGGCAGTACCAGGATTTGGGGAAGAGCATGTAGCCAGAGACCATGTCAGCAAGCACATCGTAGTACGCATCTTGGTCAGCATACATGCAAGTCTTGTGAAGCGATAGCCGATCTGCATGAGCCCAACCGTCGTCTGCCCAGCGCAATGGCCTGGACACAATCTCTGCAAACATGAAAGCTGCTGGCCCACTGGGAGCTGCATTCTGCACAGACATTCATTACAGTTATCATGTGCAATGTATGCTGTCCATATATGTGTTGCAGAGCATTGCATGTCCAGTGATGTGGAAGAGGGGAGATGGCCCAAGCAATGTGCCTGGTTATTGATGCACTGCGTTTGAAATGGCAACACTATGAGTTTTTAGAAGTGCAGAAAATGCCAGACACTTGACAAGAAATGGCATTTGTCAATAAGCAATGTAGTGTTGAACAGCAGCAGTTGAGCAGCAGTCTGCAGCTGTCGCTAACAAGCAGGCAGCGTCTAAATTGGTTCACCTGAACATAAAGCACGCCGCCATTGGGTGCTAGCACCCCCTCCTCCTGATTGATGACCACAAGATCCTTGAAGGGTGGATGCTTCAGGTACTTGTATGGGTCATCAAAGACAATAACATCAGAGTCAAGTAGCAACACATTGTAGCCAAGCCTGATTGACCTGGAGGGCATCAGTGGTGCGTTTGGGGACGCTTGCAGGTTTGACTGCTTCAGGTAGCCTTGCTGACTCGATGTCAGCAGACATCATAGTTGAGCGGAGAAATTGGCCCGACAGACACACAAGGGGCTAAACCAGTCAGCAATCAACGGTTGCACCGTGCATATGTATGCATTTGTGAAGGAAAGCTAACCTAGCCACAGTGCGATATCGCATGTTCCACAAATCATAAACACCTTCCAGGTCTTTAGGGCTTTCGAAAGTTGTCCAGCCACAGCCGACCTCCGGAACTACATCTCTGATTAGTTTGCATTCGCTTTGAGTTAAACTCAATAGCAAAATATGGTTCAGGCCAAGAAGTTGCAGCGACCGTGCGCCTTGCAGAAAGCCATCGATCCGCTTGTGATCAGATACCATCAGAATGACTTCCTGGCGGAAGCTTCGTGCCTGCAAAGCCGCCCTCAAACCCTCGCCTGTGCATCAAGACAAAAATGATGCTTCCCTCGCCTGCGCAGGCTTCTAAGTCCCGAAGTGACAACCTTACCAGAGAAGATATCTCCGAAATATGGCTTGACGGAGGCACTGCTGCAGTATCCGCTTTCTTGGCATACTTGAGCTGCTGAGCAAGCAGTTAAAAGTGCCAGAGGTAACAGCAATGCAGGAGTCGTGAGGCCGCACATACTGCTCGAGAGGAAACTGTTTGCCCGCCAGCTTTTCTGCCTAGATTAAATATTTGCAATGCAAATTTTGCATCATTGCTCTTGCTTGATTGCATCTAGGGCTGCCAGCTGCAGCACAACAGAGCAGCAGGTAACAACTGCAAATAAATCATCCCCCGCACAATGTGACACCCTGACAATGAACTGCAACTCCAAAAACATGATGTTCATATTCAAAGCTTGCAAACCCGGTCAGCTCAAGGATGCAAATGTGCATCGTAGCTAAATTGCTCTGGCATGTCAATGAGCTTACTGGATGGGTACAGCATGTACTCAGTGATGTGAGAGCTTCACCAGACTATACTATCAAACGCTCACTTACTCTGTGCACATCAACATTTGAGTCAAAGGCTAACGCTGCCAACAGCAGTCAACGCATCTGCAAATTCACTTGAATTTCAAATTTGGCAGTGAGCCATAAGCCAGAGGCATACAGCTAAAGTACAGCTGAGCACTTTGACCCCAAAGCCTGGCGCTGGCATGGCCCATGAGCGAACTGGGGGTTGTGCAACACCTTACAACTTACTAAGCCCAGCTTGCTGAAGGGCCTTGTACACTTCTTCAGCTGCCTGCCTCATGTGAGCGTTCTTGTCTGCACACCAAGCATGCACGAGTCAGGTCTGGCGCAAACACTTTCCATGAGCCTACTGCTTGTAGACAGACAGCTCAATTCTTGCTGCTTCCCCTTGGTATTTGCTACGGGCTAGGTAATTGTGTGAACACAACAGCCAACAATGATGTTTCATCGCTGTTCAAATGTTACAAAGCTGTCATGCAGACACCATCTGTGAAAGGCTCAGGAGTGCTTGCTGGACAATCAGTGCACAGCAGAAAGCAGAGAACCACACAAAGTCAAGCAGGAGCTTACCAGGGTGCCAGCGCAGGCTGAGAGCCCTGGCAAAGTCCTTGCGCTCCTTGTCTGTCAGGCCCTTGGCATGCTCAACAGCCATCTTCGCCTCAGCCTCGACGCTCACAGGCTTGGGCAGAGCGAGCTGTTTCTCACGCTGTGCATCTGCCTTGCGTGACTGCCCATCCATGTATTCCACGTCTTTGCGGAACTTGGTCAGAATGCTCCTCTGCCTCTGCAGTTCTGCCTGCAGCACGCAAAATCACTATCTCTGGTGCCAAGACAGCTGCATGATGTGCCTGAAGACCATGTCTCTGTTGCTAGTGCTTTTCCTAGCACATGCAGTCATGCTACCAGTCACAGGAGTGCACTACACAGCAGCAGGATGGCGGATGATCACACGCATGCAAGACAGACTCATGCTCTGTAGGCTGCACACCTTGGTCTTCCTGTGAGCAGCCTCACTGCCTTTTGCGCGCTTCTCAGCAGCTGCCAGCTGCTGAACCAGATCAGCCAGCTGCCTCTGGTGCTTCTGCTCAAGCTGAGCGTTAGCATGCTGCTGACTACTCAGCATCTCCTGTCAGCAACACAATTTGAGTTCAGGAGTCGCGCCACCAAATTGGTGCTCCTGTCTGGAACGGCGAGCAGACATATGCATGTGCTGACTTGCATGTCACTGCTTTGTCACAGCTTTCTGAGGGCATGACGACACCAGAGATGAGCCACACACAAGAGGTGCAGGTCATAGCATGCAGATTCACCTGGGCAGCCCAGTATGATACTTGGCTTCTCATTGCATTGAGGCCAAAAGGTGTAGCCTTTTCTTTTCTTTCTCCTTTTCATGCAGATGATAACATGACAACTGCACAATGGAGGGTTGAGCAGAACTGCGCGCTGAAGCAGATGAGAAGGGCTCAAATGGCAACAAGTGTCACCTGAGGCTTCTTCAGGTACAGCTGCCGGATCAGCTTCTCCACCTCCTGCCTGGAACACCTCTCAACCTCCTGCAGCTTCTGCAGCTGCTTCTCCAGGGCTTCTACACGCTGCCCCTGCTGCTCCAGGGCTGCAGCATGCTGGCTGATGAGGGCTTGGCGGTCTGCCTCACCCCGCCCCAAGGCGCCCTGTGCCAGCCTCAGTTGCAATGACACCCCTTTCTCTCGTTCCTGAATCAAGCAATGACATGTTGCATATCAACAGCTGCAGGGGTATGGCAGCTGGACCTGCAAGCAAAAGACAGCAGAGAACAGCTTAGGGAGCTGAGTGAGGGTACACCTGAGGCAGTTTGTGCATCAACAGACTGCAGCAGTGCCACTCAGAACCCCATGGCAGCTTGGCAACATACCAAGACGTGTGAAGGGACTGCACAGCGTCCCACACAACATCAAACACTGCCTGAGACAGGGACCCAACAACTGGTTGACTGCCAGGCCAGAGAAGGTGAGGGATGCAGGGGATGGGCGTACCTCAGCAGCACACCGAGCCTTGAAGGCTGACTCCCTCTGCTGATGGGAATTCCTGCTGTTCTTGAGGGCCGTGTCCAACCGCCCCTGCACCTGGCTAGCCTTTGCATGGGCAATCTCCAGCTCGCCCTTCATGACACTCAGCCTTCTGTCTGAGTCAGCAGCAGCAACCTTCAGTTGGTCCTTCAGGGCATTCATCTGCCTGTCTGCGTCAGCAGGGGCCGTTCCCAGCTGGCCTCTCAGGCTGCTGATCCCCTGGTCTGAGGCAGAAAGGGCTGTTGCTAGCTGCCCCTGTAGGCTGGTGATGTCACCCTGCAACTGCTTCTCTGCTTGTGCAGCGCTGCATTGCAGACCTTGCAACTCCTGCTGGAGCGCGGAAGCTTGTGCCTGTACGGCATGTCACATGCATTGATTATCAGCAACCCGACGCTGAGTATTATCAGGAGTTGTGAGGTATTACAAGACAGCGCAAGAAACAGGGCAATTGTGACTCAAGGAATGCATGGCATCAGCAACCCCTCAAGCAGCTGGGGTGCTTTGAAGCTGCATCAAATGGACCCTGATTGGTCAGTGACAAGATCAAGGTCTGACAACAGACAGTCACTGAACAGCAGGAGGGGCAAGAAGCCTGCATGGATCAAGGTGTGCACGGTATCACAAGATTCTGAACCAAGTGGGATGGACTGAAAGTGCATAGAGTGCCGCTGGCTGGACCCTGATCACTAATAATGATAACAGTGATAATAATAACAATAATAATAATAATAACACACAGGCGTTCCTGCTAATTGTTGTTGCCAGGTACCTACTAGGTGATCACTCAACGACCAATACCAGCTGTGACAACAGGCAATCAATGAACAGCAGGACGGCAAGAGCAGAAGGGCATAGCAAGCCTGTCTGCAAACAAAAGCAAAGCTGCAGGATATCTGGATGACACCTCCAAGCGCATTGACAGCATTAAAACAGCAGCTAGACAAGGGGCTGGTACCTGGGCATCTGTTTGGCTTTGCTGAGCAGCCTCAAGATGCACCTTCATGTGTGCAGCGCTGGCGTGAAGCTGCTCCAGCTCCTTCTGGAGTGTGGACATCTGCTCACCAAAAACAGCCTCCTGCAGAATGAATGGATGGATTAGCACCATCAGACAAGCAACAAGCATGGCTCAGTTTCATCAAATGCCAAGCTTCAGAAGCTGCACAATGATGCAGCTATGCATCAGAAACAACGGTTGCCATGTCTCATCGAACAAGCAAACTACAGTTGTCCAACTGCACTTCAGCAATGATGCAGCTGTGTTTTTCAAAATGTCACAGGAGTTTTCAGCGTTGGACCATCCCTCTGAGATTCTTGGCAAAGGCAGCAGTGCTCAGGGTGGTTCAGACACATCAAGGAGTGCGAGTAATTACCTTTGCAAGAAGCTCATTATGATGAGCTGCCTCAAGCTTGATGCGCTGCTGCTGCAGCGCCTGCTTGGTGTTGGCCACATGCGACTTGGCTAATACCTGTGCCCCTCTCAGCTGCCGCTGCACGTTCTTGGCATCTAGGTCAGCCCTGACAACTGCATCTAACTGCTGCGTCTGCAGCTTGGTGACCTCTGCCTGAGCTGACTCAACATTAACATGCGCCTCTGTCAGCTGCTGCTGCACCTGCTTGGCATCCAGGTCAGCACTGGCAATTGCAGCTGACAGCTGCTTCCGTAGCTTCTTGGCATCTTCCTGGGCTGACTCAGCAGCAGCCTGTGCATCTGACAGCTGCTGCTTCAGCTTCTTGGCAGCTTCATTGGATAGTTCAGCTTTGCTGGTGATAGCTGTCAGCTGAACCGTGAGTGGAGCCAGCTGCTGAGTTGCTGAGTCAGCCTCAGCTTGCACCTCTGCCAGCTGCTGTCGCAGCTGCTGAGCCTCTGCCTCAGTTGCCTTGCTCAAGCTGCTGAGCTGAGATGCAAGTGAGGTCGCCTGCTCCTGTTGATGCTGCGCATGTTTTGCTGCAACTGCTGACTCAGCTTCTGCCTTGTGCGCTGCAGCATTCAGCTGCTGGTTAAGCATGCTGTTTTTCTTGGTGGCAGCATCCAGCTGGGCCTTCAAGTTGACTGCTTCTTGGCGAGCGCTTGTGAGAACTGCTTGCAGTGCCTGTGCAAGTCACACATCAGGTATTGACCGACCACAGCGTAACATGAACACACAGACACATACACACATGCACGCGCGCACACAAGCACACACGCATAGACACACAAACAGATTGCTGCAGGTAGTGATGTTTACCAAAAGCCAACCAGTGTACAGGCAAGAGGGGACTTTGGGACACACACAGGGTCAAGTGAATGGCATGTCGTTGCCAGCATGCAACATCAAAGCTGGAATGCATCAAGCAGAAGAGCAGCAGAAGAGGCAGCAGAAGAGTGCATTGAATGAGTGGGAATGTCAGGCAGCCACAGGCTTCAGCCCTGAACTGATCAGTGAACAGCAACACCGGCAAAGGCATGTGTGACAAAGTTGAAGACAGAATCACCAAGCGGGGGTCACGCGGCAAGGGCAAGCGCAATACAAAGGAAGAGGTTGAGCATGATTGCAACGTTACCTGGGCCTTGCTCTGGCCCTCATGTGAAGCTGCCTCTGCAGCGGTGATGCGCTGATAGGCCACCTCCAGCTCAGCCTGCCTGTTGTGCAGGGCCTTGTGTGCCAGGTCAGCACACTCACCTTGCTGCTTTTGGGCCCTGCGCTACTCTTCAAGCTGGCCCTGCAAAATCACGCAAAGTCAGGCTAACCAACTACTTGACTATGGATTCATGCACAGTACAATGATAACAACAGTACCAGTAACAGTGATAGTAGTAAAAATAATAATAGTAGTAGCAATAACAATGATAATAATAATGGCGCTTTCCAGCTCATGATGAGCTAGGTACGTGCGGGACAATGCAATGCAATGCACAAATTGCATACTGCAGTGCATAAAGTGAAACTTGCAATGCAGCAAGTGTGGCTTGCGTGAAGCTTCTGCAAGGCTCACTTCAGAGGACACATCTCATGTGCCTGTCACAGATGCAGTGAAGGGAGTGACAGATGACCTGCTGCAGCAGAGCGTCACAAGGTGTGATTTACATGACAGTTCAGGCATGGGCATATGACTGCTGCTTGATTGTGTGGGTGCAGATGCTACAGCTGTCAGGCCTCCTTGCACATGTGAAGCTGCTCAAATCAGGCCCATAAAGGGCAGCTTTACCTGCAGCTGGGTAACTTGCTCACTTAGCTCGGCAGCACGTACAGCATGATTCTTCCTCAAGGCATCCATTTCCAGCGTGTGCCTGTCCAACCATATGCACACAATCAGACAGCTTGTCTACAAAGGCCATTTAGTCTCAGAAGATAGGGAGCATTGGTACTTCAACAAGTATAGTATAGTAAGATCAAGGCCAGGTGCAATGCATTCAGCCAGAAGCGCTCCCACCCTGAGCAGCCAAGCAACAAATCTGATTGCACCGAATGTGCATGGGTGTCATGCACATGACAAAGGCACAATGGACAGGACACACTTTGTGTGGTGCTGGTATTTGGTCATGATAGGCTCTCGCAAAGCTTCTTGCAGCTTATCGCCCTGATACCAAAGACTGCTCTGCTTTGAGAACTTGCACATGCTACACGCGAATGATTTTCAAACCCCAAATCACATGCTACACGCGTATGGTTTTCAAATCCCAGATAGGTACGTGTGATGAGCGAGGATGCCAACTAAAGCCTGTCATCAAAGCAGCAAGACTCCTTCAACTCTCCAAGGCTTGCAAGCCAGCACGACTGACCTGAGAGATGGGGCAGCTGTCGTCACCAGCAATGAAAGTTGACTCACCTGCCATTCAGATCATGAGTCAGTGTGTCCAGGCTGGTGATGCTGGACTGGAGGCTGGCTTGGGCATTCTTGCACGCCTGGTCCTGTACACCAGCAGCAGCAAGCTCAGGCACTGTATCAGGCGCACTGCTCTTGCAGATCTGTTATTGTTGCACTGGACTACTGGGTTGAGAGTGGAACAGGTTCAGCCCTGGGCGGCTCCCTACACCAGGCCCTATTATGACAGTCAGCATACCAAACACAGAATGGCTTGATGTGAGCCGCCTACAACATCTCCGCAATGTGGAAACGCGTTTTTACTGTCCCCAGGCATTTCTGAGTTCAGATTTCCAGTGTAGGGATGACATTTCTGTATTTAAATAGACCTGTCAGGATTGAAAAGATCTGCTGCATGTTTGGCAGTTCCAGACAGCAGCAGGCGAGAGCAGTCAGGAGTGTTGAGTTGAGATCATGTCAGTCTCTGCTTGTGTGAAAGAAATCATACTGGTACAGAACTTGAAGGGCATGATGGGCTTTGCCAAGATGGGGGGCTGCAACACGCACTCAAGCCTGGAGCAGCAAGGATCAAGGTTGCAGAGTCCTGCAATATACTGTACAAATTAGCCATTTGGACTTGATTTTGCACGCTGTCAGCACTCAGGCCTGATACAAGACGTCAGACCGCCTTTGTTTGTTGCCTGCCGTATGCATTTGCCAACAGGGGACGCTTCATTTACATGCTCATCAATTCTGCACCAGCATCAACTAGTCTGCCTTCCACAGTGATGTAAGACAACTCGTGAGTCATGTTGTAGCAAATCGGACCGAAAACAACGTGATCAAGTAATGAGACCAGGCCCCTGGCTAAGGTGTTTCATAGTCTAATTCTCTGGATTCTCTGGATTGTGTACCAATGTAACGCCACTACGTTACATGTTGTGGGTATTGTTATTGTTTCTGAGAGCCAGCTGAGTCTGGCGAATTGAGTGTTGAGAGATGGCAGAGGGATGCCTGGCCACTGCTGAGGCCATTGACAACCACCAACACTAGAAAGGGGCATGGCTTTTGCTGGGGGACGTCACAGTCAACCAGTCCCCTTGTCCAATCGATACTCATCCCGAGGACAGCAAACTTATCTGCATGACTTCAAGGACAGAAGAGGTCAATGCTCACCTTGATGGCAAGCTGTGACTTGAGAGCTGCCTGATTCTTCTCAAGTTCCCGGATGGTGTCTGCAGCAGTGGCCAGTCTGCCCTCCAGCTCACCATTCTTCTTGCCCAGCACCTTGTTGCTGTCCCTCTCACATGCCAACAAAGATGATGTTGTGATCTTGTAGTTGGTGAACTCCTTCTCGTCCCTTGCGCTGTCTGCATCTTTGACCTGCAGTACGTCACTCTGCAATGAGCCATGGACAGCCTTGACCGCTGATGCTCTGTGCTTCCTGTTGTTCATTCCCCATGTGCACATTAGTTGACAAGTGCGTGTATTTTGCCAGTCCTGTGGCAACGCATTCTGCTGATGTACAATGGAAAGCGTGTGGTTTGCCGGTGTCGACATATACCATTCATTCTGTGCTCTTGCAGCACATACCTTGCAGCTGCATGAAGTGGCTATGATTGCCTTCACAGTAAAGCACACCATCAAACAAACAAAGTGCGAGATGAACGCGCATTACAGTAGCTTATCTATCAAAGTTTGGATACTGCTTCTGCGTCGTGCTGATCAGGATACATGATTACTGGTGGCAACTGCAAGTCAGCAACCTCTGCCCTGCGTTTTGAGAGTGTACTTTGTTATAGGTGTGAACATCGTAGTGCCTTTGGTATTGTATGTCCTGGTGAAATTGGTCGCTAGGATGGGATAATCGATGCAGAACACAGATGTGAATAGATTACCTGTGCATCCTGTACAGCAGCTTGCCAGCTCTGTACCAGGTCTTCTAGCTTGACCAGCGCATCCCTGACATTCTGAGTGGGCGTACAAACCTGCCTTCTGCTTGCATTAGAGGCAAGCCTAATTCCCACATCGCACTCGTCAATCTGCAAGACAAAAACATTGACAACTGCAGAGCACAGTTGTGGGCAGCAATGCTTGGGCAGTTGTCAGTGTGGAGTGCGGTGCAAATGATTGCTCAGGGTTGGATGCCTCACCTTGCGAAACACAGTGTCTTGCTCTTCAGCCAGTCTCTCGCCGACTTCTTGTTTGGTGTCTCTCTGAACCCGCAAAGCTAGCAGTTCCTCATGCAGACTGCGAGTCCTGCACAGGGCGCAGGGCTCTGTCGCACATCGTTTACGACCCATGTATGGGGTGCATAGCTTGTCAGGAAGGGCTGCACGCCAAAAATACATAAGAAGCAAGCATTATCTGCAGGGTGCTCACCAAGTGGTCTTCTTTGCGTCTGGACGCAGCATATCTGGGGATATTCTGGGCGTCATAGACAATGGTCTGAGTTCATCATGCTTGCCGAACCAGGATAGGCAAGGCTTCGTGAATGTCGCGAACGTCAACGCCATTCAGAATGGGCCATTCTTGCCTGCTTTGCTCGACCGATTCAGAATCCCTTGCCAGATTCCAAAAATTGACTGGCACACAGGACAAAGGATGTGAAACGCTTCTCTCTCTCTCTCAGACCTGTTTCAAGTATCCCGTTTCGTAGTGGCCCCAGATAGCCCCTTAGGTCTCTAGGGATGCACGTGCGGCCTCCAACGCACTGCACATTAATTAGCAGCTTGCCTACTATGGATTCACAAAGCAAAAACTGATTGAATCTTGTGAATGACAGTGAGCTATACGCTTAAGAGAGTCAGTTCTCTCTCGTCAAAAGACTCAAGACACACTTTCAGAGCAATGTGCATCCAGCTCTACTCTAAGCAGCAATGTTTTGTATTGCTAAGCTGGTGCACTCAATCAAGACATCCAGAAGCGTTGTAAATTGGATCTCAGATACACGATGCCTGGTGTGACCAGAAGAATGTGAGATGGCCACTCTCCTGCACTAAGCATATGCATGTGCAGCGCAGTTGAAGCATGCTAACGAGCTATTGACAACTGCAAAGGTGTGTAGTACCATGCAATGTCTGGCAAAACATATGCATTGCATGCTGCTCTCATTACTGTGCCATGCTTCTCCGCCAGAGCATCACAGGAAATGACACAGCAAGAAGAGCAAGCATCATGCACTCAAATCCAGCCAATCCCAACCCAGGCTTTGCTGTGTTGCATGGGCGGTGTGTGCCAAAAGCCTGTCCAGGCTTATGCATCAGGGCAGCATGGGTCAGGTTCTGCTGAAACTGCATCAAAACTTGAAGTGTTTTTAGCTGAATGGACTAGTGCCCATACAGGAGGCAAACTTGCTTGGCTCAGCTTGTAAAGGGCAACAGGGCTGACCTGTGAGCGTACTGGAGCTTCTGGGACAGCAAGCACACATTGAATGTCCTGCCTGCATGTAATGTATATCAGTTACAGCGACAATCACACCGTGCGCACAAAATTGGCGCTGACCCGCTGTGAGAACTGTATTGACTGCCCTTACATCCCCACAACCAGCAAAGTGAACAACATAAGCTTTGCTGCATTGTATATCTGGCTGGTGAGGCAAGACGCAGTAGTATGTTGGAGAGACATTCGTAAATACAAGACTCACAACAGCCCAAGCTGTTCCGTGACCGGTTTCAAAGCCAAAAGAGAATGTGCCCCACCGCTGCCTCGAGCTTGATCCTGATGTTTGCCCTGCAGTGTGTCCTATGACACAGGGTCCTACAGGAAAGCAGTTGTTTAGTTGTGCTCTATAGAACTGCAACTTGAGTCGCACACACTCACCGGTGACATTGCAATGCATGAGTAGCCCTTCATCTGGCCTGGCGATCTGATTACGCTGAATGTCCCTGGAACCGCCAGTCACGGTGCCGCTGCTGCTGGAGACTTGATCATACGGTCTGCTGTGTGCACCGCCGGTCAACAGCAATAACGCACCAATGCAGCTTGCATAATTCAGCTTGTATAAATGCAGCATGCCACCTGAGAGTAAGCTTCCATGAATAGCCTCGTATAGCTTGGCTGCAGCGGATGCAGGACTGAAAGAATGAGAGCTGGCACCTCAGCCCAGACCCGTATGTACGCAGGACGAACATACGTAAGGGCATCCCCGACTCAATCGCCCTTTCATAGCTACTTTCAATCATCCACTCCCGTTCAAGATAGCATCTTAGACTGCTATCGCAGACAGCAACACGAGCTGGAGTCAGCGTGTGCTTGATCTCCGCTCGAAATGAACACCGCTATGCAGTGTTGTAGCTCTGCCCGGCCGACTCTGGCCAGGAAGCCCGTAACAGGCGTAGCAGCCGTTCGATGCTCAACCCATCGTTTGGCTCCTGCTGCTAGACTGTCTACGGCACCCGTTGCGTTTCTGTCACGCACATCTCTTCCAAGCCTGCGCGCAAGTGCTGCCAAGGTATATATGTCCCGCAAGGATGCTCAGCTGCTCAGCGAAGAGCAGAAAGTTAATCTGCTTTCAAACGGTTTGCAGCGGGCGATTCGACCCTCCCGGGTGGTCAAGGTTCAGGCGGCCGAGGGAGCTGGAGCATCTATCAATGACACCCCTAAAGTCACGCAAGCGAGGCTTGTTTTGTACATTGTTGCCTGGTAAATCGCCGTGTTACCCAGTTGGTTGACGAGTGTTGTTTTGGTGATCTTGACTGAACAGTTGTTCTTGTCTGCAGGTATGGTGCCAACATCATCTTCAACATTGCCAACAAGAAGTCTTTGACAGCCTTTCCTTGCCCATGGTTCATCTCCACCTTGCAACTAGGTATGCTGCAGGCTTGCCTGTTCAGTATCTCAGACAAATGCCTCCGCATGGTCCTCAGTTACCTAGAAATCAGAAGTGTCAAATGTGAGCATTCTTCTTCCATCTACAGGAGTCAGTGGTCTGTTCATGTGCTTCCTGTGGATCACCAAGCTTCACCCTGTCCCCAAGGTGGACAACAAGTTCTTCAAAGCCCTTCTGGTTGTGGCAGCATTTCACACAGTAGGACATGTTGCAGCTTGTACCAGCTTTGGGCAAATGGCTGTGTCCTTTGCTCACATTGTCAAGTCGGCTGAGCCAGTTTTCTCAGTCGCTTTGGCTGGGCCAATCCTAAAGGAAACCTACCCCTACTATGTGTGGCTTTCTCTTGTCCCCATTGTTGCTGGATGTGGGTTGTCAGCTATGAAGGAGGTCAGCTTTGCATGGAACGGCTTCAACAACGCCATGCTTTCCAATGTCGGTATGGTGTTGAGGAACATCTACTCCAAGAAGGCTTTGGGTGACTACAAGGTAATGCTCAGCAGACATGCTGTGAGCACTTGTTGCCTCACTTGTTGATCGTTGCAGTATAGTCTCTTGACAGTGCATTTACGTTGTACAGCCTTACTAGACTGCGAAGAGCTGTCAGCCACATTGCTATGATGTGTCTGCATTTGTTCAACTGTTCTGCCAGCAGCAGGCTCAGCACCAAACAATGATGTTACATTCCTGAGCATGGTTTGCCATAATTGCACACATTTGCCTTGACCAGAAGTGTCACCCAAGAACTATGGCAGCAGTGCTTGTTTCACACTGATTTGCACAGTCGGTACAGCCAGACCCACTGATGACATCTGTACTGCCTGCAGCACATTGATGGCATCAATCTGTTCGGCCTGATCTCCATTGCATCCCTGCTGTACTGTGCGCCTCTGGCTATCCTAATGGAGGGAAGCGTGTGGTCCTCTGCCTACAACACAGCCCTGACAAATGTTGGCAAGAACGAGCTTTTCAAGCAGATGGCCGTTGCTGGCATCTTTTACCATTTGTACAACCAGGTCAGCCCCACACACTTGTAGAGGGAGAGATATTGCTTGGCCAATAGTCTTCCAAACTGTAGACCAGCTTAGCGCTACATTTTGCATGGCTCATCATTGACTTTAAAAGAGTGTAGGCTGTGGCCTCTTTAGTGTCTTCAGCATGAGGCCTTGATGACTTCACTACTGTTTCTGACATTGCTGTTGTATGCAGTTCTCTTACATGGTGTTGAACCAGGGAGTATCACCTGTCACCTTCAGCGTGGGTAACACTATGAAGCGTGTGGCTGTGGTTGTCTCCAGTGTACTGTTCTTCCAGAACCCTGTGGCATTGCTTAACTGGATTGGATCAGGAGTTGCCATATTTGGCACCTTCCTGTACTCTTTGGCAAAGGACAAGGCTGCCAACGAGGCCAAGGCTGCAAGTGCATCAACAGCTTGATGATCTATTACGCAATGTTGTTGGACAGCAAGAAGCCATGTAACAGTTGAGAAGAGCATGCCACATGATTAGCTCGTGGCGCTGACTAGGACAGAGTTTTGTTTGTCATCTTTTCTGTTCTAGTCACACAATAAAAAGTTATGTGAGTGCAAATTACAGGGTTCTGCAAAACGGACTTGTGCTCTCAAGTAGGGGCATGCATGCCTATCACAAAGCCTGTACAGTATCCTCCTGGTTAATTCTGGTTCTGTTGCATTACTCCAAAGCATTGATGTTGAGCAAAAACTGCCCACAAGATTCCACCACAGTTGTCCGCTGATTTGTAAGGTAGTAGCTGACCAGGTGTCTGTGTGAGAAAGGGCAGTGTATGCACTATAATGACATTTGTAGTTGTAGTACCTGCCAGCATGGCGTGTTTGTGCAGACAGGCACACTGCACATCACTCCAACTGCAGCAACATCTCAGGAACACAAATGTTTTGACAAACCACAAAAATGTTGACAAAATCAGCGCGCACACTTCACAAGTGAGCCACAATTGAATGACAGGCTTGGATATCTCCAGCTGTATATCTGTAGCTCATGATATAGCTGATCAGAGCATGAGGTCGGCAATTTGTGGCGTCTGCCATCCTCAGCTAGCACTAAGAAAATTCAGCCAGGCATTCCAGTACGTTTTACTACATAAGTTCACGCTACACTGTTGACAGAGGTGACATGAAGTCAAGTGCCATAATGATTAGCCATGTGTGCCAGATCTGAGGGGCACTGAAGACTGTCAGTGGTCCAGCCATGTTGACAGGTCATCGCTTCTTTTTGCCTGCACGCTTTCCTTGGCCTTTCTTAGGAGGACCTTTGCCGCGCCGTTTCAACGCAGCAAGTTGAACACCTCGCCTGCATGCAACAAAGAACTGTTTTGCAGTGTTACCCCAATTGAGCACTGCAATCATTGTGAGCACAGCAGGACCTTGCACGCACCTTTCTGCATCCAGACTGACAATCATGGGATCCTTCATAGGCTCGCCATGATCATAGTAAGCAGCGACCTTGTCTCCTATGAGCTTCTTGCGCAACAGTTTTCTGCCTGAGGGCAGCCCATTTCCTATATGAGTCCCAAACACTCGTTGCCGAATTTCTGCAATTTGCTCCTCTGTATATGACGACGCTAAAGTGGGACGCTCGCAGGAGACAGCTGAAGTGGTGAAAGTATCTGCTGTGGTGCAACAGTGGAGCTGGACAGCAACTGTGGGAGTGCGACTGCTCTGGTGAACCAGTCTCGGAATACACTGGCCGTGCAGTGCTGCGGTTGCCCTCCGAACCGCTTGTAACATTCAACACAAATGCTGATTGCGGCCTAGGTTTGCCTTCAGATTAGTGCACAGAGATCAATACTATGCAGACCTCGGCGCAGTTGAAGATCTGACCCAGAGCCGGACAGGGCACGAAACCACTGCTGAAGACAACACGATCGAAGTGTTGGTTTGCCGGCGAAAGCGTGCAATGTTGACTTTGTGGAGTACAATTTCACCGGCAGACTTTCAGTTGACTGCTCAGGGCGCTACTGATCCGGGGCAGAGCTTGAGGTCAATCAACACAAAGTCTGTTGCGCACTGGCAAACCTGCAAACGGCAGGCTCGTCGCTACAGCGGCTTCTTTGTTGCACTGCGCCAGGTCTCTAAGCCGTGCTGATTTTGCTGTACAATTGCTATTACACTTGCACAGAGAGCGCTTGCAATATCTTTAAGAGTTGACAGCACTGGTGCTTTTCGCCTCGGATGTTGCCTATGACGTGCATATGCGGGCAGCGCATTACCCATGCTTTCAGCACGAGACGTTCTGGGGCTGCTCGGGCACAGGTCAGAAGCGTGTTCGTAGAAACTGCTCTTACAGCACCACTATCCTTGGGCCTGCTGGCTGAAACTGTTTGCTGGAATGCGCATAGGCATTTGCCAGACAAGCTCATAGCCTGTACCACCATCAGATGGCTGGCAAGTCTTTGCATGTCACAAAAAGGCTTGTTCGCCAGCCACCAAGGAGCAAGGGCCCAATGACAGCAAAAGCAATGATCAATGTAGACGGCAGCCCCCCACTGTTCCTTGGAGCAGGAATGATTGTTGCCGGTGCTGTTCTATACCAGCTCAGGAACAGCCGCCCATACATCACAAAGGACTTTGACATAGTCTTGTCATGCATAGCTATTTTTGCTGGAGGAATTCTTGTTTTCCAGGTAACTGTAAAGTCATGTCATTGTGTGAACACAGGCTTTTCAAGCGGCCATGCACCTGAACAATCACTTCTTGCCTACTGTACCAGGGCTGGCGGTTAGATCCACTGCTCCTGTTTGGGCAGCTGCTGACTGCGGGTGCAGCACTCAGCTTTGGAGTCGAGGCTTTACGTCTGCGAGAAATTGTCCATAAGAAGGAGGTACGCTTGGCAGATCACCAAACTTTCTAGGGAGAAAAGTGGCAAGAAGCACATGCAACGGCGTTGCTCACACCGACAGACATAGAGGCAGTAATAGCATCTGATACTGGTAGTTCGGGACTTGTTCAAGCACTGCTTCAGAATACTCCTGGGCAAGGCTCTGACAGCTGCCATTTAAGCTTCTGGTATTGAATTTGTGGTGCAATGCAGTTGTCTGAGACTGGCACTTATGATCAGCAAACAGCACAGCCTGGTCTTGACTCCAGATACCCAGAAGCATTGCCCCTACCCCGTGCATGGGACCAGGCTCAGCCTCAGACCCAGTCTGAAGCATCCCCATCACAAGGGGCCCGCCCTTGGTGGGAGGTCAGTACACCTACTGTTCAATCCTTCTGCTGAAGCGGAGATTTTGTTGGTTCTGAAGTCATTAGAGTGCCATCTTTTTCATCTACTGATGATTCATGCGTGTCATGGCTATGCATCAATGCTCCCTCCTGATGCTCGAAGAGTCAAGCTGATGGCACTAGGTCAGAGCAATATATGAATTCCCTTACCTCAGCCAACACATATTGCCTGTTTTCAATCAGCAGTGGCATTGGTGAAACTTTCCTTAGAGCACTCACATGCCACAGAAGTGTAACATCAACAAACCATGTGTGTACCCATGTGTGAATGACCTTGATGTGCAGGAGCAACAGGCTAGAGCTACTCAGTATGACCAAGGCATGCCTGCAACAAACAGTCAAAGCAGACAAGAAAGCTGGCCGAGCTCAGCGGGTGCCTCCTCACAACAGAGCAACGTCAGCGGTCAGAGCAGAGAAGATGGGCAGCAGCTATCGTTGCAGCAGCAGCGGCAGCAGCAACAGCAGCAGCAGCCGCAGCAGCAGCAGCAGCAGCAGCAGCGGAAAGTGCCTTCTGCATCCCAACAGCCCCAGCAGCAGAACAGGCGGACACAGAAAAGCTGGGGCTCTGACATTGATCTGAACTCTTTGGATGATTGGGACAGTGACTGATTCAAGGCAGCGCTTGCATATTTGTCTGAGTGTAACACTGCAGCGATGTTGGTCACAAATTTGATGCTGTCTACTTTGTCAGTGGTAGCAATTTTCCCTGAATAGGTTTTTGAAGGTTCCGACGCAACTCAATCAAATAGCTGACGATTGCAACTTATCTGAGTTCACCAGATTTTATTGTCTTCTGTTGTGACGTCACAAGAAGAAATTTCCGATGCATTGTAATTACACTGCTGAACACCTGCATGCATTCTTTGCACCGTTTCATCTTCTGCCCACCTATGTATCTGTGAAGAGCTGAGTGGACACAGTTGCGGACTCTTGTCTCCCACTCTTTGCGATGCGGCTGGTCAAGATATAACGACTTCTCTGGCTTCTTGATCATGGGCCCTTTGTCAGCTGCCTTAGCGCATGCTCGTCTACATCACTCTAGACAAATATCGTGCAGAAGACCCAAGGTCAGAAGATTCAACCAGTAAGCGTTGAAGGCATGGGGCGATCTTCTTTGGTCAAATCTCACGGGGACGTTGCAGAGACCAAGAGACGCATATCTTTAGCTCTTGACAGGTGCACTACCTGCATACATGCATGCTATCTGCAGTGCCTGATAGCCAGTATTTCCCGTATGATTATCTGATGACTGATGGATTAGCAGGTATGGCGCCTTTGCGGGTGCCATACGGCGTGCAGATGTCTCAGCTCAGATATCAGGTGCCAAGGTCTTAGAGAACTTGGCAAGCATTGCTGTACTGGATCAGCTTCTGCTGCGAAACTCAGCAGATCTCAGGTTTGTTCTTCATTCATACCATTATGCCCGTCAGCAGGTCATGACGCATCTGCTTTCCTGAGACATATTGCATTTCGCTTTCTGTGTGATCTCAGGAGGTTCTTTGCGACAGCCTTGGGCAAGGCTGACTTGGCAGCACTGCTTAGGTCACCATCAGCGTCTGTGCAGCTGGCAGCGTTGCGTGCCAGCAATGCTATGGCGCAGCATGTGGAGACACTGCCAAGTGCCAGTCTTCCATGGATAGTTAGGCTGTTACAGGGCCCAGATGGTATGTTTGCTCAGCAGCAGTCTGCTAAAGAGTGATGCCCATGTACTCTTTTTGCAAGCATTGAGTGCTTAAGCTTGGATATTTGGTGCTCACAGAGGCTTCAGAGTTGGCTGTCAGCATTCTGCGCCATCTGATCAGGCCGTTTGGACCCTCGACCGTGTGGCAAAACATACACGGTAAATCACTCCCATCAACCTGACTAGCCCCTCATGGCCTCTGTAATTCATTACATTGACCTCATCGCTGCATTGAGTCACAGAGTTGTTCTCTCTGGCGAAGCATACTGCTTATGTCACTTGCCCCTCGAGCCATGTCTGACTGTGCGTCTGTTGCCGCAGATGGCAGAGGCAATGAAATGCTGCTGGCAAAGGTAGAAGCTTGGACACATGGCGGCAGCTCAGCAGCCTCACATCTGCGCCTGCTATGCTACTTGTTGCAAAGCAGCCTCGCTGCCCAACGCCAGCTTTTTGAAGACCCATCTCAGGCTGGCAGGTCTGTCCCAACTATCTGGCATGCAATCTGTCGTGCGTACTGAACAGCTCAGTGTCTGTGATGTTTCACAAGCACCTCATCTGACATGGTTTAAACAAACAGCATGAGTAATTAGGGAGCTGCAACTCCTTGCAGTTGTGAAGTGGTCTACTCAGTACTACATAACAAGAAACATGGACAGACATCACCCCAACAGCATAACCAGTGAGTGATTGCAACATAGCAAATGGTTGATTGTGGTACACACTGCAGAGCTTCTGCTTCCTTGGCTTCCTCTCTTACTTGCACCCTGATTGAAATAACTGCTGTGCACATGTTGCCCATTAGAGCACCCCTGGTCAGCTTGTGACTGTAATCATCCTCCAGCTGATGTTGCTGAAGGTGGACACGCGCCTTGTTAAAGCTGCTGCAACAAACAGCGTCAGAGAGCGATGCAGAGGTCGTTGCAGCCACTGTGCATGCCGTGTCGTCAATGGCCCCTTTCATCGCTGCTGTTGAAAACAACTCTGGCAACTTCAGCATGTTGGCACAGGCCGCTGCTGCAGCGCTGCAAGCCGGCAACAGGTGTGCAAAGAGACTGATGTCTCTGTCAGTGCAGTACGCCATGTCCATGGCAGATCACCAGATGGGAATGCCATGTCTTTGCAGCTGCTGTTTATGTTAAGGTCAAGTTGAATAAACCACAATGTCACTGAGCAACAGTACCGACTATAGGATTGGTTTACCTGACAACGTCTGGATGTAATTTTTTCCTGGGCTGTCCTGCTGTCTTGGCCAAAGTGTATTCTGTGCAGGACGAAATGGAAGGATGCTGACAGCCTTGCAGTGCTGGCAAGTACAGCTTGCAATCTATTAGACACAGTTGCATGCATTGTGCCCCCTCACATGCGGTGTCAGAAGGTCCCAAGGCAAGGAGCATGTCAAACTGCTGATACTCAGGTAATTTTGATATTCACGATGCCATGTGTTGCAGGTGCCTCATTGTGGCCTGTGATCAGTAGTATTGCCACCTTTTGCATGCCATTGAGCTGCATCGCGTCTGGTTTGCAAGCTCAGGCCCCATCATGTGCCATGTGTGTCTTACTGTCATCTTGCAGCATATCGGCTATACTCATGCACTGCTCAGTAAGGTGTCCACTTGGTGATGTAAATGCAATACAGGCTGCTCAGGAGGGTGAATGCAATGTGGTTCCTGCTCTGGTGAAAGCCCTGCAGCCATTGCTTTCACAGAGGAGGGAAGGAGTGCAGATGCACAGCCCCCGGCACAGGGTGCTGTCAGCAGCACTGAAGGCTACCTGTGTCCTGCTGCTGCCGCCCCATTTTGATCATGGCTCAGGTGTGGCTCTGGTCTGACATCAGCCTTCTTATACAATTTCTGTTGTTGCCTTGATTTTAAATTTAGCTCTCCATGTGCCTTGACCTTTGGCGCCGGAATGCATTTCGAATCCTGGCTTGACATAGCTCTGTTTGGGGTTGTGTTCAACTTGAACACTCTTGCAACACTGGAACATGGCCTTGGGAATGGCAGTTGAAAGTGTCACACATGCACTTCACTGCCCATTAAACATGATGTCTCATTATACATGATGTCCCATTGTACATGATGTCCCATTATACATGATGTCAATCATGATGCCAAGCTGGACTGGCATTGTGTTGCTGTGCTATGTCGCCGAAATCTGCCAGGGCAGCAGATAGCCAGTCTTGACTGCACACATGGTCACGCCTATCTGGGGCTTCATTCAAGTGCATCAGTCTGTACACATGACTGTACCTATTTCAAACTTGACGCAAAACACCAGACGTGTCAATTGTGAAACCCACAGTTGTTGTTCAAGCTTTGATTTATGTCCTTATCATTGATTCTGAGTGTCACTGTCATCATATGTTTGTTATTGCTGTGATTCCTGGTCAACGATTGAGCGTACATGCTGCAGGTGCTAAATCAAGCCCTTGGCTCAGTGCAGTTAGTCCCACCCTGCCATCTCAGCTGATTGGCTTGCTATCCAAGGACGGTGCAGATCATGCAGTGGACACCTGGTGCTGGCAAGCATTGTATCTGCTACAAGCCCAGCTGTCAGCATCACAGATGGACCAGATCCTGCAGCACCCAGCAGCTCAAAGGGTAAGCATCATGCCAGTTCTTCACTGCAGCAGGTCTCGGTTTTGCTCTAGTAGGGCAGCAAGGCTGCAGGGCATGCCTAGGTCTGAACCAATGCCAAGGAGTGCTGTGCTGTGCTGTGCTGTGCTGTGCTGTGCTGTGCCTCACTGTGCTGTGCCTCACTGTGCTGTGCCTCACTGTGCTATGCTGTGCTGTGCTGTTATGTGCCTGACACTGCTGCACAGCACAGCCTTGCTGATGCAGCTTTCTGGTGACATTGCGGGGAGCACAATCTGACTCCTGATGATGCATTTCAAATGTGTGTAGTCTATGATGCTGCCAACATGGGACAAGTTTGGTGCAGATACCCCCCACTTCCATTCTGACCTTGGACCCCCTTTACTGCTCCTACTCAACCCTACGGGTCGTTTTGGCTTGCAAGAGCGCTACCAGGCACGCAGCCACTTTCAGACACTTCTGCCAACCCCCATCCAGCCCCAGCAGCTGCCAGCAGGCTTTGCACGGTGCCCTTCCTCAAGGGCAAGCCTCAATGGGTAGCTCTGCCTTTCAGTCTCAGCCTGAAAGGCAGTGGCCACAGGACGGGTCTCAAGGGCATAGGCACCACCTGCTGCTGCCAAAGGCCCTGCCCCAGGGCAACCTGAGCCGCTACTTTGATCTGGCTTGCATCACTGCGGGGCTGCGCTGCTTGGCTGGGCAACAGGATGCATGGGAGGATGCTTGGTTGGTGCTCAACTATGCCCTGGGCAACTATGCTCAAGAAGGTCGGTGGCTTGTCTCTTTGCACATGTTAGTTTGATGTTGCCTTCTTCAAGGAGATCAGTATTGTTGCAGTGTCGAGACTCACATCCAAGTGATGCGTCAGCATGTGGCTGGCCTTCACTCTGTGCTATCTTCACACACTTCCAACACTCATGCCAGATACTAACTCTGTTGGATTCTATTGATCATCCTGAACTACTGGCCCATGTCACTGCTTGCATCGGTCTTCATATTCCAAGAAAGACTGGTCGAATTATCGATTGCTTAATTTGTTGGGATTGGTTGGCTAACTGAGATTCTCCCACACGTTCACAAGTGACCTGCAAGGTGACGCTGCAGATGGTGCTGCATGGACATCTGCTATCATCGCCAGCCTACAAGCTCTCACAGAGGCAGGAGTCACAGCCTGTCTCCCTCCCCACATCTGCCAAGGCCTGCTGCAGCTAGCACACACCTCCCCCACTGCCAGCACCAGCTGCACAGTCACAGCTGCAATGCCAGGCGAGGTGGCATACGGCGACATCAACGGCAGCAGTGGCAGCAAGGGGTCTCTGGTCCCGCCACCGCTCCAGCAGCAGGAGAACTCCCAGTTGCAGCTGTGGTGGGCGGTGGCCACTGCTGCCTGCTGT
>JAABUK010003980.1_pt1 | contig 24523 bp, 27 predicted proteins | sample 5559141 | NCBI WGS metagenome assembly JAABUK01 (sample SAMN10711869, study PRJNA513367) | rock metagenome | isolation source: Antarctica rocks | place: Antarctica: Victoria Land, Pudding Butte nord | collected 2016-01-03 | reverse complement strand
ATAAGTCCGCGACCCTTCACCTGTTCGCACCTGAAGTCTCCACCACACCCACGCTTCAGGTCAACGGAAACCCTTCTCATCCTCAGGCGCGGCCGCACCGCGGCCATCGATGATTATCATGCGTGAACAATCGCTCAATGTATAGAGAATGTCCTCTATCCTGCACGGCGAGCCTGCGGCGGAGATGCTGCCCCCCCCCCGCGTAAGGAACTAAGAGTTGGGTCTAGCTGGCCTTTGTGGCCGTTAGAGCCTCGGCTTCAATTCGGTTGAGACTGAGCTGGATCTCTTGTACCGCCCGTTGGGCGGCAGGACGCCAATCCTCATCCTTGATTTCGGTGGCGAAAAGCACCACTTGGAGTTTGTTGCGTACGAGATCGTCGAGCGTATGCCGAATCGCGGTAACGGCCTTGTTCCGTGCCTGACGTTGCGCCGAACGCACCGCAAAGAAGATGATTCCATGGAGCACGCCTACGGCAAGCGCCGAGAGCGCCGCCGCCTTCCATGGAGCAATATCTCTGAAGAGCGCGAAAAAGATCGCAACCACTGCGACCCCGGCACCAGTAAGGATGAGCTCCAGATTCTCCAGAAATCTTCGCATGCTAGGGATTATAGGTTGAGCTTAAATCCCGATGCGCTCAACTTCGCTGAGATTGATGTCATCGTTTCGCCGGTCATAGAGACCGGTGGTCTTGGCGTTGGAGTGTCCGGCCATGAACTGCGCGACCTTCGATGCGGTCTTCATTGCCACGCGATCCGACGCTCCTTTGGGGAGCCGACCACCGTACGCCTGTAGACGCCGGAAGCGGTATGTCATGCTAGCGGCGTGCTCCGGCTCATACTGGCGGATCAATTGCGGTCACAGGAGCAAAATTTAGTGACGTTCGTTTTAGAGTTGATGATCTTCGAAGAGATTTTTTAGCGAGGACAGGCACGACGTCAAACGTGTAGGTGGGCGCAAGCCAGTCTGATTTTGGAAGATGTGTAACGTGGTCCCCGGTTCTGTCATCGGTCCGGCGCAGAAGAGCTTAGGCCACCAAACGATGAAGCGAGCTCCGCTTCGATACTCTGTATCGAGTGCGATCTGGCCGCCATGGTTGGTGCGAATCTGCTTAACCGCCCAGAGACCCATACCGTTTCCATTCTCCCCTTTGTTGATTTTCCGAACTCAAAGAGCGCAGCTTGGATCTGGGGATCGATCCCGCACCCCTGATCGGTAACCTGGAACTCCACGCCGTCGCTGACACGGGCGAATTCAAGCGTGACCGTACAGCCGGGCCGGGTTGTGGCCTCACATGCATTTCGCGCCAGGTTCAACATTACCTGGCGTGTCTCGCCAGGTAATGCCTCGATTTCACATGCGTCCTCACCAACGATTTTGAACTCAATGCCTCGCTCCTGGATCAACCCTTGGAGCAGGAAGCAGACTGACTCTGCGACAGAGCGCAGATTGACCAATTCAGGCATGGCGGATTCGCGGTGGAAGGAGAGCATCGAGCGTGAGATGGTCATGACCCGAGCGACCTCCTGCTGAGCCTGATTTGCCAGTTCAGATATCGCTCCTGAGGCGGTTGGATCCGTCTGAACGAGGTAAAGGATGTTCTGGATAGCGTCTAGCGGGTTTCTAATTTCGTGGGAGATGACAGCCGACATCTTGTCCAGTTCTCAAGCTTGCGCCCCGCGAGCAGTTCGTCGCACATATCGCCTTTCTCCTGCTCGGTGGATGCTAGGCGGTCTGCGTATTCGTTGATCGCAAAGCTGATTATGCCCGGCGCGGCGGATGAGCATGATGGCCACGTACGCCGAGAGGACTGCCGTGACAATGGTCGTCCATGCGTCAATCCAGAAGACCGGAATCCAGGTGGTGATGACATCCATCAGGTGAGTCGAACCGCAGGCGACGATGAACAAGGCAAAGCCGACCAAGAACCATACCCAGTCCCGGGCCATGTTCCGGAATGTCTTTCCGGCGATGAGAAGGAGGGCACCGCACAGCGTCACGTAACTGAGAAACGTCACGAGGTTGGCCACCACCATGGTCCAAATGAGGTGGGGGGCGGCAGCCCAGCACACGGCATGTGGCATGAGGATAGGAGGTGTGTTCACAGCTCACACCTTTCAAGTGGCACTATGGCGAAGCTACTTTGTCTGCTTGACCGGAAGGGAAAGGAATACGGACTGCTCTGATTGTGCTGGGATACACCAGTGGTACGAGACGTGTCGGAAAGCACATATTGAAAGAGCACGCCTTCAACATTCTGCGAGTGGCCCTATTCTGACGGGCTACGTAATGCACTCACTTACTGCTCTTCTCGCCCGACTATCAGCTACGGGTCGAGAAGGTCTGGTAGCCCTGCGACCCTTCGATATGCAAGAGACAGGTGAGAATCGTACGGAACAGTAGCGCAATGCTCACCTCCAGTTGCAAATCCTCGAGTCTCGACCGCCCAGACCATTTCCGTTCTCATCTGGAACCATACTGTTACTTTAGTTTCAAGTGAGAATTGCCCCAAATGATGCACAGCCGGCGTGTCGGGTTGCACGCTCTCGGTCACTCTCCTGCTCTGCTGCCCAGCCGAGCGAGTTCCGTCAACGCCAGCAGCGCCAGAATCATTGGCAGGCCGGCGTTGCCGGCTCTGTCCAGAACGCTGAAGTCCTCTTGCGGTTTCTTTTCGTCGGGCGCGAGATCGTGTTGTCAGCCCCTCGCAAGATCACCTGGGCGGCCGAAGATGCTACTCCGCTCGGCATCTTCAGGTTTCCAAAGATCGTCGCCCCTGCCGGCGCCTTCGCGAAGCCCCGCATAAAGGACACTGCCTCACTGCAGCGAGGCGCGAAGAATGAGGTCCGCTTCGTCAACTCTCTGTTCGGGATTGCTGCCTAGCCATCGGCAGAACATGAATAAGCTGTGCTCCAGCTAGTTAATGCAACAGAGCCAGTCGTCCTTTTGAGAACCAGTAAAGAGATGATCCCCTGGCTCCAGTGCGCACAACATACTAAGCCGCGCGGTGCGGATCGGAGCGAAAGGTAGATCGCGGACCTTGTGTTGATTCCTGTGCCGGTTGACCAAACGATAGTTGTAGGGAGCACACCCGCTAGGTGTAGACTTCAGATTCATTACCTTTGTCACTGGCAGTAACCATGCAAAAGAGCACACGCATATATCGAAGGTAATGCCGTACGGGTTCGATCACGAGGTAGTAAATGCGCACTCGCAGACTTGGAATGGTAGCTTCCCTTACGGCTTTGGTTGTTGTGTTTTTGGGTGGATGTGGGAAAGAGACGGCAGCGACCGTCGCGCCTTCTGTGACCTCGACTGTGCCGATCGCGGGAGCGACGGGCGTTCCGGTGAACCAGGTTATCTCGGCTACGTTCAATGAGTCGATGAACTCGTCTACCATTACTGCGGCAACGTTTCTCCTAAAGGGACCCGGGGCGACTGCGGTTGCCGGCACCGTGTCTTACACTGCTACGGGATCTGTGGCCTCCTTCGCTCCAACAGCAATTCTTGCCTACAACACGACTTATACGGCGACGATCACGACCGCTGTGACGAATACGGTCGGTGTTCAGCCGGCTGCAGGCTACACCTGGAGCTTTACAACGGCTACGCAGCCGACTGTGATCGGAACTGTGCCGGCAAACGGTGCAACGCTTGTGCCGACCAATCAAGTTCTCACAGCGACATTTAGCAAGGCGCTGAATCCGGCGACAGTCAATGCCACCACTTTCCTTCTGAAAGGGCCAGGTGGGACGGCTGTGACTGGAACTGTTACGTATAACGGGACGGGTTCGGTGGCTTCCTTTACCCCCAGCGTGGCGCTGACGTACAACACGGCTTATACCGCTACCATTACGACCGGCGTCACTGATTTAACCGGCAATCCGCTGGCTGCGAGCTATACCTGGAGCTTCACGACGGCGGTGCAGCCTATGGTTCTTTCGACCGTGCCGCTCAATGGCGCCACGGGTGTGGCGCTCAACCAGGTGCTGAGCGCGACGTTCAGCCAGACAATGAATTGCACGACGCTCGCATCGCCGGCAACCAGCTTTGTTGTTGCCGGTCCTGGCACGACATCCGTGGCGGGCACGGTCGCTTGCTCGGGCGCAGTAGCCACCTTCACTCCGGCCGCCAACCTAATCGTCAACACAGTCTACACGGCTACAATCACCACGGGAGCTCAGTCTCAGGGGGGCGCTCCGTTAGCCGCCAACTACGTATGGATGTTTAGAACGCTTCCGGCGCCAACGCCGCCAACGGTCATCTCCACGGTTCCTGCCAATCTGTCAGTGAATGTGCCCATCAACCAGGCTCTCAGCGCCACCTTCAGTGTGGCCATGACACCTGCCACGATCAACGCGACAACCTTCACGCTTACTGGACCGGGCACGACTCCCGTGACGGGAGCCGTCGCCTACGTCGCTGCAGGCTCCACGGCGACGTTCACCCCGACAACAAGCCTTGTGCCCAACACTGTGTATACGGCTACGATCACCACCGGGGCACAGAATCTGGCCGACACTCCGGTAGCCCAGGACTACGTCTGGACTTTCACCACCGGAGCGACGGTCGTCGTACCTCCGACAGTCATTTCGACCATTCCCCTGGCCGGAGCTACGAACGTGCCCGCCAACCAGGCGGTCAGCGCCACATTCAGCGTGCCGATGAACCCTGCCACAATCAACTCGACAACTTTCATGTTGACGGGACCAGGTACCACCCCTGTCGCCGGTCTGGTTGCTTACGCGGCCATTGGAAATACGCTGACGTTCACCCCAACAGCGAATCTTTTGGCCAACACTCTGTATACGGCTACGATCACCACGGGAGCCCAGAACCTAGCGGGCACCGGCCTGGCCAATAACTACGTCTGGACCTTTACCACCGTCGCGCCCGTCGTCGTTCCACCGGAGGTCGTTTTGACCCTACCCGCAAACGCTGCCACCAACGTTCCCCTTACACAGGCGGTAAGCGCAACGTTTACCGAGGCGATGAATCCCCTCACCATCACCAACGCAACCTTCCAGCTGACGCAGGGAGGAAATGCAGTGGCGGCCACGTTATCGTATGACGCGATCACGTTCACAGCAACCCTCACGCCCACGGTCGCGTTGCTCCCCAACACGACTTACACCGCAACGGTAACCTCCGGAGCGACGGATCTTGCAGGAGATCCTCTGGGGACCACAGGTGCACCGGATCCTTGGACCTTTACGACTGCCGCAGCAATTGTGCCGCCGCCGATCATCCTTGGCCCGACCATATCGCTCTTTGGAGGGTTTGGCGGCGGTGCCGGGATTACGAATCAAGGACTCCTATCGGCCATCAATAACGGAGATATTGGGACCACGGGCGCATCTTCTCTCATCACCGGATTTCACGACGACAGCGTTGTGACCCTTACTGGCGTAGATGCATGCACCTATACGGAGACTCCGTTGAACGTAGCACTTGTGGGAGCGACAGCGGCAACACCTGGAACGGGGCTCACCACGATCTTTACAGCTCCCGGCTCCAGTCAGCCCACGACGGCTTGCCCAAATGAAGGGACCGCCACTACCTTCGCCACCGCAACTCAGGCCGCGATGGAAGCCCAGGCAGCCTACAACACACTGCAAGGCCTTCCTCCAGGGATCACGCTGTCGAATAACGAGCTGGGCAATCGTACCCTGGCACCTGGCACTTACACCTCCGCAACCTTCTATGACATCACGCAGGGTCCGCTGACTCTCGACGCCCAAGGCAATACCAATGCGTACTGGATCTTCCAGATGGGTTCGTCTCTCCAAGTAGGCACGCCGACAGCGCCTCAAAGCGTTGTTCTGATCAACGGAGCCCAGGCTAGTCACGTCTTCTGGGCGGTCGGTGGTCTTCCTGGCGCGGTCATCAACTACGGAGGAGGCGGAACGATGGTGGGAACCGTCATTTCGTCGCCTGGAATCACGATTTCAAGTCCCGGAGTTGCCGCTGTAACAACAGTCAATGGCAGAGTGATTGCTTTAAATGCGTCGGTCACGATGGTCAACACCGTCATCAACGTCCAGTAAGCGGCCCATGCAACGGTAGGGCGCTCGAAGCTGAACGGGACGCGAGAGATTCAGGAGAACAAGATGAGATTATTGGCGGGGATGTTCACTACGCTGGCCGTTGCTGTAGCTGTAGTACCGCTGTCGTTGCTTCCGGAAGCAGCGGCAGCCCAGACGGTAGTGGAGGCGCCTGCGCCGCGGGCGAGACACCATGAGACGCCTAAGGTTGAGGTGTTCCTGGGGTACTCGAGGTTTGGGACAGGATCGAATAACACCGTTACGGGCAATCGTATGGTGGGCCTGAATGGCGGGAGCGGTTCAGTTGCGTTCAACTTCAACCGCTACCTCGGGATCGTGGGTGACTTTGGCGGCTATGACGATAGCCAGCTGCAGCTCACCGGCACCGGAGTCAATCAGCCGCTCGTCGTAAAATCCAGCGGCACGGCCTATACCTATCTCTTCGGGCCTCGGCTTTCGTATCGCAATCAGACCCGCTTCACGCCGTTCGCGCAGGTCCTGGCCGGAGGCGTTCATGCGTCTGCTGTGACCGTGAACAATTGTGCCGGAGCGGGCTGTATGGTGCTTCCCGTGCAGAGCTCCTTCGCCTTCACCGGCGGCGGCGGTTTGGATCTTCGCCTGACACACCGCATTTTAATCCGGGCGGTCCAGGCGGAATACATGCTCACGAGGTTTCAGAGTGTCGCCAACGGCCTCTCCCCCGGAGTGGGCGCCAGCCAAAACGATCTGCGGCTTTCGTCAGGCTTACTGTTCGGTTTCGGCGGCAGGCAGCCATTGCCTCCCGTGCAGCTCGCCTGCAGCGTACAGCCGGGGATCGTATTCTCCGGCGACCCGGTGACGGCTACCGCGACCACAACGAATTCGAACCCCAAGCACAAGGTCGTCTATAGCTGGACGACGAGCGGCGGTGTCGTCAGTGGCAGCGATTCCATCGCAGCCATCAGCACGGCAGGTTTGGCGCCGGGCAGCTACACGGTTTCCGGCCATGTTTCGCAGGGTGATCATGTAGACGAGCAAGCGGGATGTAAGGCTGAATTTACAGTGCAGCCGTTCGATCCACCCACGGTCGCCTGCTCGGCGAGTCCGTCGAGCGTGATGCCGGGCGATAGCGCGACGATTACGGCGCAGGCGACCAGCCCGCAGAACCGTCCGCTCAGCTACTCGTACACCGCGAGTTCGGGAGCCATCAGCGGAACGACCTCGAGTGCACGCCTGAGCACGAGCGGTGTGGCGCCGGGTACGATCACGGTGACTTGTAATGTCGTCGACGATCTGGGCAAGACGGCTACCGCGACCACCAGCGTGAGCGTCAACGTGCCGCCAATTGCTGCGGCTCCTCAGCCGAGTGCGCTCTGTGCGATCTCGTTTGAGCGCGATCGCAAGCGCCCTGTGCGTGTGGATAACGAAGCAAAGGCTTGCCTGGACGATATCGCCCTGCAGCTGCAGCGTGAGTCGGCCGGGAAGTTGGTCATCGTCGGGAATTATGGCAATGGCGAAACGCCGAAAATGGCCGCGGAACGGGCCATCAACGAGCGCCGCTATCTGACTGGGGAAAAAGGTGTAGATGAGGGGCGGATTGAGCCGCGCGTCGGTTCCGCGAGCGGACGGACGGCAACGAACACCTTCGTTCCGGCCGGGGCGATCTACAACCAAGGTGATAGCACGGCCGTCGTCCCCCAACCTTAGGGTCGGTTGCAAACGACCACGCCGGCCCCTTTGGGAGCCGGCGTCTTCGTTTTGGTAGGACGAGGGCGGTGCCCTTTCGGGAGTGTCCGTCGAACCTGTGGCTGCGATCAATCTTCAACCCATCGAACGGCAGAGACTGGAGATGGTTAAGGCTGGAGGGCTCTGTTGCATTAACCGTCCGGAGGCCGGATGAGGCCCTACGATGATTCATGCTTAAGCGTCGTCGTTTCCCGGTTGAGATCATCCTGCTCTGCGTTCGCTGGTACTGCGGGTATGGAATTAGCTACCGGCTTGACGGAGATGATGCAGGAGCGCGGCGTTGAAGTGGACCCGTCCACGATCATGCGCTGGGTCCATCGTTACGCGCCTGAGCTTGAGAAACGAGTACGGGCTTACCAGGGCTACGGCTCCACATCCTGGCGGGTCGACGAGACCTACGTCAAGGTCGGCGACCGCTGGAAATTACCTGTTCCGGGCAGTCGACAAGCACGGCCGGTTTATCAGACATGAGGTGCCGCCTCTTCTTCTGTCCATGCATCGCAACACCCGCCGTTGACGCCTGCCCCTAGAAGCCAGAAAGGAGCGCGTTCTTAGGTCAGTGTACTCATCTGAAACGTCCGTTTTCAGTAAATACAACCTCAGTAGGGTGCTAACGGACATCAAGGATGTGCAGCGACGGTTTTGATCCAAGCTGCTGCCACTTTAGTCATTGAATCGAGAGCACCCGGAGCAGCGGCGCGCGTTTCCTCAGGAAGTTCCGTGTCGGGATTTATACCGTCTAGATACAGTTCCCTGTCCGGTCTGCCTCCACGCTTGTAGTAAGTACGAGAGTCGCCCCATCTTCTAACGGAAAGCTTTCGTTCGCTGTGGACTGACCGTGAGTTGGCCGACCAAAGGATCGTGAGTAGGGGCGGCCAGCAAAGGAAATCGCTACGGCCTCTCCTGAGCTCGCGGTCCCATGGTCTACAAGAAGGGCTACGCTCATGGGAGCCTTAAAAAGACGGCGGGGTGGCTGGTGTCCAACACAGAATCTGACGCTTGCCGTCATGAGTGCTAAATACCCGAACCGTCGGCAGCAATAAACCAGGAGTCTTTGCTGCCGTTAGCGTCAATGAATGAACCTAGTGTTCCGCTTCCTGCAAGTGATCCAAGGCTAGCCAGCATCGGCCACATGCTGCCTCCTAAATTGCCACGCAGGTCGATGATCCAACCTGCCGGCTTCTCAGCAGCTAGTAAGGAAACTTGCCGCCTGTTGCTCGCTCGCCGGTTGCTACGCTGCCCTTTCAGAGAGATGACTGGCGTCCTCATCTTTGGTCAAACACAAAGCCATACTATTCGAACGGAGGTGGAAGCTATTCACCGCAGCCTCAGGAGTTGAGTACGCTTCGAAGAGCTGACCCACTCCCGCGATCCGCACCGCTGCCGTCGCCTCTGGACACAGCGATGCAAGCGGGACGTCGCCATTGCACTTCATGACCTCTTCCAGGCAGCAAAGCAGCAGGCGCAGGGTAGCGGTGTCCAGATGCTGCAGTTTGGAACAGTCAAGCACCAGGCGAGGACGCTGACTCTGTCCATGGGACTTAAAACCTACGCCTTCATCTCTGGTTCGGTACTGGCAGGCAGAACAACAGCAAAGGTTGTTCCCTGATGCGGGCCTTTTGTACATGAGCGGACCTGGATCGCCCCACCATGCTTTTCAATGATCTGCTTGCTGACCCACAGCCCCAAACCGTTGCCGATCGATCCCTTTGTGGTGAAGAAGGGTTCGAAGAGCCTCGGCAAAACTGCCGGACTGATGCCCTTGCCATCGTCGGCGACGAGGACCCGGATGCGGTCGGTTCCAGCGGTAGGGTCCTTTGAAACTGAAGCCCGCAGGATGACTTTGCCATTCTCAACGAGGGCATCAAGGCTGTTCACCAGCAGGTTCGAGAATACTTGTCGCAATTCGCCGTACACAGCGGTTACCTGTAGCTGGGCGTCGCACTGGTTTTCCACAATGGCCCGCTTAGCCCTGACCTTGGCCTGCAATAAGTCGAGCACAGAGTCGAGGAGTGCTGATAGACGGAACGAAGTTGGAGCAGTCAGTTCCCGGTAGAACCCCAATGTCTGTCGGGTAATATGTGCGACACGCTTCAGCTCCCCATCCGCCGTCTTTAAATACTCCAGCACCTCGTTCGGGGTTCCATCGACCGTCTGCGCTAAATACAAAAGATCCGTCACGGCGGCAAGGGGATTGTTGATCTCATGCGCAATCACTGCTGACATGCGTGCCACGGATGCGAGTTTCTCGCTGATAATCAGCGCCTCTTCCGCCTTCTTACGCACCACAATCTCGGCCTGAAGCTGTGCATTCATTAGCTCCGCGGCTTCGGTCATCTCCTGCTGGCGGATCAGACTGAGCGTCAGCGCCTCATTCGCCGCGACAACATCCAGGTGAGGAGATGGCACCCAGTCTTTCGTCGGGTTCTGGTTATTTGTCGGCTCCGCTGCCATTGAACCCCTCTGCATTGTCCTTACGTGTTTCGGCTACTGCATTAGGGCTGAGTGGTTCCGTTCGTCGAGGGATACCGGTGATGAGTTTATCGTGACCCACCAAGCAGTCACCGATAATGATTCCGTCCGAGGTGATGTCGTACTCGCGAATCTTTTTACTATGGGCAGCGCCACGCATTTTCACAATCATCATGATTTTGCGAAGCTCACCGTCGATCTCCGCGTAACGGAGGCGGATAATGTCATCCGTCAGGAACGAGACCTTGTAGGTGCTGAAGGGGAGTTCGGTAAACGTCTCCGACATCTCAAGAGTGCTCAGGACGGTGATGCCAACACCGGTCAACGCCAGGATCATGCGATAGAGCGATTCGCGGAAGTCCATGCGGAATCCGGGAGCCAGCGCCATCTCAAAACCCGCCAGCGAATCAATAACCATCCGCTTTGCGCCCGTTCTCTTAACGGCATCAATCAGCTCCTGCATCATCTCGTCCACCGAAAGATCGAGCGGACGCAGATAGATGATTTCGAGGTACCCATTCTTGAGGGAAGTCTGGAGGTCGAGACCGAAACTGGAAGCGCGTCCGGCATATTCTTCAGGCCGTTCTTCAAACACCGCTACGATGCCCGGCTCGCCCGCAATCAGACCGGCAGCGATGAACTGTGTCGCCAGCAACGTCTTTCCCGTTCCCGAGGAGCCAGCGATCAAGACGCTATCACCTTCAGAAATGCCCCCGCCCATCATTTCGTCCAACCTGGCTATGCCGGTCGAGAGGCGCTTTTTGTCTGGAGCTTGCTTCTTCTTGCCCGTCAGCCCTAGTGTGCGCGAGAAGGCCTGAAGGCCGTCATCTGTGATGCGGAAGGTGTGCAGACCCGGTACGGATGCCTGCCCACGCAACTTCATGACCTGGAGCTTACGCACGACGGAATTGCGCTCCACTTGTTGGAAAAGCCAGATGATACCGTCAGCAACAGTGAAAACTGGGTTGTTCGGGCGCTCTGATTCGGTGTATTCACCGATGAGGAAAGTCGTTGCTTCGGAAGTGGTAAGCAGCAGCGATAAGTGCTGCATGAATCCTTGAACCTCGCGCTCGGTATCGGTCCCGCTCTTGCTTCGCATCACGCTTCGGAAAGAGTCCACGACCACGATGCTCGGAGTGCAGGATTCCACTTCTTTGGTGATCTCTTCAAGAACCCCATCTAGCCCGCGCTCTAGCAGAACCTTGGTCAGGTTGATGAAGCGGACCTCCTTGTTCAACCTCTCGATGTCGAAAAACGGGTATTGTTGCTGATATCTCAGCATCTTCAGCGCGGGTTCCCCAAGCACAGTGAAGTAAAGGGCTGGACGCTCTTCCGTGGCGTTGGCGAATATGAATTGGTGCGCCAACGTCGTCTTACCGCATCCGGGTGCGCCCGCGATGATGTTGAACGAGTACTCTGGGAGGCCGCCGCCCAGGATTTCATCGAGGCCCGGCACCCCGGTCGGCAACTGGCTGACTTTGACCTTATTTTGCTGGTTCATTCCCTTTCCTTTCGCCGAAATGTATGTCCAAAATGTTCCGGTCCGGCCATATATCGTGCAGGACACGTAGCGTTAGAGCTTCCCCCAAAAGAATCTCCACCAGCCCGATCAAATGGCTGACGAGCACAGTGGATGCACCTTCAGCTTCGCCGCTCAATCCTTCGAGGGCTCCGTCATCCCTCACCTCCACCGGAGTCAGAACTGCCGCTTCACGTTTCGCCAACGTCAGAGCGCGCGCGAGGAGCGCACGGGAACCCGTCTCTCCAATCAATTTGCTCAGGAGACGGTGCAGCTTCTCGCAAACGTGAACCACCGCAGACGTGTTCGCCTCGGAAGAACTGTGCTCGGAAGCTTCGTAGGCAAGTAGCCGCTGAGCAATCTCTTGAGTGTTCGGACTGGTGCCGCTTTCGCTCATAATCCTTGTCCCGCTGATTCTACCTAACGATTTATGGAGGCAGGAATCCACCTGTAAAGCGTTGGGACGGAGACTCCGAGGTTGCTGGCCACGTCTCGGGGCGGAACGCCGCTGGTGAGCAGCTTCTTTGCTGATTTGATCTTGCTTTCGGTCATCTGCCGTTTGCGGCCACCTGTGCGCCTAGCTGGCGGGCGACTTCGAGACCTGCGCGGGTGCGCTCGATCGTGAGTTCCCGTTCCATCTCAGCAAGACTGGCCATGACGTGGAAGAAGAAGCGCCCTGATGCTGTTTCGGTGTCGATCGCATCGGTGAGGCTTCTGAACTGAACTCCCTGCTTGTGTAGGTTTCCGACCAGGTTGACCAGATTCTTCACACTTCGGCCGAGCCGATCCAGTTTCCAGACGACGAGGGTGTCGCCTTCGCGCAAGAATTCCTGTGCCTTGGTGAGGCCGTGCCGCTCGGCCTGGATGCCGCTGCTCTTGTCCTCAAAGATCTTCCTGCAGCCTGCCTTGGTGAGAGCTTCTATCTGCAGCTCGAGATTCTGATCCTGTGTCGACACACGAGCGTACAGTAAAAGGCAACTTTGGTCAGGGCAGCAAGTTTTTCGATCGGAACACAGATTCAATTCTCTTCTATGCAAAATCGCAGGAGCAGAACTTCTTTCCGCAGTTCAAGCCGTACACCCAAGGCTATCGACGGTTTTACAAGTTCACCGAGAAAGAAGCCGGCGCATATACCGGCTTATCAGCATGACGGGGCCGGGCGGAGCAGCCAAGGGCAACCCTCAGTATGAGGTGATGGGGGTCACCCGCTATTGGCGCTATTCAAAAGACAAGATGAACAAACTTTGCATTCCCAATCAGGAGAGCGACTTGGGTATCCCACCCAAAAACCTCTCGCTTTGCTAGAGCGGATCATTGGATCATTGCCGCTTCGAGCAGTGAAGGCGATACCGTCCTTGACCCCTTTTGCGGTTGCGGGACGGCTGTACATGCCGCCCAGAAGCTACGGCGGAAATGGTGGGCATCGACGTGACCCACCTTGCAATTTCTCTCATCGAGCGCCGGTTGATTGACGCCTTCCCCGGAATTCCTTCGAGGTGCACGGCACGCCGGAAGACTTAGAAGGTGCTCGCGCCCTTGCAGCACGCGACAAGTATCAGTTTCAATGGTGGGCCGTGTCCCTTGTGAATGCGATCCCCTACGGGGGGCAGAAAAAGGGTGCAGACAGCGGGATTGACGGGTTCATCTATTTCAAACCAGATGGGAAGACCACCGAAAAGGCAATCATTTCAGTGAAGGGTGGAGAGAACGTGAGCGTCCCTATGATTCGCGACTTAGGTCATGTGATCGACCGCGAGAAAGCAAAAATCGGGATGTTCATTACGCTCGCCGACCCGACAAAGCCCATGCAGACCGAAGCGGTAAAAGCGGGCTTCTATCAAGCCCCCTATGGTAAGTACCCCAAGATTCAGGTCCTCACCATCGAACAGCTCTTTGGCTCTTTGCAGGAAAGAGGCCCGAGATTCCATTGATCGACCCTAGGGAATCTCTGCACAGGTTGAGCATCCGCGTCCTGCTTTGATTAATCTCACCGTGTGAGGTGAGAGCGATGGGTCAGCGCACATTTGGGTCGCAGGCGATGTTTCAGAAGTATGGTCGGAAGAGCCGGCGGGAGCTGTTTCTGGACGAGATGGAGCGGATCGTTCCCTGGTCTGCGCTGTGCTTGCTGGTGGAGCCGCACTATCCGAAGGCTGGTAACGGGCGGCGTCCTGTGGGGTTGGAGATCATGCTGCGGACGTATTTCGTGCAACAGTGGTTCAACCTGTCGGACCCTGGCGTGGAGGAAGCTCTGTATGAATCTCCGGTGCTGCAGCGGTTCGTTGGGGTGGACCTTGGGGCTGCGCCTGCGCCGGATGAGATGACTATCTGCCGGTTCCGGCACTTGCTCGAAAAGCATGATCTGTGCGGCATGATGCTGGATGCGGTGAACCTCCATCTGGAGGCCAAGGGGATCAAGATCGCGACCGGCACGATTGTCGATGCGACCATCATCCATGCGCCTTCTTCGACCAAGAACGCGAGCGGCGAGCGCGACCCGGAGATGCACCAGGCGACCGAAGCTGAGCTGCGATGCCTGCGACCGGATCGTGCAGGCACCAGCGCCTTCACGCCCCATCGACCGTGGCCTGGCAGGTCCGGGGCTGCTTGCTCATGTGCTGGTCTCGAAGTATGCCGATCATCAGCCGCTCTACCGCCAGTCAGAGATCTATGCCCGCGAAGGAGTCGATCTCGATCGTTCCACGCTGGCCGGGATGGGTCGGTGCGACAAGCGAACTGCTCGCTCCGTTGGTGGAGGCGGTTCGGGATCACGTCATGGCGGCAAGCAAGCTGCACGCGGACGACACACCCGTACCGGTGCTCGCGCCCGGCAACGGCAAGACGAAGATTGGCAGGCTCTGGACATACGTTCGCAATGACCGGCCATCGGGCGACCTCCCAGCGCCTGCCGTCTGGTTCGCTTACTCACCCGATCGCAAGGGGGAGCGTCCACGTCAACATCTCAAGCTCTACAAGGGCGCACTTCAAGCCGATGCTTACGCCGGCTTCCATCCTCTCTACGAGGGAGGCGAGATTTACGAGGTCGCCTGCTGGGCTCACGCAAGACGCAAGTTCCACGAGATCCATATCGCTCATGCTTCGCCGACGACTTCAGAAGCCATCGCGCGAATCGCCGCGCTCTACGCCATCGAAGCTGAGATCCGGGGCAGCACACCGGAGATCCGCAAGACCATCCGACAAGCCAGGGCAAGACCTCTGCTAGACAGCATGCGCGTCTGGCTCGAAGCCACACTCGCGAAGCTCTCGCGCAAGTCCGATACCGCGGCTGCGATCCGCTACGCGCTCTCGCGCTGGAGTGCGCTCACACGCTACCTCGACGATGGGCAACTCGAGATCGACAACAACGCCGCCGAACGTGCGTTGCGTGTCGTCGCGCTCGGACGCAAAAACTTCCTCTTCGCTGGATCAGACTCAGGAGGGGAACGGGCCGCGGCCATCTACTCACTGCTCGGCTCAGCCAAGCTCAACGGCCTTGACCCGGAGATCTATCTCCAGCACGTCTTGGGACGAATCGCCGATCACCCCATCAGCAGGATCAACGAGCTGCTGCCATGGAATGTATCCGTCCACGCCCACCACATACACCCTTAGCTTACGTATCCACATAACGTTATGTGGATACATAAGCTATGACACTCCCTTAGAACGGCCCACACCACACGCTTACTTTTAGAAAGGCATCAGAGAAAGTGATGCAGAGCAGCACAAGCTTTTCTAACCCCCCCGTGTTCAAATAGGGTAAAAGTGTTGTGACACTTCCCTGCCCCGCTGAAATTAGGAACTGTATGTAATTGTCCTGAGAACCGGCTTGGTTATAGCAATAGAGATAATTTAATTCAGAACGCAGGCCCGTAAGCAGCCATCGCATCACCCAGCGCAATTGACAGACGGGCATGCCGTCCTACATGACTTGTCTCGTATAACGCCAAGAGACGCTGCCTCATCAGGTAATAGGTGCTGGTGGCTTCCTGTACACAAAAGGGACCCGTCGAGCGTCCATAGCCCCAGATCAACCCTCGGTGTATCTTGCCCACAGCCCTGCGAAGCGTCTGAGCCTCCCGGCGCATCCGCTCCCCGACTATGATGCTTTCCTGCCGATTCCACTGCTCCGCGAACGCGGCCAACTGAAGCAAAATCTTAGCGTTCGTTTGCATCCGCTTGAGTCCTTCGGCTCCACCAACCAACTGCCACATCTCATCCGTTTGTATAGCGAGCTGGCCTTTGGTCGGTTGTAAGTAATCGAGCGCAACCTTCGTAATGCCCATCATCGGCACCCCTTCAAGTTGGCCGGCCAGCTGCTCCCATGTGGCTGCCCGGAGGCGATTCTTCTTACGCCACCCTTGGACATACAGAACCCCGAAACCCAGGGCTACAGATAGAAGCGTGAATACGAAGCTCATGATTGGTGCCGGTTTGCGCTGCTGCAATCGTATTTCAGCCGTTCGTGCGCGGCAAGAAGATAAGCGCGAATCTCTGGAGAAAGTTCGGCGCGTTCCCTTTCTGGGAACCAGAACGTGACGCTCCAGAACAAGAGCACGGCTAAATAAGTGAACATTCGGACGTGATCCAGGACCACAAACTCACGGTTCCAGCCGAGAGCAGTGTGTCCCACATCTCCCAGCAGCGCGATGAAACCCCACAGAAATAGTCCTTGCCCAATCGAAAAAACCTGGCTCCGCCAGCGGACACCCAGCCGGTTTGCCGTCGTGAGCATTGCCAAGAAGAGACCGCATGTCATCAAGGCTGTAAAAACGGTGACCCGCGTATCCCAAAGATCCAAACCCTTCGATTGTGACGAACCGATCTCAAACGCCATGATCCCGGCCACAACTAAACCAACCGCTCCATAGATAAAGAACGACCTCCGAGCTTCCAATATCCAACGCCCGGTCGGGCGCAAGACATTCATCCCAATTTCTACAATCAGGGCGACTTGGAAGAGGTAGTTAGCAAATCCGGTAATCCAGTACGCCAAGAAATAGCCGTGCTTCGTTCCATATCGCAGCACCAGGAACAACAGCACAGTACGAAACACTTCAGAGGCAACGAAGATGGTGAAGACCGGAAACTCCCTCGCCCGTTTCCGCAGAAACAGGATAAGCAGAAGGGCGACATGGCCTATTAGCGACGCCGCCCACAATGCGTTGTCCCAGACGGAGAGATTCATGGCAAGATGTTCAATTCTTCCAAATTAGATTCCCAGAGCGCTCAGAACAGTGTAAACAAAGATGCTTAGAGCGCTCGGCATCGCAACCTGGGGATGAGGGTTGCAACCGGTCTGGTCAGCACGAGCACCGGGTACAACAGCGAGGGTAAGGGCGGCGACGAGGGCGATAGAACGGACGGACTTCTGCATGGTGGACTCCTGGAGGCGCAGGTGCGCTTGCCAGAAGGGTATAGTCCAGTTTGCTGCCAAACGTGACACTTTTGTGTTATTAGCAGTAATCCGACAGCCAGGGTTGAACGTACTTCTACTCCCGTCTGAGGATGTCCAGCGTATATCGGTGGCCGTCTTTCATACTCACCACGCTCAGCACCGTGCGGATCGAGCGAGCTGTTCGGCCCTGATGGGGAAGTCTCCCCTTGCCTCCAGAGAGCGCCGGCGAAATGACCAGCCCACTACTGAGGTATATGTATGGTCCGTCGCCTGATTGCAAGCGAAACTGTTTGATAGCGGAAGCGGTCTGCTCCTATGTATACGGCTTCTCAGTGGAGCGGTCCTGCTGCTCCGAGCCATGATGGAATCCGCACCCTCTCTCTCCTCATTACCCTAGCGGTCTCAGTTGCAGACCATATACCTCAGCAGGATCAGAGTGGGTCGGTTTGACCTGTTCAGCCATCCACAATGGTCCAGCCATGCGCCAAATTGGTGTCGTTCCCGTTTCACCTGAGCAAGCACGGCACGACCGCCGTGAACAAAGAATCGCCTGGGTCGTAGCGGCTCTGGCCTAGGGCTAGCGTGACGCCGCGGGCTGCAAGCTCGTCAGCAATAGCTCGCGCGTCTGGAACGGAGCGGGCGAGCCGGTCCAACTTCGGAACGATCAGCGTATCGCCATGACGAACAGCGGCAAGGGCCTGATTGAGACCTGGCCTGGCACGGTTCGTACCGGTCAATCACCGTACCAGGTTAATGAGACACCGTTTGCCGTGTTTCGAGCTATGCGGTGATCTTCCGCAAGGCGTCCGTTCAAGGATCGTCTTACGGACACATGGGGCAATGGGTTGAAGCGGGGCGGCGACCGTGAACTCAACCGACAAATCGCTGTCTTTGGCAGAGCTCACCGACTCGCAGCGTGACGAAGCGATGGCTCGCTTTCGCGTGCTTCGTTCCCACACTGAAGAGGGAGTTCCGCTCCGGCGAGCGGCAGAAGCCGCTGGTGTGCGATTACGAACTGCGGAACGATGGCTGGCCCGGTAGCGTGATGAGGGCCTGATTGGCCTGGCCCGCCAAGCTCGCCAGGATCGCGGGCATCGGAAGATACCCGCCGAAGTAGTTGAACTCATCCAGGGATTGTTTCTGAAAAAGCCACGGCCTTCCGCCGCGGCCGTTCATCGCCGCGTGCTGACGATCGCGAAGGAGCGCGAGTGGCCGTTACCCTCCTACGGCAGCGTATACGCGATCATCTCCGGGCTCGATCCGGCCATGACCACGTTGGCTCATGAGGGCCCGGCGCGATTCAGGGATCGGTTTGAGCTCGTCTACCGACATCGAGCGGGGCACCCAAACGCAATTTGGCAGGCCGACCACACCGAGCTCGATCTGCTGATCCGAGACGCGAGCGGCAACGTGGTTAGACCCTGGTTGACCACCGTGATCGACGATCATTCACGCGCTTTGGCTGGATACTTGCTCTTCCTTGGAGTGCCTTCCGCTCTGTATACGTCCCTCGCGCTGAGACAGGCCATCTGGCGCAAAGCCGATCCGCTTTGGCAGGTGTGCGGAATTCCTGATGCACTCTACGTCGACCACGGAAGCGACTTCACGAGCCGGCATCTTGAGCAAGTCGCTGTGGATCTGCATTTTCGAGCTGGTTTACTCCACGATTGCCCGCCCTCAAGGTCGAGGCAAGGTGGAGCGTCTGTTCGGAACCTTGAACACTGAGCTGCTACCTGAACTCCCCGGCTACCTGAAACACGGAAAGCCGACGACATACCCTAAGCTGTCCCTTTCCGAGTTGCACCGCGCAATCGGCACCTTCCTGATCGGTACCTATAACGCCCGGACTCATCGCGAGATTGGCACGGCACCCTGGGCTGCCTGGTCGGGCAACGGCTGGCTGCCCCGCATGCCGGAGAGTCTTGAGGAGCTGGACCTGCTGCTGATGTCAGTCGCGAAGGCCAGGACGGTTCACCGAGACGGAATTCACTTCCAGGGGATTCGGTATATGGACCCCACCTTGGCACCCTACGTCGGTGAGGCCGTCACCATCCGATATGATCCACGCGAGCTGGCAGAGGTGCGCGTCTTTTATCGCAATCGATTCCTCTGCCGTGCCGTGAGTCCCGAGCACTGCGGCCAAGCAATCACGCTGAAGGACATCCAGGCCGCCCGTTCAGCACACCGTCGCGCACTCCGTGGACAAATACGGGAACGCATAACCCCAGTTGCCGCCCGCCGCCGCCCTTCAGCAGCTTCCGCCCATCCCGTCCAACTACCAGCGCGGCTACGTCGATGGCTATGCCGTCGTCGTCAACCCTCGTACCCGCATCATCGTCGACGCCGTCGACCTGCTCAACGCCGCTACAGGCCGCTAAGCCAGCAGACCCACTACCCAAATGCGGCGGCTCTCCACCCGGAGTGCCGCCGCCCTCTCATCCGCCCCCCCCAACCTCTGCGTTCCTGAACTTCCTCACGTGCGGTGGTCGAGACTCAGCTGCCGCCCGTGTTCCCGATCTGAAGCTCCCGTCTACAAGAGTTCCCGTACCTGTTGCCATCGGTCGTACCGTCGTTGCCTGTTCGCCTCCTTGCGGTCTTTCTGCTGTTCGTCTCGCCTTAACCCGCCACCAAGCGCATCGAGCAAGCGACCGAACGTAACTGAGAAGACCGTGAGCCGTTTTCAATGGAGCGAGCATCCGCTGAGCATCCGGCGGCGAAAGAGGCTCGATCCAGCGCTATCCTCATTGAGATGTGGAGTCACGCAGCAGATAGTGCCGTCGACTCAGTTCATGCTCCAGCAGCCGTTCATCTGGGTTCGGTCGAATCTAACCTCGCCGCCGTGGTACTCCAGAATGCAGTCGATGAACCTGCCGTTGATGAGATGCTTGTCGTCGAGCTCCACAGACTCGCCGCTAAAGGTCTCGCCTTCAATGATCTCCATTTGAGAGTGCCCTATTGGAAATAGGCCACGTCCGAACTGACCGTGATCAGTGTAGACGAGGACGCCTTTTCGCTGATGTCATCAAGGTGTATAGACCTGCGGGCCTTACTCAAGGCACTACGGAGTACCACAAAACTGTCATGGGCAGGCATGCTTCGGTCGCGCATACTCACCCTGTTCCAAATTGCTGGAATCTGCTGTTCCCTCGTTTCCGGCTTCCCCTATCCGCACAACCAACCCCGCCCAACAGTAAGGCTCCCAGAAACCGGGAGCCTTCACTCCATCTGCAAACCACAGCCGGCAATCAGGGTTGGAGGTATAGAGAGCAAGGAAGGTCTCAAGCTGGAGAGTTATCCTAAGTGTGATCCCGCTCCGGCCAGGAACGAGACTTCTACGCGCGCAGATCTTGCCCTCATGCCGTTCGACAATTTTCCTCGAGAGCGCTAGGCTTTAGGACGGGCCCGCAGTCTTCTTTGGTCGGTAAAGAAGTGTTCGCGAACAGCTGGGCAACATGCTCGGCTGCCATCCCGTGGCCGCTGTCTGCTTCGGGGTTGACTCTCCAGGATGCCGCTTACAGCAGCTACGGCGAGTGCGTCTCCTCCATCAACAACGACAAATAGGTAAGGCAAGCTTTCCTGAATGGAGGGCATGAGGCCAAACCTCGTGCCCTCCGGAAAGATCCCTGATGTCGACATCTCCGGCAGCAAGTGTGTCGGCCCTTGCCGCAGTGCGGTGGCCCTCTTCGGAGCAGGCTGGCTTATCTCTGCATGGCTCCTGGTGGGTTCTCTCGTGATGACGGGGAGACATCATTGGGCTGAAGTTGCAAAACACTGCCCATTGTGGCTTTTTCCACGTTCTAAACTTGCGTAAGGCGGGTTGGTGATTCTAGAGGCTGAGACCTTGGCTGATTTGCAATTTTCGCCCCTGGGACAGCGCGGGTACAGCTGGCGTAAATAGTTTCTCGAACTCGGCTTTGGTGGGCGCGCGGGCTCGATGGATCTGTCGGGTATGAGCTTCCCGATCAGGTCCCCGAAAGGAGGTATTCCACAGCGTTCTCTGTCGTGATCTTGTGTTGAGATCACGTATTGTTCCCACAAGTTCGTTGCTGCGGGTGAGGTGCTTCTAAATGGTGCAAGGACGAGATGAGGTCAAAGAGGCCTTCCGACTGTCACGAAGCAGTGGTGAAGACGAGCAACAGGAGCTCGCCGGGATGTCGCTTCACACGCGCGCAGATCTAGCACGAGCCAACGAGCTCGAACGCGTTCTGGCTGAGAAACAAGCTGCGATGGATGAACTGGAGGCGAGTCGTACGCTCCTACGCTCCTTCCACGCCAACAGCCCGCACCACGCATATATCAAAAGAACTTGCGGCGAGTACGTCAGTTACAATCACGCGTTTGCGGCCTTCTATGGAATCGATCAAGAGTTGTGGGTCGGCAAAACGGCTAATAAAGTCCTGCCACAGGCGGTCTCAGACATCTTCATAGATGTAGAACGGCAGGTGATGGAATCAGGTCAGGCAATTGAGTCCTACTTGACAATCGTGCTACCGGACAGAGGTGAGTACATCCTTCGATCCATCAAGTTCGCCGTCGAAGGAGTACGTGGCGAGAGGTTGCTAGGGGGAATGGACATCGATGTGACTGAAGAGTTCCGCCAACGAGAGCATCTAAAAGCAGCTAACAGGAACTTGCAGCAGCTTGCCCGAACAGATGCCCTCACCGGACTCTACAGTCGCGGTACTTTTGAAGATCGCATGGGTAGGGAATATGCGCTTACTGAGCGGAAGAACCGTTCACTCGCCCTTCTGGTACTTGACATCGACGACTTCAAGAAACGCAATGACAGCTATGGTCATGCTGCTGGCGATGATGCCCTGCGAATCGTCGGCCGCGTTCTTCGTGGCCTCGTACGAGCGGGGGAAGTGGCCGCTCGTATAGGAGGTGAGGAATTCGGCGTCATGTTACCCGAGGCGTCGCTGCTTGAAGCCAGCAGCTTGGCGAAACGTATACAAGCCGCGCTAGCGGATGAGCTTTGTCCATCTGGCCCGATTACAGTCAGCATTGGAGTCGCTGCCAAGGGTCAGGCGACAGCCACTTGGCAAGACTTGCTGGCGCAGGCGGATGCTGCCATGTACGAGGCGAAGAGAGCAGGCAAGAACTGTGTCGCCAAGATACTGTCGGGATCTTACGTTCTGCTTGCCCCCTGTCATGTAGACGGTGAGGTTGTGGAGAAGCGAAGGTTCACGCCGACCAGGACCTCTGCACAATGCCGAGGCATGGGTAGCTTCACTGAGACAGCCATTCCAGAATCCCGCCTTAAGATGAACTACAGAGAGGCCACAACTCCGGATGACAGTGCCGAACTGCGTTAGTGAGTATTGCCGCGTTTTCGGATACGGATCTCGTCCTCGACACGAGGCCTACACGTGAAGCAGTGTCCTCGGCGGATCTGCGCATTTCTTCGAAACCCTTGAGCGTAGCAGCGGCCGTCTTTCATCGTCTGAAAACCTCGGGTGGGGTGAATGACTGAACAGGCAGCCCGAAGGCTTGGAGCTCGTTCCTCGACAAAGCTTCAGGTAAGGATGTGAACCGGCCTCAGCTCATGGCGATGTTAGCTATCTGAAACAAGTCCATCTCGTCGTTATGAACAGTTAGCACTCGCCGTGTGGCCGTATCAGAAGCATCTTTTTGTTGCGAGTGGCCCATCGCTGCGTTAGTGTGTGCATATGCCCCCGCAGAGCGGTATGTTGGGCTACAAGGCCAGATCCCAATGAAAGAGATTGAGGTATGGAACCAAGCAGCAGATGATGCTATCGCCTCCACTCACAATTCAATAGCACAAGAGGCTCTAGCCAGGGGACTGGCCGATTGGCTCCAGGTCATCGCCCCTACCCTGTCGCCTAAAAACTGCTGGGGACCTTGGACCTGGTCTGACGTATCTGCCTTCGATGTCCTGAGTCTTTCTGTCTGCATCACAGACCAGCTCTTTCCTTACGACCTGCGCAATGAGCTGGCCGGGCAGCATCTGATGACACTCCATTCACCCAAATCCGGCGACAATGTCGGCGATCCTGAGTTTCGCTCCTTGTGGGTCCACGCCTACTACCGAGTCCAGCGAATCACACCTATATCGATCTCCGCCCCAAAGCTCCCCGAGCAAGAAATATATGTCCGCAACCTCCTAGAGCGAATTTCCTACCAGATGATGTGTTATGTACAAAGGCGACCACCACCAGTCGCTGTCCGTTTCGGTCAGAGTTTTTGCCGGCCATATGGAAGCCAGTGCAGTGGATATTCGATCCGCTCCAATCGGGGATAGAAATTAAGTTAAGCGTGGCGTCTCGCCCGGGGGTACAGCGTATTTTGCTGTAGGCGCGACGGGGTTGTTTGATTGCGGATATGCGAGCTGAAGAAGTTGCGCAATCGAGTCGGCGCTTCCGGTCGTGCCGTGAAGATCGTGGGCCGGATGCCGCGTGGCGAGCGAAGAGCCAAAGCTCGGCAGTCATTAGCGTTTGCCCTCGACGTTCCGGTGCTCAAGGAGGAAGGAATGTCGCGGGCCTGCACAAGAAGGCTTGTCTGCAACTTTTAGAGTTAGCAAATTTTTGATTTCGGCGCTCAGATCCCTATCCGCTCTACCTCATCAAGTGAGACCTCGTCGTAGCGTCGATCGTAGAGTCCTGTTGTCCGTGCGGACTCGTGTGTAGTGACCCCTGTTAGCAGAAGCGTGACAGCTCTCAAGAGCAGTATTGACGGCACGTCGGGCAGCTGAAGTGGTAAATCTTTGCAGTTAGGGGTGAGGTAGAGGGAAGAGATTGCCACAATGGAGAGACCCTTTGGGAATACAGTGCCATTTTCGCCTGTGAACTCTGTGTTTAGGTTGGTCGATCGATTGCAAAGTAATGCACATAGTTGAGATATGTCGACCTTGGCTGATCTCTAAAGACCTCGAGTTCCACCACCTTCACACACACAAAAAGGAGTTCCTATGTACTTTCTCTTCGTCCCCTCCATGGCAGCGGTTGTAGTGATTGGCTTTGTGACACTTCGCGAACAGTTTCGGTTCTAGCTGACGTGGGTTCCAGGTGGTAACCGGGTGGGGCACAGAGTTTCGCGTAAATGCGAGTGTCGAACCCCCGGTTGCCACGGACATACTGCTCGGTTGCGATCAGCCAGGTCTAGAAGTGATCTCATTCCCTTAAACTCTCCCCGTGCCTACCCGCGCTTTCGGCAACGCTCCGCCCCGCAGCCGGTGGGCGATGAACCCGTAGCAGGACGCGCCAGCCCTGTTGCTCGTTCGCCGGTTGCTACGCTGCCCTTTCAGAGAGATGACTGGCGTCCTCATCTTTGGTCAAACACAAAGCCATACTATTCGAACGGAGGTGGAAGCTATTCACCGCAGCCTCAGGGGTTGAGTACGCTTCGAAGAGCTG
>JAABUK010003979.1_pt1 | contig 24525 bp, 27 predicted proteins | sample 5559141 | NCBI WGS metagenome assembly JAABUK01 (sample SAMN10711869, study PRJNA513367) | rock metagenome | isolation source: Antarctica rocks | place: Antarctica: Victoria Land, Pudding Butte nord | collected 2016-01-03 | reverse complement strand
TATATTTAAGGTATTATATAAATATAAAGTAAAATAATTAGGTTTTACTATTTTTAATAGTATAATTAATATATAATAATAAATAATTATAAATAATTAAGCTATTATTATTTTTTATAAATTATAATTAATATATAAATATTTTCTTAAATTTTAGGCCTAAATTAGAAGTTAATAAAGTATTAATCTTATTATTTAATATAAAGGTATTATATAAAGATATATAAAATAAGATTAAAAAGATAAATTTAAGAACTTAATAATATATTAATAAAAAAAGAAAAATATATCTTTAATTAAAAGAGGAGGATAAAATTTATCTCCTTATTAAAGATTCTAAGTTATAAAGATAAAATTAAAATTAAAATTAAAAGCTAATTTATTAAAGTTAAACTATTTTCTATTTAAAGGATAAAGGGATTAATAGATTATAAGTTAAAGTTTTTATTAAATATTAAAGTATTTTTAATATTTTATATCTTTAAATTAAAATTAGTAGATTTAAATATATCCTTATAAAAAACATTTTATTATATTATAAAAAAAAGTATAAGATTAAGAAAATCTTAAATTAATAAAATTAATAATACTTTATTAAATAAAAGAATTATAATATTTTTAAGAATACTTAAGAGCTAGCTAAGAATTTAATATATTATTAAAATCTTTTAAAATAGTTTTATTAAAGTTAAGAGCTAATTAATTAATTATATTAAAATTATTAAATTTATTAAAAGAATTTTTATAAAATTATTATTTTACTTATCTTCTTTAATCTTTAAAATATTAATAAATTCCTTATTATTTAAATCCTTTAATATTTTCAATTAAAATTTCCTTTATTTCTTTAAGTAAGTAAATTCTAAGTAAGTCTTAAAGATCTTATTATCTAACTTCTTAAACTCTTAAATTACCTTATTTATATCCTTAAAGTTAAGGGCTAAATTATATTAATAATTATAATAAATATACTCCTTATACTTAAATTATTATTAAGTTATATAATAAGGAAGGCGTTATAAGTAATAAGACTTATAAGGATATATTATTATATAATATTAATAGAATTCATAATTAACTGTTAAGTTATAATAATAAATATTAGAATATAAATATAATATATTAATATATTAAAAAGATAAATTACCTTTTTAAAGTAAAAGTTTAAAGAGAGGACTTAATATTATAAGTATTAATTTAATAAATATATTAAGTTAAGTAAATAGGCTTAAGTGTTAAATAAAGTTAAATAATTAAGTTATTATTTAAGAAGCTTAAAGAGTTTAAGGGTTAAGCCTCTTAAGCTAATTAAGTTAATTAATCTTAATATAAATTCCTTTATTTATATAATAATATTACTTTTATAATATATAAGAACTTTATATTTAACTTATATTATCTCTTAAGTATATAAATATTAATATCTAAATATTAAATATTATTTAATATTAATTTAGCTTAAAGAAGCCTACTTTTATTTTATCCTTAATACTTCTCTATATAAGACTTAACTAGGTTAACTAAGAGCTAGACCCCTAAGAGGTCTAGGGATTAGGAGAATCCTAACATATACCCGCTTGAAACTAATCCGTCGGAGACGTAGTATCTGGAAAGCGAGTTCCATTCGCATTGATTTATCGATGTGCGATCGGCCAAGACGCTAGCCTGAATGGGGCTAAATGCCCATCTCGAACTGGCCTAGATAACCATAGCGCCAAAAATGGTCCAATAGCGTTACCGGGCCGACCTCCTTCCCGGCCCGCACCCTTCCTTTTCTGTCAAAAGTCAAAAAGTACTTATGAAAAGGATCCCAGACAGTACCGCGTGGCTACGTGACACATACAAGCGGAGACATGATCAACCACCTCAGCCTCGGTCATGCACTGATGTGGCTAAAATTCATGATAGGTTGCTCTTCATCACATTCTCTGTAGTTTCTTCCTCCAATACGGTATCTTTGCGTTGCACACCTTATCGAGCCAATCAACCTCACACTATGGCTCTATTGGAGAGAATTTGCACTGCACAGTGCAGCAACGAAGGATCGAGCCTACAGATAACGGGGTAAATTGCAAATCACCTATTGCGAGGGGGATTGACATCCATGTTTCCTGCCATCATCACCTGTTCCCAAACTCAGACAACGTCACAGCATGGATCAAGCAAATGGAAGTCAAGTCGAAGGGACGTTAAGTACTTACTTGGTACTTGTAACGCCGTCACTCAGCTCCGGCTTCCTGAATGGCGGTCTGGAACTGAGAACGGTTGGGTCCATTGCAAGTGAGGGGTCATACGCTGCTACTGCAGCCACGATTTGGTCGAATATGCCCGGTATCTGATCAGTCGCGACACAGTCCCGTAAGCGAGTCGCCATGCGCGGTGGGTTGCGTGGGAGCAGCGGTGTGTCAAGTCGCCTGGGATCGCTAACGTTCCCACGGTGCATTAGCTCTGTCCAAGCTATTGAGGCACAGCAACTGCAAACATGCTTCGACTTCTGGTCTGGAACTCTCGTGCTTAAATTGACTCAATTGAACTTCTTGAATCTTTCGAATTTGAGTTCTCCGACAGCTTTTGGACTTCATTGCGAACCATTTCACGTTGCTGTACTAGACTCTGTATATCCCTACTTTTTCCAAATCTGTCGCGTCCCTTACAAGATGGAGATGGAGCTTGCTGAAAGTCACTCGTCGCCTCCTAATGACAAAGGATCTACCTTTTCAGAGATCAGCTCGCCGCCTGAGAACGACAAAAGGCCCGGTCTCTTCAATCGGCAAAGGACTAGCAAGGACGAATCCGTCATTGCTCGCTTCGGCAAACGGCAACAGTTGCGAGTCGGTGCTCTCTTGATTATAGGCTCACGTGAAAAAGCCTCTACTAACTGCATCCCAGAGAGGATTTGGCCTCATCTCAGCAATTAGCCTTACAACCACTCTGACGATAACTTGGGAAGTCATCACATCGTCAGTCACTCCTTGCTCTGACACGGTGCGACGGCCCGGAAGCTAAAACCAGGCATCATACAGAATATTATTGAATGGACTGCAAAATGGAGGTCCCGCTGGCTTGATATATGGCTACCTATTCGTTTGGGTAGGCGCATCGCTACAAGTGCTCGTTATGGCCGAGATGGGATCAATGTACGTTTCTTGAATTGCGGACTGGATTATTCCGTATTTCACATTTGGCAAACTCCGGACTCACACTGAATTTGGAGGGACTCTCGCAGTATCCAATCTGATGGGCAGCGATCTCATGAGCACCCAGTCCTCTGCTTCCACATCATCAGCAGTACCTCCTGCACTTTCATATCTTGCACTCACAACCCAACTGACCATTTACCAGGATTCCGCTCGCAGGCGGCCCTTTCAATTGGGTCTCCATCCTCGCACCACCATGGTGCAGGAACTTTCTCAGCTACTTGGCTGGATGGTTAACTGTAATCACATGGCAAGCGATAGTCGCCGCAACTGCCTATGTCACCGGAACGCTGGTGCAAGGACTCTTGATATTGACTTACCCAACATACGACTATCAACGATGGCACGGTACCCTACTTTTCTACGCTGCCCTCGCTTTCGCCTTATTCGTCAATACATATCTGGGTCGACTTCTTCCACAGATTGAATCGCTGATGCTAGTTTTCCATATCATGGGCTTCTTCGGGCTCTTGATCCCCCTCATCTATCTAGCGCCTCATCAGCCGGCTTCGGAAGTTTTCTCAAACTTTCAGAACGTTGGTGGTTGGAGTACCACCGGATTATCGTTCTTTGTTGGCCTAACCACTTCTTCAGGTTCTTTCACTGGTGAGGTCAACGTCCCGCCTATCTGTGGATTTTGCTGATGAACCTTGGCAGGTCTGGATGCGGCAGATCATATCGGTAAGTAGAAGAAACGACGGTCAAGGTCATGGCTATACGATGGTTCTGACTTGCGCGCAGCTGAGGAGATCCAGAACGCGCCTACAGTCATCCCTCTCAGTATGGGCGTCTCGACTCTCTTGAATGGCACTCTCGGCTTCGCGATGTTGCTCGCACTTCTCTTCTGCATGCCCAGTGATATCAATAGTGTTCTGAGTTCGAACACCTACTATCCCTTTATGAACATATACGCGTATGCCGTAGGATCGAATTCTGGTGCCTCAGCAATGGTAAGTCATCTAATGGATTTACCGAGAAGCATAGCTTCAATCAGTGTTCCGGTCTCCCTCGATGGCTACATAATCGACCACTTACTTGATGGAATATTGATCCGAGTAAAATTGACCACGACCAGACGCACTGACTAACAGACTTTATCGCTAGATCTGCATTATTATAATCACCCAGTTATTCTCCTTGGTCGGTCTCCTCTTAACAGCCTCACGAATGCTATGGGCCTTTGCCCGGGAAGGAGGCCTCCCGTTCTCCGGTCTCATCGCTTGAGTAAGCAGAGCCAATTCTAATCCCAATCCCAGAACGCCAAATAGCCCACGTGCCATCCCTCCAACCTATCCCTCAACTAACAAAAACCCACCAGGTCGATCAACGCACCTCCCTCCCCCTTTGGGCAATCGGCGCAACAACAGTCTTGAATCTCCTCCTAGCCCTCATAAACATCGGCTCCGCCGTCGGCTTTGACGCCTTCATCTCCCTCGTCGTAGCAGGCTACTACTCCTCCTTCATCCTCGCCGCCGGCGTCATGCTCCACAAGCGCCTCACAACTCCCAATGACCGACTACCCTGGGGTCCCTTCCGCCTGGGCCGGGCGGGCGTTCCGGTCACTGTGCTCGCGATACTGTTCTCCGTCGTTGTGGGGTTTTTCTCGATGTGGCCACCGTTTGTGAGACCGACGCCGGAGGAGATGAATTATTGCGTACTGCTTTGGGGAGCTTCGTTACTTTTCAGTATGGGATTCTGGGTGGCATATGGGAGGAGGCATTACGCGGGGCCTGTCTTGGAGGTTCTAAGCTAGCGGAGTGAGATCGTGTACGCGATGAGATTGATCGTGGGGGTATGTCAGTTGCGAATCCCTATCATCATAGCCTATATAGATACAGCATCATTCTATCATATAAGAGCTTTGTACTTAACAAATGTAATACTTTGATGAAAGTGAGTCCGCTCGCCTTAGGGTAGCGGCGGAAAAGATATTGACCCGCTGATCAGGATCTGGCCTGTCTCGGCGGAAATTTCCCTTTAGATTTTTAATCTCGAGATAAACACGTGGTTGGCACGGAGTAGGAGTAAGGTATGTTGATTCGAATGAGCTTCCCCATTAAGCCTAGACTAGAGTATCCCCCCCACTCAAATCCAGCCTCGCTCCGTCCAGGCACATCATGGTCTTGGCAAATGCTTGGCAACCGCGTGGCTTGTCCCTTTCAGGCCATAACCCTTCCACGTGGGCTCTTGCAGAAATGAAGTGGATCGAAACATCGTGGCCTACCGACCTCCATCTCCATCTCCTCTGCGTCATCCGGGGCGATGGCAACAATGGTGACGATGGTGGCCATGATGGCGAGCTGCAGAAACCTACAAAACCTGGTCGGGACCCTCATGGCTATGGATCTCGTCCAGACGCAAACGACCATCATCGATGTCTCGCAGCTTCCTTCTCAACATGATCCTCTCCATCGCAGTCGCGACTGCTGCACTGCTAGCTTCAGCCACCGCGCAGACTTTCCAGAGGCTCGGGGGGTGCCCGACTTTTGGATGTGTCTTTCCTCCCGATCAGTCAGCCCATCTCTCTCTATCTACCCTTTACATTCGAGATCGTATAGCTGACCAAGGTCCTCTAGGACTGATTTCCTTGCCGGACAGTTCTTCGACATCCGCCTCGAAGTTCATGCGCCGGTCAACGGTACCCAGGCCAATGGAGGTAATCCAGATCCGAATTTCACCTTCACCATCGCCAGAAATGCGAGTGGGAGCCCGCAGACTGCCTCCAAATACTTTGGGGTCTCCGAGCCGGTCCTGGAGCGCTGGAACTTTACCTGGTATGAAGGTACGTACCATCTAAAGACCTCGATACCTGGATTATGAACCTGTGTTGACTTGTCCCGTAGATCTCTTCGCGCGCGATAGCAAGAAACCCTCCCTTGTCAACGTGGCTGCCAAAGCCTACCGCAGAGTTGCCTTATACGAGGCCGGTGAATACACCGCCACTCTGACCTACAATAACGGAACGAAGACCTCCGCCTCTTGGCTTGTTCGCGATCTGGCGACTGTGCGAAAGACAAAGAACATTGTTCTCTTCATTGGCGATGGGATGACTACCAACATGATCACGGCAGCACGCCTGATAGCACATAAAAGCATCAACGGTCGTTACCAGAGTAGGATGCAAATGGATCAATTCCCGGTCCTAGGCCATCAGATGACCCACTCGTTGGACTCTTTCATTACGGACAGCGCGAACAGCGCCACTGCGTTGTACACCGGGCACAAGAGTACCGTCAATGCTCTGGGGGTTTATGCAGACAGTTCGAAGAGCCCGTTTGATGATCCAAAGGTTGAAACTATCGCAGAGATGTTCCGGCGCTTGACTGGCGGGGGAGTTGGCATAGTCTCAACAGCTTTCATCGCAGATGCTACCCCAGCAGCTCTTACCGCACACACTCGAGATCGAGGCCAGTACGGCGCAGTCGTCGATTCCTTCCTGAACGGCATCACAAACTACACGTGGACTAATTGGACCGGCCCAGACGTGCTCTTCGGAGGCGGTGCGGAGCAATTCATTCCGAGCTCGAAATCGTTCCATGGAAAGGACTATTACGCAGCCTTTGCCGCTAAAGGCTACAACGTTGTGCAAAACAACACCTCCCTCCAAAAGGCGCCCAACACCTCGAGAACCCTGGGAATTTTCTCCGTCTCAAACATGGCCAAATGGCTTGATCGTAATGTCTATACCAAAAATCTCATCGGCAACAAAGACTCACCGGATGGCAAGAACGGTTCGGCGACCGACCAACCAGGTTTGAAAGAGATGACTCTCAAGGCCATCGACATCTTGCAAACCCGCAATTCCGAGAAGGGCTGGTTCTTGATGTCCGAAGCTGCATCGATCGACAAACAAATGCACACACTAGACTACGACCGCGCCCTCGGCGAACTCCTGGAGCTGGACGACACAGTCAAGGCGAGTATGGCACGTCTCCAGAGCCTTGGAATCCAGAAGGAAACTCTTGTCCTTGTGACCGCCGACCACGGCCACGGCTTCGACGTCATGGGAAGTGTCGACACCAAATACCTAGCCGCACAGAAAACCGACCGCACCAAGCGCGGCGCCATCGGCACGTACCAAAACAGCGGTCTATCCCAATACACAGACCCCAACTCCGAAACCGGACCGATGTCGAACGCCTCCAGCCACAACAACACAAGCGTCAGGTACACAGACGGCACCGCCTTCCCCGCAAACTGGGACCCGCGCTACACGCTGTTCTCCGCCCTCGGCGCCGACCCCGATCGCCGCGAGAACTACGAAGTCCACAAATCCGGCCCTCGTGTCCCGGCTTCGAATTCCACACCGGGTGACTACTATGTCGATTACAAGGATGCCGTGAGTGGGTTCGTCATCAACGGCACTCTGCCCGTGGATCAGGACCAGGGCGTGCACAGTCTCACGGACGTACCGGTGTTCGCGCAGGGGCCGTGCCAGGAGATGTTTGGGGGTGTGTACAATAACATCGATATCTTTTTCGGCATGGCGAATTGCTTTGGTTTGGCGAGGAATAAGAATTAGCGTGTGAAGGGTTTAGAAGGTGTAAATACAATATGCAACCGAGTCAACACCTAGTTGAACAAGCTTTTGCTTCCTCCTGATACAATCTACACCCTCTTATCAACGGTAGATGCATGTCAGTCAGTGGGCGGATCACGTGATAGCTTATCTTATCAGATCCGTGGTGTCTTGGCGTGGACGTAGAACTAGGATTCATCCCGTCCTTCCTTCCCTTCTTCTATCAACCTCCATGCTCCGAAAGCTATATACGAAAGCTAATCCTTTCCAAGTGAGAACACGTGGGCTCGTCCGTCGCTGCACTCCCCCGCCTCGCGGGTGACATAGAAGAATTGGTCCATTCAGAGCGAGAGAGCCCACCAAAGTTAGGGGTCACGGAGGCTCTCTGCGCTTTGGCATGGACCAATCCTGATATCACCCGCGAGCCCGCGGACGATCACCAGGTTTGTAGGGCAATCACGACAACCAACGACCACCCAGACCTTACAACCCGCATCTCCTACCCCATGCAGCTTCATCTTCATCGACCAACCCAAATCTCAACGTTTCAAAGTCAAACATGGGACGGGGGTTGGTGCGAGCTCAAGCGGCAAGAGATTCCCACTTTTGATTCCCCACGAATAGATGTAGGACACGGATCAAAACGAACAAGATCTCTCGAGGAGGTACCAATGGTTGGAACGAAAGCAAAGGCGGGCAATACCACCACTACAACTCCTGTGGACGTCGTTGGTCTGGCGGTCATGGATCCTGCATCTTATGAGACGTTGGCGTGGATGGTCCATCACCTTAATAGCCTGAAAGTCAAGAACCGGCCCGCTGTGACTCGATAACAGAGCCTGGACCGAGGAGGCCCGGGGCGGGATGGCTAGTCCTAGTCTTAACGCTCGCAGAGCCAAGAACACCCTAAAGCCTGATGCTAATGGATCATTGTGCGTATCATTTGGCCAACACCTCAGTGACCAGAACAGTGCTCGCTAGGGAGATGACGATCATAGCCTTGCTCTTCCACTTTATTTTTGTTGTTTAGCCCCATGGAGGAGGCATGATTTTCCCATTTGACTTCTAACCTTTGGCTGTAAAAGAAAAGCTGCTTATAGTCGAGCCAACATCTCGTCATGAGGGGCATTGCTGGCGCCAAATATTGGCCCCACGGATATGCTCGCTTTTCTCCTTGTTGGCCTCGCCTGGCCTCAAGTCTTTAGATCAGCTAGACGCCAACGCAAGCTGCAGCATTGAGTTCTTACATCCTAGTCAAAAAGCTTAATAGGAGGTAAGATCTTCTCCCGCAGCGCTTTTATATGCTTGCTGTTGTCCGTGGGAACACCTGCAGTTCGTTACATGTCGGCCAAAGGAAAGGACAAATTCGGGTTTCTCTCCAGTTGGTCGCGCACTGCATCAGACTCAAAGAGCTGGCTTGAACTATGAAGCACCATCTTACTAGAGCGAAGCAACTGATGTTGTATGTGTCAAATGGCGTACTTCCAGTACTCCGCATACACGGCGTTAGTCTCTGAGCTTGAGATTGATGAGATCACTCTACTCGACGTGTAGCCAGGCTCTAACGTTCGAGACTTCGTTCGGCGCAGCCACGTCGGTCGAGTTTGTGGTAATATATTCAGGAACGCTTCCACCCATGTCTCTCTTGGCTCTATCATTCTTATTGTTCACTGGCCGGGTCTGCACTCTATACTCTTTCTTCAACTGGAGCCACCGTCGCTTGCCTCTCAAGTCACCAGTATATATCACCATGAAGATCAACAACCTCGCACTCGTCGGATTGATCCCTGTGCTAGCGTCTTCCGCTCTTGCACGTCCTAGGGCTAAAGTAGCTGGTTCGTGCACTCACTTTGTACTTGGTTGATTATCACTTTGGCTCCTTCTGACGCTTCACTCTCATCCTATTGCTCGCTCGTGCTGACGTTGGATTTCGCAGATAATGCCGGCCCCATTCCAGCAAAGTCTCGCGTGACTGCTTTCGTATCAGACGACGACGGGTTCCGCGTGGAATGCTGGGAAATAGGTGATCTTGTAGAGAGCATCTCGTCAACGCCTCAGCATTGCGACTCTAAGGGAATGCCCCGTAGGACGCAGATGGGCGCTGGAAAAGGAGAGATATCCGGAATAGAATTCATGACATGGCCTAGTTCCGCAACCCTTTATCCTCCCCCATTGGGTTATGCCAATACGGCGCTAGATCTCAGCGCCAAGCCAAAGTACGTCGCCCTAAGCTCCCGTCTCGTCCCTATGGCAACTGATGAACAGATCACTGATTCACCTTTCCTAGCTTATTCACCGTCAAGGATGGCTTAGTAATGATAGAGGGTTTCTATATCGGTGGCGAATCCACCGCCAAGGAGGAATCACAAAACGTCTTCGCTAACAGCAACGGCGACGACTTTTTCTTTTTTGATCTCTCGGGTATTCCCCGTGCAAAGAATGGCGAGTCGCCACTCAGAATGAGAACCATCAGTGGCTCCGACACGACCTTGATCAACTTCCAGTACGAGACTACACCGTCACACACCGTCCTTCACCAGGGTCGATGCAATTTCGCCGGTCTCAAACCTGCGGCAGGAGGCGCCCAGGACAAAGATCTCGATCGGGCCCGTCTGACCGTCCAGGAGCTGTGACTCTAGCTCAACCCCATCTGCTTTGGCTTTGGGATCTTGAGAAGGTTCGCTATCATCGATTGTGCGATCTCGTGATGAACCCGGCAGAAGTGGGCATCAGGCGACAAAACATTCCTTGTGCGGGCTCAGGTTGCAGCCGCAATGTATTCACTTTTGCTTCATCGATGTTCATATCTCGGCGAATCACTTTAGCAATTCGTCGTATCTACGACCCTAATGACATGCAGACCATACAATCTCAAATGAAGAACAATATCCATACTTCAAAAAGGAAAAACAGCATTGACTCTGGCATCAAAGGCTCGGTCATTTAGATAATAGATATAGAGCACTCTGCGTAAACCATTCCATTCCCTCAACCGCTGTATGCCACGGCAGCATACCATTAGAGAAGCTCGCTAGGTTAAATTTTCCACGTCGAACAATGCGAGGGTCGCTTTTCTTAGATACAAAGGGGAGATATAGCGTGCGTGGCGCTTATAGTCAGGGATTGGAGTCTGCGGTGGCGCTAGCTTGGATTTTGCAAACTCGATGGACATTTGGTATGGGAATAGGTATGGGAATAGGTATGAGAATAGGTATGGAAGGGAGTATGGAAAACTCGCTGGTTACCAGATAGCTCCATCGCGAGGATGAGCTGGACTAGTAGATGGCGAATCGTCACGGGCTACGGGACAGGCTGACTTATGCATTGTTGTTTTGCAGATTCGCTTAAATGAAGCGATTCGTATGTCGAATTAGATCACATGGTATCATCAATCTAGTGTCACACCAATGCCCATTATCTTCCACCCAAATCTGGATGCTCATCCCGTCTCAGCCCCCTCAGACTTCAGCTGTTCACGCACAGCTTCCAGCTCAGCCTGGAAATGATTTTTGAAATCGTCCTCGCCTTTCTGCGGTTTCCAGCCTAGACTGCGACCGCGCTCTGATTTCGTTCTTGCGCTATATGACGCCAATTTGTCAGTGAATCCTTCGCAGCCCCGAAGAAGAGGGTACGAGAACGAGGACATACTTGCTCGCAAACGCCAATTCCGCAAACAACGTATCCCCATTCGTCCACCTCTCCGCCCCCTCTTCAAGACTAATTTTTTTAATCTCCCCTTCCCCAACTCCGACCGCGAGTAACGCATCACCAACACCCTGCGCTACATCTTTCCAAGTATGCCGTCCATTCCCAGAAAAATAAAAACCCTGCTCCCCGCTAGGAATCTCCTCCCCAGCAACAATCTTCGCAACGAGAAGTTCATACAGCGCGACAAGGTCATCAATATGCACATGATCCCACTCACCCTTCCCCTCGCCGATGACTTCCGCCTGTTCAGCTTTCAGCGCTGTACGAATCATAAGCGGAACTTGGATGGAAAGACGGTTGAAGTGGCCGCTGCCGAGACCGTAGATTAGAGGGGACATGATCAAGTAGATTTTCACGCCGGTGTCGATGCCGGTGCGGATTACGGTGGAGTCTGTTTCGCGTTGGGCGTAGGGTTGTTTGGTGTTTCGTGATTGCTCGTAGGGGTAGATGTCGGTGTCGGTGTCGGAGAAGATGTGGGATTCGTTGTAGGTGGTTGTGATGGGCTGGTCTGCTAGGTTTGATACACCGGTTGTCTTTTGTTTTGGTTAGTGGGTGGTTGGGAGAGTGGAAGGGGGTGGGTTTACGTGGATGTAGTGGCATTCCTTTTCGATTCTGCGACTGCGCATTGCTAAACCTTTGATTAGTGCTTTGGCAGAGGCTGTGTAGGATCCAGGAGCGCAGTTGACGATCACTACATATCGTCAATAATTGGTGTTCATGAATACATATTTTGTCACGGTGCTCGTACGGTCGAAGTGAGCTGCGATACTCGTCAGCTGGTCGGTCGAATCGAGGCCGTCGAAAAGCCAGGGTCTGTATCCCTTTTTCTCTAAGATAATCTCTTTGTCTTTCCCTCGGACCAATGCGGAGACCGAGCCTTGTACGAGGTATTTGTTGTTCGATTTCGTTAGAGTGGAAAGCACCGAGCCACCGCTAGACGCAGGGTGTCAACATACAGCGGCAACAGTCAGAGAGTATATCGTGGTTATTGCGCTTACATGTAGCCAGTAGAGCCGATCACTAGGACATGCCACGGCTCCGCCATAATCTAGCGGACAATTGGAGAGATAGTAGGGACACAGATGTTTCTTGGGTATATTCTAGCGCCGTACTGATCGGCGTTCGAAGTACCTTCAATCGAACGTCTTTGGAAAAGGAGAAGGTTGTTTTGGTAGCTTGTCTGAAGTATAGCAATGTCGATGGCTCTATCTTGACCCAGTGAGATGGCGAGGGATCTTGTCCGACCTCAAGCTTTCGTATGCTGTATTGTCTTATCGGTCAGAAGGGAGTCCCTTATCTATCGGAGCATGGGATTTGAGAATCCCATGACGCAATCCCATCCTCGACGTCACCCTTCTCCACGGACACACACAGAACGCTTGGTAAACATTCTGGCCGCAGAAGTTCATGAAGCTCACGTAAAAGGCCTTCAGTGATAGGAAGATCGACTTCGTGAGTCTACAACAGTATCACAGAGTGAATCAACCAGTTGCTTAGCGCCGTACTTGTCGGCCTATAAGCTACATCCTCCTACCGACCAAGTTCCCCGGTGCCTCCCCCTTCTGCTTACTCGCCCTTGAAAGCTCTCACTCTCTTTTCCCCTCCTGGCGCGTATGTGATTGCCATTATCACAGAATATAGGACATCCGCAATGCTCCTCTGCGCTGATGTTTCACTGTGGAGACATAACCTCTGCTCTGACATGCTTCATTATTGTCATTTTCACGCTCCAAGGGTTGATGACAGCCTCGGTATATCCTCACTAGACCACGGCATAAATCAGACAGGACGCGGAGAGAAGTGTTCGAAACCGAGTGCGACTGAAAGTTTTTCTCATCGGCTGGATGTAAAGCATAAGCAGAGGGTCTGGCTTGAATGATGGAAAACACCTTGCACGTGAGATTGCGAAAACAACATCTGATGAAGATTTTCCTCCTAATCTCGATCATTGGCATTGTACAGCAGGTACCAAGGGTAGAATTATTAGCACCAAAGTCACGAAGTTCACGCCTCGCCTTCGTCTTTGTGTTCGTATTGGCCGTGCCTTCTATCATGTCGGACTTTCCACATCTGACGATGTAGAGCAGAAGGTCGGGTTTAGGTTTTGTAGACTAATGCTCTGGGTCAAGATTATCGAATGCGAAGATCGACCTACCTAGAGCGCAAACTCTTCTATAATTTTAGTTCAAAATTTCTTCAAGACTACTAGTCCAACTCCTCGGACAAGAGTAAAGCGCTGCAGATCTAAGGAAGAAATGTAGGAGAATGTCCTGACTTGAGGGCAAGTGCCAGGAAGACGTCTGGGGTGTGGTATTGATGCGAAAGGTCTGGAGAGGATCTTCGGCCTTCCCTTGAAGCCGCAAGATCTGAAGCTCCTGGTTGTCCGCATCCACACTTACTGATGTATGAGACTTTGTGACCGTGGTGTTTGCGGAATACTGTATGCAGCTCTTGAGAGTCGACCTTCCCAAAGTGTAGCAGGTCATCGACCCATGATTGTTTTCTTGAGGACCCATTTCGAGTGCCTCGTGAGAAAGATCTACGACTCAATGAGAGCATTCGGAATCCAGTGACTTGACATCAGCAGGTATCGTAGCCGAGTCGTCCGCTTCCAAAATCTCATGAACGTACCGTAGGGGCCAGTGGAGAGAAATTCATCTCATGAGACGGGCCTAATACTCGAAGATCTTGCGCCGAACTTCGACCATCTTGGTCTCGGATCCTCGACGAGCGCTTCGTTGTCTTTGGTACGTTGATGTGGAGGAAGTTGTGGTTTCAACGATTGAGACACTTAATGACTCTGTATCGTCGGAGCATGGATGAATTGCACTCAAAGCCATCAACAGCTGGTCACAATGGGAACAGAGTAGCTATATCTAAATCTGTGGTCAACACGCACCGAATTTCTCTGTTTCATAGCTAAGCGTACGTGCTGGCAGAAGCGCGCCAGCTCCCACTATTGCGAGCGCAGGGTATGGCTCGGCACTCAAGGCCGAAGAGACCAAGTCCTTCGCAGGCACAATGATCTTCACCAGATTGTCTATCTTCTTTTGAACCACGATAGTCTTGCCTGCGGCCTCGAAGGTCTTCCGATCATCCATGATGCCCTCTACCCTACTGCGAGCGTTCCTGCCTGATAGCTGCTTTTTTCTAAGAGAAGACTTGACTAAAGCCAACTGGTCCAGAGACGTATCAGAGTCCCCTCCATCTGCTCGCAGTATAAACTTTCCGCATTGCGCCACATCCTTTGTGTCATCCTCGAGTAGGCCTCTGTTTGTCCCGTCCTAGAGATCTATAAATCTGCCATTCCCCCCTTGCCCAACTCGATCATCGAAGGTAGCTAAGACGCAGTGACTGTCCCGGGTCTGGGTGTCTCTGGAGACGGTCGTATCGCAAGGCAGTCGCCGGGACCGTGGGCACACCGGTCTCTGTGTTGATAGCAGATGGAGTAAGGGTGACCGAAGTTGGAAATCCGTCCATCCGGGAGCGAGGGAGCCTGTACCTCATCAAGCTAATGGGCGTTCGGTATCAGCATGGTCGGTATAGGTGGCTTGTGTGCTGATTTATCAGCTGTGCTGCAGTAGCTGGCGTCCAAGATACGAAGCTGATATCGTCCGAATCTGCTAGAGACATCCTCGAACCAGCATCGTGTTGCTATGCGTTGGTCAGGCTTCGCAAACCTTCACACTCACGAGCTCCGGGTAGCAGAGGTGAACGATGGATTACTTGGCAGGCAATGGCCGCTAGCCACAAGAGTGATAGCGCTGCCTGGAGCTGAGGTCGTTCTTTCAGCCGACGCAGCAGCGAAACAACATCAGTATATTGCATGTTCTGAAGACGCTCACTGCATCCAAGCACTTCAATCTGGTTGCCCAGTTTGCATATTGAGCCTCAGACTTCAACCAATCCCAATCTTGTCGGCAGGCATTTGGTTGTCCCCTACTATTGTCGTTCACCGCCTGAATGCCAACTCCCTAACATTCCGGAACCGTGCTGCTGTACCTGTGCTTGCCCGTTATACTCGACCGCTTCCCTAGCTGTCTGATCCTACCTCAAGACTATGGTTTATTGCGGGGTACCAAGCAAGGCTTGTGGCGCGTGTCGAGCCAAGCGAACAAGGGTGCGTAAGCAGTCCAAGCTGATCGATCGTACGAGGAAAGCTTAACGTCATCAATACACCAACACTGACAATCGCAGTGTGACCAAGCTATTCCGTCCTGTGGCCAATGCCGGAGAGCCCGAAGGGACTGTCCTGGTTATCGAGACGCACATGACCTTGTGTTTCGCAATGAGGTACGTTTTTCGCAACCGCTGCAGTCCAGTACGCTTTGGGGAGCAAGCCATGTATACGCTGGTTCGTATAGATGGGTATACTGATTCTGGAATTTATGCAGACCAAGCATGTCGTCAGTAAGGCACAAGGTTCGAAAACCCCTGCTACCAGAGTTAGCAGCAAAGCTCCTTCACCTTTGATGGATTCTTCTAAGAACTTTGACAACGAGTCCGATTTTAATGCCTTGACCCTCATGGACGGCAATCCACCCGTGATTGATGTTTTCCCAGCTGCATACAATGTTTCGCCCCCTCGACAATTGGCCATGTCGATTGAGGACCAAGGCAGTTCTTTCTTCTTTCATCACTTTGTGATAGCGGGCAGTCCGTCGCCAAGCAGTTATTCCAATTATCTTCCACAGATGTACAATTTCGAATCTGCCTCGGGGTCCGCGCCTAATCCTTTACCTGGAATTATAACAGCTATTGGCATGGCGGGCATCTCAAACATGCAGAGTTCGCCCGCTCACACTGTGGTGGTTGCCACGAGACAGCAGTACACAAGCGTCTTGCGTGCGCTCAACGTCGCTCTGCAGGATCCCAGAACAGCGAGTGCGGATCCGACCCTAATGGCGGTCATGCTGCTGGGATTGTACGAGGTAAGAGCTTCCTCCAATCCTGCTATCCCGAAACCCTAGTAGAGAGAGGTTGATTCTGGGCAACCCCGAACCTCGCAGAATAATTCCCCACGCACGAAGTCCTGTGTCCAAGTTGGTCCTGTGGCTCAGAGCGTTGTATCGGCTTTGAGCCAACATCATCCTATCAACTGAATCACACTATCTTTGAACATCTCCAATTTAATTCACATTGTAGTCCTACGAGTATCACAATTTCTTATCACTTCGCCGGCTATTTCTGCTGTTCTGTGCTAACTATGCATAGACAATCACTTGTGCGACTCCTCGGTCTTTGAAATCGTGGGCCAATCATATCAATGGAGCGACAGCAATAGCTCTTGTCCGTGGTGAGAAGCAAGTCGAAACCGAGATCGGCCGTCATATCTTCGCTCTCTTGCGTAATCAGATTGTGAGTGATCCAGTTACCTCATCCGATGAATAGATCAAACCCATCTAATAGCAATCCAGATGATTGACTGCCTTCAGAGACGGCGGGCTGTTCCTCCCGAAATATTGGAATGGGCTGATCTTGCTACACAATACGACGGCAGGATCGTTGTAAAGCGTGAAAACCAGTTGTTCCAGATCATCGCTCGCCTCTGTGCCTTGCGGAGTGTCTATGAACCCAATGGAGAGGTTCATGACCCCATGTTTCTCACGTTGGCCTTGGAAACTGATAGTGACTTGGCTAATTATGTGCATACCTTTCCAAATTGGTTGCAATATACTACCAAGCAGTGTAGTTTCAATGACAGCGTGCTCTTTGACTACTATCATGTGTACCCCAACACATTGGTTGTTGGCGCATACAATCTGTATCGGGTGGCACGGATTCTCACCAATGAAATGATTCTGAGTTGGTTAAGGCGCAATCCGGAATGGGACAATGTCCACGTCCAAAGCAGGCAGTCAGAGACGATACTTGCTAGATTGAACGCAGACATTTGCGCTAGTGTTCCCTTTGCATTAGGCGAGGTCGAGGGAGGGGAGTCCCTACCTAGAGCCTCGGTGGGAATAGCCTTGGTCTGGCCTCTGTACCTTGCTGCGACCATGGATGGCGCGCAGGAAAGCACTCGAGCCTGGGTCATTACACGGCTTGACAAGCTTGGCCACGAGTTGGGAATACAGCAGGCTGTGTCATTGGCCAATGTTCTAAAGACCAAACAGGGAATTACCGCGTGGGATAGGTTTGAAAGCACTCGAATGGACGAAGAGTTCAGTGAATGGTAGAGAAGCCTAGTGTCGCCAGGCCACAACGGGAGGCCTCGTCCTTCTCGGCCTTAGCGATATGTCACGGGATAGACGCAAGGTGAAAGCCATAGTACCAAGATGGGCCTCTCATGAAACATGATAGTCGATTCAGCTTCAGCTGTCCTCAGAAACCCGTTACGGGCTAGATCGAGCCTACATACAATAACACAACAACGCAGAGACGCTACAAGCCCTTTTCCAAGAAGAATCCATCAAAACCGCATGGTGCGAGACCACTTCCAAGCACCTCAGACGCCTTGCTGTAACGGTCATGCAAGCAGTGGGTATAGTCCTAGATACGATACACAACAAGACCCTGTCCCATAGCGATGGTCATCCTCTTGATGCGAAACCATGAGGCGGCAAATGTTCTGCAACCTTTCCCTCATTATGAAGCTCATATTTGCCTTGAGCCGCCACCTCGGTATCCCAATGAGACTGGTACTGAGGTTGTACCATGAGACCAGCAATGGTGTAGGCAATGATTACCAGAAATTCCTCCATCGTCGACATGAAACCACGCACAACGACACTGCCATTGGCGATGTTGAATTTTTCAAGATGGGTAAAGTATGCCAGAACACTCCAGATGATGCGGACTGCGATCAATGGCATCGCTATGAGCACCGCTGCCAGGAGACGCTTCTCGCTGGAGGGAATTCTGCCGAACTCAGTGGCGGTATATGCGCCAAGTACGACCAGGATGACGAAAATGCAAACAAAGATGATGATACCAGCTTTGAGCATGGTCTTCCCCTCCTTCATGGCAGAGGCACTTGAGGAGGTCAGCTTCGTACCGCCCACGATGCAGACAATCAGGGCGATGATCGATGGGAGGTGCGTGAGTTGAATCAACCGGCTGCGGCGAGATGTGGCAGTTGCCGGCGAAGCGTAGAGCACGCGGTAGCTATCAGAAGTCAGCGTGTGCTCCTATTGAGGATGGTCCGACGAGATCAGACGGGAAATACTCACAGCATTCCCACGACAGGGATAGACCGTACGATCATCTCAAACCGCGTCTTCTCACTCGGGTCTCTAGGCCGGCGCGTGGAAGTTCCATCAATCCTAATCATACCCAGTCAGCCATCGCCATCCTTCACGTCGCACAGCCACCACTCACACCCTCTGCAACAGCCCCGCCGTCGACGCCAACAACGCTCCGATGCCAAAACTGCCAAGTATAACCGACCACACGAAATCATTAACATTTCCAGTCTTCCCAAACGCAACACCAAAGCTTGCGCCTATGATCCGAATGATGCAGAAGGTCGCAAGGAAGACCCATCCCGATTGACGACTCAGGCCGTGGCGGAGGAGAACGAATATATTGGCGACAAGGACGATGGGGTAAACGACCAATTCGGCGATGCAGAGTTCTTCGTAAGGTCGCATTGTGGTAGGAGTAAGGCGTCGACGATGCTGCGCGCACGTGTGTTTGTCGTTTCGGTATCCGGATGTGACAAATGCCCAAACCTCCTTTCCCTTCAGTAAATCTGTCGGATCGTTTGTGTTATTGGAATTCTACAAGTACAGCATGGCGAAACGTTATATATCTCTATCTGCTTGCAGCCCCCCGCTGATTACAGCACCTGCATACGCCCTCCACAGCCTCAGCCTACGAATTCCCTTCCCCAAACCACAACCGTAATTCGTTGCAGCTAGAACCAAAAAGGGTAGGCTTGCGTTTGAGGCGCTTTCAGCCCAGGGCCCGCGAGGTGCTTGCTTGATGCGGTATAGCATACCCGGCTTGCGGGAGCGGCACCAATCATGTGCGGGGATGGGGGTGTGGGGGGATTTTCCGGGGTAAGCTAGGCTGGAGCGGGTATGGAGATCGTTGGGTAGCGGGATTTGATGCGTGAGTGTGCGTTTCAGAAACAACATTTGTTGCGAGTTGGTGCCCTATCAGTGGGGTTCTGAACTTGTTGCTACGCCTCTCATACTCACACTAATGTGTAAATTAGTTATAGGACATCCCTCTTCCCACAAGATGCAACTCAAAATCTCTACCGACGATTCCGTTGCTTAGTTCTAGCGAGGGAGTGGTGAATATCGGCGGTGCCCACGATACGACATCCACACAGAGAATGCACAAAAAAGCCTCATCATCGTTAGTGCTTCCAGCGGTCTTATCGACACCTGAGTCAGATACCACCGTCTGACGAGGGAAATTGCAACGTGAGATGAACGAGATAGTTAGAAAATCAGGGCATATGGATATCATAACTTTACATCCTTCCCATTGCAATTCTGGGACATTGCGCTAGAATATTATGATCAAGCAAAGTCACGGACCATGATCTAAACACCAAAGATCAAATCATCGCCGAGAAAGTGATATGCCGAACCAGCCACAGATTCGACATCACAAGCTGACATTAACCGTCATCCAAGCGCCAATCGTGAGTTTGGGAACTTGGCAGAAGCAGTATTTTCGACCTGATTGAGCCAAAATTGGGTAGAATTTGTGTAGATTAGGATGGTATGGGGATGCAGCAGACCTTTGAACTATACCAAACTTGCTCGATTCCGATGATGGACTTTGTCTCCACTGTTTACAGCGATAGCGGCATCATACCAAAAATTCAATAGCATTGGAATTGGACCAAACTATGATCCCTCACTCATCCAACTCGATCGATTCAACTCGGCACTTTTCCGCGTTCATTTGCTCTTTTAGCTGCGCATCGACCAGCTTCGCGATATTCTTCCCCATAGTCACTGCTGTCTCCAGTCTACTGCCTATAAGCTCGATGTTTGCAGTAGTATATATGTTGTCAGCCACTTCGGAGAAGTAAGGAGATTGCTCGTAGTCAGCTTTGGGATAGGCGAACGGCCAGTGGTGGTTGTGCTGCCAGGATATAGGGTCGGCCGCGGATTCTTTGGGGATTCGGAGGAGAGAGAGGAGTTGAGCAGTAGTGGTAGCTTTGGGGGTGAGAAGGCGGTAGAGATTCAATTCAGGTCTCTGCTCTTGAGCTGGCAAGGACTGGACCTTGGTGAGGCGGAAAAAGTCAAAGATGTTGGCTTCTTCTGTGGTGTTGGGGGCTTCTACACGCAGAGACATGATATCATCTGGACAGTGGTCGCCATCCTCGAGCTTGAATGTCTGTGGATTCAGGTCGAATGGAGACAGAAAATGCGTCACGTGCATCTCCGTATATTCGACCGTTGCAGGCAGTATGGTGAGTTCTGGCAGCGAGATCCCCGTGCTCGCCCAAGGAGCTGCAATGATGACGCTGTCGAAGAATGCTTCGGACTCTTCAGGGTTTTCCTTCGAGACAGAACGCGATCGTACTCGGACAGAGCCATTAGCTGAATTCGTGATCTCAACGACTTGCTGCGAGTGATGCACGACCGCGAGCGAAGCTGCAATCATGCCGTCTATCAGCTTGCTGTTGCCTCCCTTCAGCCGAAGCGACGTCTGTGTCAGCGAATTTAATGCTAGAGCAAGGTAGTACGCATTCGAATCAAATTTATCCTGACCAAATGACGCACGGATTGAAGCTGTAGCATACTCGTCAACAAAATTGCCAGAGATCCACTTCGAGCGCAAATATGCTACGGGCGTCCACCAGAGGCTATCCGCCGCATCGAGTTGCTGCATACTGCGGTAGATATTGCGTATTGGTATTGCTTCGGGGAGGCGGGACAATGTCGAAAATGTTTCCTTGGTCAGGTGCATACTTTGGACGAAGCCAAGTCCGTACAGTCTGGTCATGTTGGCCCACTCGCGCCAGGTGGTTGTGCGTGTAGGCATACTCGGGGCCAGATGTCGGCCGTCCCAGATGGCCGACTTATTAGGATGATAGGAAGATACTATATCTTGTTTCAGACCAAGATCGTCCACGACCTCGTTCAAAAGAGCATCTTGTTCTGAAAAGGCGGTTACTCCAACCTCCAGGGATTCCAAATCGTGGTCAGGGACAGCGATCGACCTGACCCTTCCGCCAAGTTCCGCTTCCTTCTCGAAAAGAACAATATTATGAGTAACATCACTCGATGACAATCTTCGAAGAAAATAAGCACTTGCAGCACCTGACGGACCCGAGCCTAGATGGATTAGACCTGGACATTGTATGCCAGCTCTGAGAACGAAAATACCTATAATGGCAACGTTTTTGACGGCTTTCCCAGCCTCTAACATGGGTGCTTGTGCCTGAAGGTTTTCGAAAGGCATTTGGTTGCAGTGAATTGGTCGTAGCAGGGTGACAAGCCAAACAACAAGGACCAAAACCAGGCCAGACGCTGATTTATTCAAAAAGTGACTTGCTAAGTTTGCCATATTCACATAAGGCATTCACCCAGTTGATTGTGCAGTATTCTGCTGGCAAGGTTAAAGCTTAGGTCTGGGTATGAACAATGCGGGCTGAGGACGACGCATAGAGCGCAACATGAATGAAGTTAGACAACCAACTTCAGAGAGTCGTGGGAGCCCCTTTTCAAGCTTGCAAATTTTTGGTGAGACGCTGACGGTCATCCTGATGGAGGGGTAGCGTCATGAGATGTGGTAGACGGCTGGTTCGTTCATCTATGGACACGTTGGCGAGGTTGGCTAAGTAGTCCATGCCAAGAATATAGGGCTGAGACTGACTTCCAAATAAGCGCTGACTGTAGGGGGCATTGGCCCCAATTCTATTGCTCTTCATCAACCCCCCAATAGCACGGTAATACCAGAAGATGACAAGATACCTTTGCTCTTTCCTCACTCTTTGAAAAGGGTATTTTCAACTGGTGGAGACTTGAAACTCGGGACTTGAAACCATCCTCAGCAGAGGATGAGTGCTGTCATCAGCGCTGACCACACAAACCACAATGACAGCATACGTAAAGACATTCTCATTGGTGGAGCGCCGAGCCTGCAGCGGGCTGGCAGCTGAAGGTGGAATGAAGCATACGAGTCCTGATGCATGCCACTGCAGGTAGCAGTTTTGTAGAGCTCGCACAATTCTCCCCGCCTCTACCGCGGGTCTACGAGGTGGCTGTGCTATTCGTACTGCTGATTACATGACTGTATCTGCGGGTGGGAGGCGAAGAACCTCTACACACCGTGCATCGGGGTGAGAGCAGAAGGGGTCAGGGGGATGGAAAGCTTTCATCCCCCCGAGTGCTCCTCCGCCGCAGTAGGCACTGCTATCAATATCTATCGGAAAGTCCTAGCCCCCATTCTTACCGTCAGCCGCAAGCGTAGAAGTGTTTTTCTTTGGCCTCCAATACTTCAATTCGTATCTTTCACATACGCGCTTAGTAACAGTCAACATGCTTTTTCGATCTGAAACAGCTACTTGATGATTGTCAAGGGAATCACCTGTCATATTAGTCTCATGAAGCTGAATGCTTATGCCCCTTGAGCATAATCCCGCGATTATTGGGCGATATCACAGTAGTCCTCATCAACTGCAGAGGGGCTGTGACCCACGTTCCCGTAAGTTATCCAGCATATAAAACCCACCCCCCCTCCCAAGTCTCCTTTGAAAGTCAGAGAAGAGTCGCTGGTAGCTACCTAGCGCCTTCATTATCCATAGCTCTCTTTTGTGTTCTCATCCATCATGCATTCTTTATTGTCATTGTCGGCCTTATTATTAGCTGCCATAGTATCGGCTGCCCCTTCAAATCCAAGACAATCTTTGGACAGTCGAGATGATGCAAGTGATATCGGTATCTTAACAACCTACTTTGGCTACAAGGGCTGCAATGACACCCAAAAGAAGCAGGTGCAGCAAGCCCAGCAGGACGCTGTTATGCTAGCGACGAACGCTGTAAAAAGCCCAGGTATCAATTGGGGTAGTGATCCCGCAGCCATTGACTTCTTCGGACCCCCAGATGAGACTGATTCCAGGGGTACTCGCCAGCACATTATTGGTACGTTTTTGTTTATCAGTTCACCACGTCATCACCCTTTTCCCTTTGTGCAACGCGGACCCGGAGGAGTCTCCAACTAACGCTGGTTTGTAGATCAACTCACAGGAGCTTCGAAATCCTACCCTGGGACTGGAGCATCGGATTGGTGGAATGGTCGATATATCGATCTTCAGTGCCATGATGCTTTAGAAAAGTCATGTGAAGGCGCAGCTGCGTACACTCGGTTGGAGCCTAATGGCGACAAGTATCCCACTATTGTCTTTTGTCCAGGTTTCTTCGGCTCCGAGAGGCCAAGTCTCGCGAATGCTACAGCCACCATCGACAAGAACAGTGTCTTGAAGGGCTGGGTATCAGCATTGCAGAGCCAGGCACTCACCTTCATGCACGAGCTCTTCCACGTTGATTTCGGTAGTCCTCAAATCTCCAAACCACCAGGTAAGCTGTTCTCAACGCATTATATCCATCTTTAAAACATCACAAATATCCACGAAGGCTAGCTAACCCGGCAAAGCCAAGGACCAATATATAAATGTCGGACCCGCAAGGGAGGCCATCAGAGCGTACAAACCCGGTCGGGGAAAGCTCCTAGCCATGACTAAAAACAAGGGACCAGAGCTCGCCAGCGCAAACAACGACAACCTCGCCTATTTTACCGCAGCAATTTATATGACGGGTCTCTACGGTGGAAACTATCCCGCAAAGCCCCGAGCGTGGAATCCCGAGCTCTCCATCGAAGACAACCAGAAGAACGACGTAATCCCCCCAGGTCCTTACAGCATCTCCAACAACGACTTCGAGGCCTCAGATGCTATTGCCGATGACGGCGATCCTAACACAGCTGTCCAGATCTCCGCCGCGGACCTCTTTCCCGACTCCGAATACCCTCCATCCTACATCTCCACGTACGGCTCTCCCAGCTCCGGTGACAAGCCTCCTGCAGCCTCGTCAACTCCCCCAGCGCCCTCGCCAACTCCCCCAGCAACCCCGCCCACTCCCCCAGCACCCCCAACGTTCGCCCCAGGCTGGTGCGGCATGCACGTAATCC
>JAABUK010003978.1_pt1 | contig 24525 bp, 28 predicted proteins | sample 5559141 | NCBI WGS metagenome assembly JAABUK01 (sample SAMN10711869, study PRJNA513367) | rock metagenome | isolation source: Antarctica rocks | place: Antarctica: Victoria Land, Pudding Butte nord | collected 2016-01-03 | reverse complement strand
CCCAGACTGGGCCACCCTCATGCAAACCCTGATCGACTCGAAACCCCCACCCGACATCGAAGCCCAGGTCGCCAGGTGATGATCTCACCGTCCGTAGCCGACTTAGAACTGCTGTTGCGGTTCCGTCCGCCTTTACGCGGCGGTCCCCGGCGGGTAGGCAGCCGCATGGACCCGTCCCCCTCGCCTGCCCTGCCGCGCGTTGCGCTCGTCACCGGGGGCGCCGTCCGGCTGGGGCGCGCGGCGGTGCTGGCGTTGGCCGGCGCCGGGTTCGCGGTCGCCATACACTGCAACCGGAGCCGGGCGGAGGCGGACACCCTGCGGGCAGAGGTCGTGCAGGCCGGCGGCACTGCCGCCGTCGTGCAGGCGGACCTGGCGGACGAAGCCGCGGCCCAGGCCCTGCTGCCCGGCGCAGCCGCCCTGCTCGGCCCGGTCGGCGTGCTGGTCAACAACGCCAGCGCGTTCGAGCGCGACGAGTGGGACGACGCCACCCGGGAAAGCTGGGACCGGCACATGGAGCCGAACCTCCGCGCGCCGTTCGTGCTGATGCAGGCGCTAGCCCGCGCCCTGCCGGACGGCGCCGCAGGCGCGGCGGTCAACCTGCTGGACCAGCGCGTGTGGTCGCTGACACCGCATTTCGTGTCCTATACCGTGTCCAAGGCGGCGCTGTGGGCGCTGACCCGGCAGATGGCCCTGGCCCTGGCCCCGCGCATCCGCGTCAACGCCATCGGCCCCGGCCCGGCCCTGCCCAGCAGCCGCCAGACGCCCGAGGCGTTCGCCCGGCAGTGCGCCTCCGTCCCCCTGCGGCACGGCACCAGTCCGGAGGAGGTCGGACGCGCCCTGCTGGCGATCCTGTCCCTGCCGGCGATGACGGGCCAGATGATCGCGCTGGATGGCGGGCAGCACCTGCAATGGGGCGCTGGCGGCGGAGTGGAGGAATGACCGCCGGGTTCGCCGACGCCGCGCGGCGCAGCCGCCATGTGTTCCTGCGCGACATGCTGCTGCAGGCCAGCATCGGCTGGTATCCGCACGAGCACGCCGCGTTGCAGCGCATCCGGGTCAACGTGGACCTGGCCGTGGACGAAGGCCAGGACGACGGCGCCGACACGCTGGGTCGCGTGGTCAGCTATGAGGTCGTGGCCGACACCGTGCGCCGCATCGTCGGAGCCGGGCACGTGAAGCTGGTGGAGACGCTGGCCGAGCGGCTGGCCGAAGCCTGCCTGGACGACCCGCGGGTGCGCCTGGCAAGGGTCCAGGTGGAGAAGCTGGACGTGTTCCCCGACGCCGCCGCGGCCGGCGTTGCGGTCGAGCGTGCGCGGCGCTGACGCCACACCCCGCCAGGGGGATTCGATCTGTCCACGGGTATCTGTTGACTCCCAACGTTTGCAGGGACATGCGCGGAAGGGCTGACGACTGGGACTCGGAAGCGACATCTTCCTAGTGATAACAGTTGGTTAGCGGAGATGCCCAAAAGCTGGGCAACCCTGCATGAACCGCGGAAATCCGCCAAACAGCCACCGCCGCCCACCGTGTGTCCACAGAGTTATCCACAGATTCGGTGGATGAAAATGCGTGGCGCGGATGGTACACCCTTGAGGCGCCCGGCCCCCTGCCCCCATCTCGTCCAGGAATGGACGACGACATAGGCCCACCGCCCGGCGACGGCGGCATCACCCTTCCCCAGACGGCCCCCACTGCGCCCAAGGGCGTCGCGGTGATCGAGCAGGCGTTGCAGACCATGCCGCTCAGCCCCGGCGTTTACCGGATGCTCGATGCGCGCGGGGAGGCCCTGTATGTCGGCAAGGCCAAGAGCCTCAAGAAGCGCGTCTATTCCTACACCCAGGTCAGCCGCCTGAACGAGCGGCTGCGGCGCATGGTGTCCGAGACCGTCACGATGGAGATCGTGACGACCCACACCGAGGCCGAGGCGCTGCTGCTTGAGGCGAACCTCATCAAGCGGCTCAAGCCGCGGTTCAACATCGTCCTGCGCGACGACAAGAACTATCCCTGGCTCGTGCTGACGGAGGACCATCCCTACCCGCAGATCGCCAAGCACCGCGGGGCGCGGACGCGCAAGGGCAGCTACTACGGGCCGTTCGCCTCGGTGTGGTCGGTGAACCAGACGGTGAACGCGATGCAACGGGTGTTCCTGCTGCGCTCCTGCCAGGACACGGTGTTCGCCAACCGCAGCCGGCCCTGCCTGCTGCATCAGATCAAGCGCTGCTCCGCCCCCTGCACGGAGCGGATCAGCCGGGAGGACTACGCCGGGCTGGTCGGGCAGGCGAAGGCGTTCCTGGGCGGCAAGGCCGGTGCGGTGCAGAAGCAGCTCGCCTCCGAGATGGAGGCGGCGGCGGAGTCGCTGGAGTTCGAGCGGGCGGCGGCGATACGCGACCGCATCCGGGGGCTGACCGCCGTGCAGGGCACCGCGGTCATCAACCCGGCCAGCCTGGACGACGCCGACGTGATCGCCTGCTTCGGCATCGGCGGGCAGACCTGCGTGCAGGTGTTCTTCATCCGCGGCGGGCGCAACAACGGCAACCGGGCGTTCTTCCCGGCCCATGCGCGGGAGATGGAGGTAGACGCGGTGCTGTCGGCCTTCGTGCTGCAATTCTACGACGACAAGCCGCCGCCCGCGACGGTGCTGCTGAACGTGGCGCTGTCCGAGTCCGGCCTGGTCGCCGAGGCGCTGGCGATCCAGGCCGGGCGCAAGGTCGAGCTGGCGGTGCCGGCGCGCGGCGAGAAGCGCGCCGTGGTGCTGCACGCCGAGACCAACGCGCGGGAAGCCCTGGAACGCAAGCTGGCCGAAACCGCCGGGCAGACCAAGCTGCTGGAGGGGGTTGCCGCCCTGTTCAACTTGGCCGCAACGCCGGACCGCATCGAGTGCTACGACAACAGCCATATCATGGGCACCGCGGCCTATGGCGTGATGGTGGTGGCGGGTCCGGAGGGGTTTCGCAAGACCGCCTACCGCAAGTATTCCATTCGCGGCCCCATCGCGCCCGGCGACGACTTCGCCATGATGCGGGAGGTGCTGGAGCGCCGGTTCGGCCGTGCGCTCAAGGAGCAGGCGGCGAGCGAGGAGGGCGGGCCGGAGGCGCCGGCTTTGCCGGACCTGCTGCTGATTGACGGCGGCGCCGGGCAGTTGTCGGCGGTGCGCGGCGTGATGCAGGACCTGGGGATGCACGGGATTCCCGTGGTGGCCATCGCCAAGGGTCCGGATCGGGACGCCGGGCGCGAGTGGTTCCACACCGACGGCCGCGCGCCGTTCCAACTGCCGCCGCGGGACCCCGTGCTGTACTACTTGCAGCGCGTGCGGGACGAGACGCACCGCTTTGCCATCACGACGCACCGCGCCGGGCGCAGCAAGGCGCTGGTGACGAGCGAGCTGGACGAGGTGGACGGCGTCGGTGCCGCCCGCAAGCGCGCGTTGCTGAACCATTTTGGCAGTGCCCGCGGCGTGAAGGCGGCGGGGCTGGCGGACTTGGAAGCGGCGCCGGGGATCAACCGGGAGACGGCGCGGCGGATTTACGAGCACTTCCACCCCGGTGCGAGCGTGCGGGCGGGGTAGGGGCATCCCTCAGATGGCAGATGGTACACGGAGCTTGTCTCTGAGCGGCTTCGAAGCCTTTGTTCCCCCCCTGTGGCCCACTGTCAAGTTTTACAAACAGGCCGAAAATATTCCCGGTCGCCTCCTAGAATTAGAAACTCGCCTGGGCTGCCATCTCCAGACAAAAGGAGGTGACGATGCAAACACCAAAGGCACTTCGGATGGCGGAGATGACCACTTACTACGGATACGAGGTCACAGTTGTGCCGTGTAGGGTAAGGCTTGAAGAGGGTAGCCTGACAGTGTTCTACATGGGGACGGAAACGCAGGAGTACGCCTACATTGGTGGAGAGAAGGGACAGGGCCATTACGACCTGCGTTGCTCGGAGGACGGCGGTCGAGCCAGTCTCCACGCCTTCCCAGGCTCGACCTTCTACGAGGGCTTTTGGACTGTGAACGGGGACTCCGGGATGTGGCGCGTCGAACTGGACGATGAATAAGAGGGCGACAAGTAGTAGCCGCTTTTCTCTCTATTACTTCTACAGATTACCGCAACGTCGCGTTCAGTATTTTCTGGGCCTGAAGAGATTGAGTTCGCGCCAAGCTCGGACGACGAGCGCTGCATCGTGCATAGCCGGAAATAGGCGTTGCAGCACTTCAAAGTTCGGGTGCGGCTTGAATGTCATTGACCATGCTCCGTCAGCAGGTGGGGCACGTCCATCCCAAGCGCCGTTGCGAGCTTGTCAATGTTGTCGAGCGATATGTTCCGCTCAGACCGCTCGACCGATCCCACATAGGTCCGGTGAAGCCCGGCCAAGTCCGCAAGGCCCTCCTGCGACAGCCCGCGGTCCGCGCGCAGCCGCCGCAGGTTCCGCGCTAGGGTGTCTCGCGGTGCGGGAGGGCGACTCGGCTCTGCCATAGCACTGATGCTTACCGCTTGATGACTTTGTATCTACAGACTATGAGTAGCTAACATCCCGTAGGAGCCTGCCTCCATGCTGCAGTTCCCCTTGCCGTCGGCTGCCCCGGCCTACACCACCGCGCATGGGGCGGCGTTCTGCGGGGACTCGCTGGACCTTTTGGCTGGACTGCCTGACGGCTCCGTCAACCTGGTCGTCACGTCGCCACCTTTTGCCCTGTTGCGGGAGAAGGTTTACGGGAACCGGGACCAGGCGGATTACCTGGACTGGCTGACGGCGTTCGCCCGCCAGGTCCGCCGCGTGCTGCGGGACGACGGCAGCTTCGTGCTGGACCTTGGGGGGGCTTACCAGCGCGGCGTGCCGGCCCGCAGCCTTTATCCGTTCCGCGTGCTGCTGCGGTTCTGCGACGAGGTCGGATTTTTCCTGGCCGAGGACGTTTACTGGCACAACCCGGCCAAGCTGCCCTCCCCCATCGAATGGGTGAACAAGCGCAAGATACGCATGAAGGACAGCGTCAACACGGTCTGGTGGTTCAGCAAAACGGAATGGCCCAAGGCCGACGTGTCCAAGGTGCTGGCTCCCTACAGCGACCGGATGAAGAAGCTCCTGGACGACCCCGAAGCGTTCTACAAGCCTGCGGTCCGGCCATCCGGCCATGACATCGGCAAGGGCTTCGCCACCGACAACGGCGGGGCCATTCCCGCCAACCTGCTGCAAATCCCCAACACTGAAAGCAATGGGCTGTATGTGGGCGCCTGCAAGGCCGTGGGTGCCGACCGGCATCCCGCCCGCTTTCCGGCCAAGCTGCCGGAGTTCTTCATTTGGATGCTGACGGAGCCTGGCGACTTGGTGCTGGACATCTTTGCCGGGTCGAACACGACGGGACAGGTGGCCGAAGCCGAAGGTCGGCGCTGGCTGTCCTTTGAGTTGCGGGACGACTACGTGGCGTCCAGCGCCTTCCGTTTCCTCGATAAGCGGAACACCCGTGCCGAACTGCAAGCCGTGCATGATGCGGTCCTGGCGGGGCGGACGGTTCACCTGCCCGACTTCGTTTCTCAGCGCGACATGCTGACCCAGGTGTCCGCCGGCCTAGTCGTTCCATCATTGGCGACGTGACGGAGTGCGCTTGCGGGAACCGGGCGCGTCAACAGGTTTCTCGCTCAGCCCGGGCGCTTGGCAAACTGCTTGGGCATTCATCTTTGGCGCGACGTGGACCGCAAAGCCTTCCGTAAGCTGTCCGCGTGCATGAAACGGGCTGCCTTTATGCTGCGGAGGATGCAGTTGCTGGCGTCCGACATTGGAATGCAATTTGCTGCTGATCGTCGGCCAAGCCTTTGCACGGATCAGCCGATCTGGGTCAGGGCCACCCAATCCTAAAGCCGTATCTCGGCCCGGATCGTGTCGGCCGTTGTCCTCACAGTCCCCTCGGTCCGGGCCACCAATCCTGCGCCTTCCAGGATGGTCACGTCCTCGTGGACACGGCGGTATTGCCGGCCCAATGCCCGCGCCAGGGCGCTGACCGAGGCTTCGGGATGCCCATGCAGGTGGCGGAGCAGGCGATACCGTTCCCCGGTCATCACCGATGCCAAACCTTTCCAGCTCTGAAAGGACAGCACCCGCTCATGCACCGCCTCGCCCCGCTCCGCCCGCTCAACCGCGGCGAGGAACGCGGCAGCGTCGTCCTCCGCCGTGCCGCCCACGACAATATGCACATCCCCATTCATGCCTTGCCTCCTCGAAGCTGGCGCACGTCGGCCAGGAAGTCTGCCAGCATCTGGCGGAAGGTGATGAACACGTAGCTTTCTCCCCGCCATCGCGATGCCGGTGGTCGCCCTTGCCAGCCTCGTTGTCGTAGCCGACCAGCCGTTGCCGTAAAACAGTGAATACTTGAACAGGTAGGTGGAGCCAGGAACGATGGCGGGAACCTGCCAAAGCTTCAACTCAAGAACCGCACCATCATCATAGCGGCGCTTGCGACGCAGGATCAGCATGACCCTCGGCATCGGACGCAAGATGACACGCACGGCCTATGCCGCCAAACGGCATGGACGGGCGGCCAGGCTCAGCGAGACGGGGCAGCTGGCTTTTACCGCTTCAACAAACACCAGACCCGCCCTAGTCTCCCAGCCCAGGGAGGACGTCCATGAACCAACTGGACCTGAACGGCCGCACCGCCGTCGTCACCGGCGGCGCCCGCGGCATCGGCCGGGCCATCGCGGAACGGATGCTGGCGTCCGGCGCCAACGTGGCGATCTGGGACTTGGACGCCGCCGCCATGGAAGCCGCCGCGTCTGAACTCGCAGCCCACGGCACCATCAGCACGCATCAGGTGGAGCTGACCAGCGAACCCGCCGTCCGCGCCGCCGCCGCAGCCACCTTGGCCCGGCACGGCCGCATGGACATCCTGGTCAACAACGCCGGCATCACCGGCGGCAACGCGCCCACCTGGGATCTGCCGGCGGACGAGTGGCGCCGCGTGCTGGAGGTGAACCTGGTCGGCCCCTACCTCGCCTGCGCCGCGGTGCTGCCGGGCATGGTGGCGCAGGGCTATGGCCGGGTGGTCAACGTCGCCTCCGTCGCCGGCAAGGAGGGCAACCCCAATGCCTCCCACTACAGCGCCAGCAAGGCCGGGCTGATCGCGCTCACGAAGTCCTTGGGCAAGGAGCTGGCCGGCAAGGGCGTGCTGGTGAACTGCGTGACCCCGGCCGCGGCCAAGACCGACCTGTTCAAGCAGATGGCGCCGGCGCAGATCGAGTACATGCTGTCCAAGATACCGATGGGCCGCTTCGTCGAGGTGGCCGAGATCGCCGCGCTGGCCTGTTGGCTGGCGACGGAGGACTGCGCGTTCAGCACCGGCGCCGTGTTCGACATCAGCGGCGGGCGGGCGACGTACTGAGCGGGGCCGCGCAGCCTGGGGCATGGGCGCCGTCTCACCGCGCCAGGCTGCGCGGCCGTGCTTGGCGGTTTATTTGCGCGCAAGCCTTCCAACGGCTTGCTGCGGCGCGAACGCCCGGCTGACCTGCCGCGCGAAGTGGGCTAGGCTGCCGCCGTGCTCACCGACCTTCCCAACGTGCTGACCCTGTCCCGCATCGCCGCCATCCCGTTGCTGGTGGCGCTTGCGGCCTTTCGCACGCCCGCAGGGGACTTCGCGGCCTGCGTCGTGTTCGCCCTGGCCGGCCTCACCGACTACTTCGACGGCAAGATCGCCCGCGGCCGGGCGCAGACCAGCGACCTCGGCCGGATGCTGGACCCCATCGCTGACAAGCTGCTGGTCGGCGCGTCCTTGATGACGCTGGCCGGGCTGGGCCGGCTGTCCAACTGGGGGCTGTATCCCGCCATCATCATCCTGCTGCGCGAAATCCTGGTCAGCGGCCTGCGGGAGTATCTCGCCGGGCTGCGGATCGGCCTGCCGGTGACGGAGCTGGCCAAGTGGAAGACCGGGTTCCAGATGGGCGCGCTGGGCACCCTGCTCGCCGGGGACGACACCGGCGCCCTGCTGCACCTGGGGTTCCTGCCGGTGCAGGTGATCGGGGAGGCCATGCTCTGGGTCGCGGCGGGGCTGACCCTGTGGACCGGCTGGGACTACCTGCACGCCGGGCTGCGCCACGCGTCCGCCCCGGCCAACGCCGAGCGCCAGCCCTGATGCCACACCCTTGATGCCATCCCGGGGCGCCACCCCGGCTTGAGCATTCCGTGCTGCACATGCACAGTCGCCGCAACAGCCGCACAGGCGGCCCTGGAGTCCCACCCATGCGGCGCATCGCCCTGCTCGGCCTGCTGCTCACCCTGCCCGGCTGCACCGGGTTCGGCGAGTTCCTGGCCCACACCTTCGCCCCGCCCCCCGAGAACCCCAACCTGCCGATGGCCGACAGCGAGAACGTGCGCCGCGCCCTGGGCCAGGGCACCGAGTTCACGCCGCTGGCACCCGAGGCCGGCAACGTCTGGCCCGGCACCGAGCCGGCCGCGCCGACACTGTCCGACGTGGCCAGGCAGGAGAACGCCGGCCCCTCCCGCGGCTTCGCGCCGACGACGGTGCCGGGCGCCACGCCGGGCCTGCCCGCCGGGCGCCAGCCACGGCCGACAACGCGCGGCAGCGGCACGCCGCCCGGCTCCGTGCAGCCGGGGCCGGAGTCGCCGCCGAACGCCGGCGTCATCCCGCCGCCGCGCAGCACCGTCCCGGGCGCGGGTCCGCAGGGCCAGGTGGTGCAGACCCCGTCCGGGCCTGCGGTGGACGCCGGGGGCACCACCGGCTACCGCCAGCTCACGACGCCGCAGGGACCCGGCGCCATCATGGTGCCCAACGGCAACGGCACCAGCACGATCATCAACCCCAACGGCACCGTGCAGACCGTGCCGACGCCCCGCTGATGCGCGTGCTGTACTTCGCCTGGCTGCGCGAGCGCATGGGCCGGTCCGAGGAGGAGCTGCCGCTGCCGCCCGGCGTCGCCACCGTGGGGGCGCTGGTGGGCTGGCTGCGGGCACGGGACGCCGCAGGCGCCGCCGCCTTCGGGGAGGCCGCGGTCGTGCGCGCCGCCGTAAACCAGGAGTTCGCGCAGCCGGACGCGGCGGTGGCGGACGGAGACGAGGTCGCATTCTTCCCCCCCGTGACCGGCGGCTAGGGCATGTCCGGATCAAGCGGCTTCGTCCGTGCCGGTCCGCCTACCGGAACCGGGGCAATAGCGTGTCCGGTGCGTCCGTCCGCACCGAACACGGCAGCAAGAGGCGGCTGATGGCAACGGTCCGGGTTCAGGCCGCGCCGTTCGACGCCGGGGCGGAGATGGCGGCGCTGCTGGCCGGGCGCACCGACATAGGCGGCATCGGCTGCTTCGTCGGCGTCGTGCGCGGCGGCGGCATCCAGGCCATGACGCTGGAGCACTACCCCGGCATGACCGAACGCGCCCTGCAAGCCATAGCGCAGGAGGCGGAGGCGCGCTGGGACCTGCTGGGCTGCACCGTCGTGCATCGGCACGGGCGGTTGCTGCCGGGAGACCCCATCGTGCTGGTGCTGACCGCCAGCCGCCACCGCCAGGCGGCGCTGGACGCCACGGCGTTCCTGATGGACTGGCTCAAGACCCGCGCGCCGTTCTGGAAGCAGGAAGAACAGGCGGACGGCACGGTGGGATGGGTGCAGGCACGGGAAGCCGACGAAGAGGCTGCCGCGAGATGGGAGCCGGAAACTAACAAGCGGCAGGAACGTTAGCGCAGAGTATCATTTTGAAGAGCGATACAATGCAAACACGCCTTCTTTCCCTGGCTACGGTGCTGCTGCTTGGCGTTGCCGGCTGCCAGACGGCGGACACCACTGCAAGCACCACCCTCGCTCCCGCCCCCATGACGCAGGCCGACAGCATTCCAAGCGACCCGCCCGGCACCGTCGTGTCCCGCACCTATGACCCCGTTACGGGCAGCGACACCAGCGGCGCCTACCGGCGCCCTGTCCGCCACCACCGGGCACGCGCCCACCGCCGCGTCCATCACCGCACCTACCACCGCGCCACCCGCGCCCCGACCGCGCCCGCCCAGACCGCGCCCGCCCAGTAGCCGTTCTGCTCTTATGCGGCCATGAAGGGTTGGCGTCCTCAACGAGGTGCCAATCCTTCTTGCTGTTTTGGCTGCTGTCCTGGCCAGCATCGCCAGGCCAGCGGGGCCGAACGCAGCCTGCATCTGCGGCGCCCGGCAACGCAGCCGAGACTCCTCCTCCCTCAGCCCTCGCCCAAAAGACTTCCAGCCCCTTCTCAGAAGGCGAGGGAACAGGCGGCACCTCCCTGCCCTGATCCTGCCACAAAGGCCCGGCATCCCAGCCTGGTGCCCCTAGCCCTCCTTGCCGGCGCCCTGCTGCTGACATGGCCGGCGCTGGTCAACGGCTATCCCATCCTGTTCAGCGACACCGGCGGCCTGCTCGACATGGGCCTGGCGCTTGACATGGGCTGGGACAAGCCTTGGGTTTATGGCCCGTTCCTGCTGCTGACCAGCCTGCGGCTGACGCTTTGGGGGCCGCTGGCCGTGCAGGGGCTGCTGCTGTCCCACATGCTCTGGCTGGCGCAGGCCGTGGCGGCGCCGCCGCGGCCGGGGCGGCACCTGGCGCTGTGCGCCGTGCTGGCGGCGGGCACGGCGGCACCCTGGTTCGCGTCGCTGCTGATGCCGGACATCTTCGCGCCCCTGGCCGTGCTGTGCCTGTTCGTGCTGGCCTATGGGCCGGGCCGGGTCGGACGGGGCGCGCTGGCCTGGGCCGGGGTCGTCGGCACCGTCGCCATCGCGTCGCACTTGGCGCATCTCGTGCTGGCGGCGGGGGTGGTCGCCATGGCGGGGCTGCTGCTGCGCCGCCTGCCCTGGCGGCCGGCGCTGCCGCTGGCCGCGGCGCTGGCGTTCCTGCTGGGCAGCAACCTGGTCGGCAACGGCGTGCTGGCCGTGTCGCCCTACGGCTCCGTGTTCGCGCTGGCGCGGCTCGTGGGGGACGGGCCGGGGCGGGCCTACATAGACGCCGCCTGCCCGGCCGCCGGGTGGCGCGTCTGCGCCTGGCGCGGCCGGCTGTCGGCGGACAGCGACGATTTCCTGTGGGACCCTTACGGCCCCATATGGGCGGACGGCTTCGGCCCGATCCGCTATGCGCCCGAGGCCGCGCGCCTGGTTCCCGTCATCATCGCCGCCTACCCCGGCGCCGTGCTGCAAGCCGCCGCCGTCAACACCCTGCGCCAGCTCGGCCTTGTCCGCGTCGGCGACGCGCTGGTCGCTTCGCACCTTGACGTTGCGCTCCTGCCGCGCCTGGAGCTGTACTTTCCGCCACGGGAGGCCGCTGCCTACCGTGCGTCGCTGCAAGCCGCGGGCCGGCTGGCAGCCGTCGCCGCCCCCTTTGCGCCGCTGCACCTGGCGGTGCTGCTGGCCGGGGTCGCCGGCTCCCTGTGGACCGCCATCGCCCGACGCGGCCCGGTGCAGGGTCTGGCCGTGCTGGCGCTGGCTGCGCTGCTGGCCAACGCCGCCGCGACCGGCGCGCTATCCGGCCCGCACGACCGCTACCAGGCGCGCATCGCCTGGCTGGCCGTGCTGCCGCCGCTGCTGGCCTACGCCGCGCGCAGGGACGCCTCTTGCCGCACCACCTCGTCCGGCGGCATGCGGACCAGCGCCTCATAGTCGCGCAGCAAGGTCTCGGTGATGCCGCCCGGCGCGTAAACCTGCCCGGCGATCTCCCGCACCGGCGTCACCTCGGCGGCGGTGCCGGCCAGGAACACCTCGGTCGCGTGCGCCATCTCCTCCGGCATGATGACCCGCTCGACCACCTTCATCTGGTGGCGCCGGGCGATCCCCATGACGGTGCGGCGGGTGATGCCGTCCAGGAAGCAATCAGGGATCGGCGTGTGGACCTCCCCGTCCATCACGAAGAAGATGTTGGCGCCCGTCGCCTCCGACACCTGGCCGCGCCAGTCCAGCATCAGCGCGTCGTTGTAGCCCTCGGCCTCCGCGGCGTGCTTGGACAGGGTGCCGATCATGTAAAGCCCGGCGGCCTTGCTGGCGGTCGGCGCGGTTTCGGGGTGCGGGCGCTTCCACTTGCCCATGCCCAGGCGCACGCCCTTCATGCGGTCCTCGCCGAACAGGTTGGGCCAGGCCCAGCAGGCGATGGCCAGGTGTATGCGCGTCTGCTGCGCCGACACCGACAACTGCTCCGTCCCGCGCCAGGCGATGGGGCGGACGTAGCCGTCGGTCAGGCCGTTGGCAGCCAGGACCGCCTGGCAGGCTGCGTCGATCTCCTCGGCGCTGTAGGGTATCTCGAAACCCAGGATGCGCCCGGACGCCAGCAGCCGCTCGGTGTGCTCGCGCAGCTTGAATATGTTGCCGCCATAGGACCGTTCGCCTTCGAACACGCCGCTGGCATAGTGCAGGCCATGCGACAAGACATGCAGCTTGGCGTCCCGCCAGGGAACCATCACCCCGTCCATCCAGATCGTGCCGTCACGGTCATCGAAGGGAACCAGCGCCATACCCGACCTCCACGCAATATTGTTGCTTCAACGGGACTGACGCTATAATGGACATGCGTTTAAGTCAACAAACCTGCCGTAACGGGGAGAGATGGCAGCCATGCCGGAGCGTGCGGACTTGACTGGCGGCGATGGGCGGCCCGACCCGCGGCACGGGCCGGCGCCGGCCGGCTCCAGCCTGCTGTTCCTGCGGGAGGAGCAGTTGCGCCTGGCGCAGGAGCTGATGTTCTTCGCCTACCGCGACTTCACCGCCGCCGCCGACCTCATCCTGGAAGAGCTTGGCCTGGGCCGCGCCCATCACCGCGCCCTGCACTACATCGGCCGCAACCCCGGCATGACGGTCGGCGACCTGCTGGCCATCCTGCGGATCACCAAGCAAAGCCTGGCCCGCGTGCTGACGGCCCTGGTCGAGCAGGGCTACGTCGCGCAGTCCCCCGGGCGCAACGACAGGCGGCAACGGCTGCTGTCGCTGACCGACGCCGGGCAGGCGCTGGAGCGCCGGCTGTTCGAGCGGCAGCGGGAGCGGCTGGCGCTGGCGTTCCGGGAGGCGGGCGGCCCGGCGGTCGAGGGGTTCCGCCGCGTGATGCGCGGCATCATGGACCCCGCCGGCCGCGCCTACCTGGACCAGGCGGAGGCCCCGCCCCGCCCCGGCGCCCGCCCGCCCGCCCGCGCCGGGGGGATGCGGTGAGCGACGGCGCGAAGGATGCGGCGCACGTCCTGGTCGTGGACGACGACGCCCGGCTGCGCGCCCTGCTGTCCCGCTATCTGGCCGAGCAGGGATTCCGTGTCACCACGGCGAGCCACGCGGCGGACGCGCGCGAGCAGATGCGGTCCATGCAGCCCGACCTGCTGGTGCTGGACGTGATGATGCCCGGCGAGACCGGCCTGTCCCTGACCCAGACGTTGCGCGCCGGCCGGTCGGACCTGCCGGTGCTGCTGCTGACGGCGCGCGGTGCGCCGGAGGACCGGATCGCCGGGTTCGAGTCCGGGGCCGACGACTACCTGGGCAAGCCGTTCGAGCCGTACGAGCTGGTGCTGCGCCTGCGCGCCATGCTGCGCCGCGTGGTGCCGCCGGCCCCAGCCGCGCCTGCCGGCCCGGTGCGGCTGGGCCTGCTGGAGTTCGACGCCGACCGCGCCGAGCTGCGCGGGCCTGCCGGCGTCACGCACCTGACGGGCGGCGAGGCCGCGCTGCTGCAGGCGCTGGCCCGGCGCCCCGGCGAGGTGCTGTCCCGCGAATGGATTGCCGAGACGCTGGGCATGGACGAGACCGGGGAGCGCGCCATAGATGTGCAGGTGACGCGCCTGCGCCGCAAGATCGAGGCCGACCCGCGCGAGCCGCGCTTCCTGCACACGGTCCGCGGGCGTGGCTACGTGCTGAAGCCGGGAGTGTAGCGATGAACGCCTGCTGCTCCTGCTCCCTCTCCCTCCGGGAGAGGGCCGGGGTGAGGGAAGCCGCCGGGACCAAATTCGGCCGAGGCAGCACGGTTCTACCTTCGAATCCAGCCATCGCCCTTGCGGCCCTTCCCTCACCCCAACCCTCTCCCGGAGGGAGAGGGAGCCGTCCGCCACCTCCCAGCCCGGCCCCGCCCACATGAGAGTCACCGCCCCCATCAAGACCCTGCTCCCCCGCGGCCTGCTGGGCCGCAGCCTGCTGATCGTGCTCGTGCCGTTGATCCTCCTGCAGGCCGTTGCCTTCACGTTCTTCTATGGCAGCCACCTCGATATCGTCTCCCGCCGCCTGTCCGGCAGCATCGCGGGCGAGGTCGCGCAGACTATCGAGCTGCTGCAGCGCTTCCCGGACCAGCAGGACTGGGTGCTTCGCAACGCCTGGCTGCAATTCGAGGTGCCGATGCGCCTGGTGCCCGGCGCACCCCTGCCGGCCGACACCCACGTCAACCAGATCGGCCCCATGGACGACGACCTCGCCAGCGCCCTGGCCGCCAAGGTGCGCCGCTCCTTCCGCATGGACTGGACCACCGACCCCCGCAACGTCCTGGTCCGCGTCGCGCTGGACGGCTTCGGCGAGAACGGCGCGATCCTGGAAGTCGAGGCGCCGCGCAAGCGCCTGTACGCCACCAGCATCTACCTGTTCGTGCTGTGGATCGCCGGCACCGCCGTGCTGCTGTTCGGCGTCGCCGCGCTGTTCCTCCGCATCCAGGTGCGCGCCATCAGCCGCCTGGCCGCCGCGGCGGAGGCGTTCGGCATGGGCCGCGACCGTGGCCCCATCAGGCTCGAGGGCGCCGTTGAGGTGCGCCAGGCCGCCCACGCCTTCAACCGGATGCAGGAGCGCATCGTCCGCTTCCTGGCTCAGCGGACGGAGATGCTGGCCGGCGTGTCGCACGACCTGCGCACGCCGCTCACCCGGCTGCGCCTGGCCCTGGCCATCCTGCCGCCCCGTCCGGAATTGCAGCAGGACGTGGCCGACATGACCGCGGACGTGGAGGAGATGGAGCGGATGATCGGCGGCTACCTGTCGTTCGCCCGCGGCGAGGGGGCGGAACAGGCGCAGGCGGTGGACCTGTCGGCGCTGCTGGGCGACGTGGCCAGCGCCGCCCGCCGTGCCGGGGCGGAGGTGGAGGTGGACGCGCCGGCCGGCCTGACCCTGAACCTGCGCCCCGACGCCGCCCGCCGGGCCGTCACCAACCTGGTGGACAACGCCCGCCGCCACGCCCGCCGCGTGCTGCTGTCGGTGGAGCCGCACGGGCGCACGGTGCAGGTGCTGGTGGACGACGACGGCCCCGGCATCGCCCCGGACCGCCGCGAGAGCGTGTTCCGCGCCTTCGAGAGCGGCGCCGGCGGCGGCACCGGGCTGGGCCTGACCATCGCCCGCGACATCGTGCGCGCCCATGGCGGCGACATCGTGCTGGAGGGCAGCCCGCTGGGCGGGCTGCGCGCCCGGATGCGGCTGCCGGTATGAGCGGGGCTTGCCAGGCGATCAGGGCGCAATGGGGGGCGTGCCGGCGGTGAGGACCACGGAAATCCGCTATTCCAGCCGCCACAGCGCCGAGCTGGTGGACCTGCCGATGCCGGACCTGGACGCCGACCCGGTGTTCACCGCCATGTTCGCCCAGGCCAGGCCCCACACGATGACGCACAAGGAAACCCTGTTCGCGCTGTATCAGGCCGCGCGGCAAGTGGCCGGGCGCGGCATCCCCGGGGACTTCGTGGAGTGCGGGGTGTGGAAGGGCGGCAGCGCCCTGATGGCCGGACTTGCCCTGCGTCACTTCGACCCGGCGAGGATGCGGCGCCGGCTGTGGCTGTATGACACCTTCACGGGCATGACGGCGCCGACCGCGGCGGACGTGGACGTGCTGGGCGTGGCGGCGCAGGACTACCTGGACCGGTATGCCGACGATGGCCGGTGGTGCCATGCCGCGCAGGACGGGGTGGGCGGGATGCTGCGCGCCCATGGCTTCGGTGCGGACGACACCCGGCTGGTGGCGGGGGACGTGCTGCAAACATTGCGGCATACGGCGCCGGACGCCATCGCCATCCTGCGGCTCGACACCGATTGGTACGAGTCAACGCTGGCGGAGCTGCAGGTGCTGTATCCGCGCCTGGCCACGGGCGGCGTGCTGATCGTGGACGACTACGGCCATTGGGCCGGGGCGCGGCGGGCGGTGGACGAATACTTCGCGGACAAGCCGGTGCCGCTGCTCAACAGGGTCAACTACAGCGTCCGCATGGCGATCAAGGCATAGGATCGTCCAGCCCCTGCATAGCCAGCATGGCCGCCGCCAGGTCCTCCAGCGCCGTGCCGACCGACTTGAAGGCCGTGACCTCATCCCCCAGGCGCCCCGGCCCACCGCGGCACAGCGTCTGCAAGGTGCCGCAAACGTCGGCCTCCCCCAGCGCCGCCAGCTCCCCGGCCTCGTGCAATGCCGCCGGGGTGTCCACGAACACCCGGGCGCGGCGCATCGCGGCCTCGTCCGCCTCGCGCATCGCCGGGGTGAAGGCCCCGACGAGGTCCAGGTGAGTGCCGGGCCGCAGCCAGTCGCCCTCGATCAGCGGCGCGATGCTCAAGGTGGCGCAGCTTATGATGTCGGCCCAGGCGGCGGCGGCCTGCAAGTCCCCGGTGCGCCCGGCGTCGAAGCCGTCCTGGCGCAGCGCCGCAACCAAGGCGTCGGCGCGGGCGGCGGTGGGGTTCCAGACCCGGACCTCGCGGACCCGGCGCACGGTGCGGTGGGCCGCCGGCATCAGGCTGGCGACCCGGCCCGCCCCCACCAGCAGCAGGCGCCCGGCGTCCGGGCGAGCCAGGAACGAGGCCGCCAGCGCCGACGCCGCGGCGGTACGCCGGGCGGTCAAGGTGTCGCCGTCCAGCAGCAGCACCGGGCGGCCCGTCGCGGCCTCGCTCAGCAAGTAGGTCGAGTGGACCGCCGGCAGCCCGCGCGCGGCGTTGCCGGGGTGGACGGTGACGACCTTGACGCCCAGCCAGTCCGACTGCCACGCCGGCATCAGCAGCAGGGTGGCGCCGCCGGGCAGGGCATGGTGGTGCCGGTCGGGCACGTCCGCGCCGGCCGCGAAGGCGTCGCGCAGCGCCGGCACCAACCGGCCGAACGGCAGGGCGGCAGCGGTCGCGGCAGCGTCCAGGAGGCGCATCAGATGACGTTCCGCTCCAGCAGCGGCTGGCCCGCCGCCACCCGCGCGACGGACAGCGCGGACAGGTCCAGCGTCCGGTACGCCCCGTGCAGCACCAGCTCGGCGATGCCGCGGCCGACGCCCGGCGCCTGCTGCATCCCGTGGCCGCTGAACCCGTTGGCGAAGTGCAGGTTCGGCACGTCCGGATGCGGGCCGAGCAGCGCGTTGTGGTCGAAGGTGTTGAACTCATAGTGCCCGGCCCAGGCGCCCGCGCCCCGCACCCGCTCGAACGCCGGCACTCGGGCGGCCAGGGCGGGCCAGATCACCTCGTCGAACAGGGCGTGGTCCACATCGAGGCCGAAGTCCTCCGCGTCGTCCGGCGGCGACCAGCCGGCGATGAAGCGGTCCCCCTCCGGCCGCCACCACACGCCGGTCGTGTCGATCACCAGCGGGCAGCCCGGCAGCGCGTCCAGGCAGGTGAACACGAACACGCAGCGCCGCCGCGCCTCCACCGGCAGCGCCACCCCGGCCATCGCCGCCACCGCCCGCGCATATGGCCCGGCGGCGTTCACCACCGCGCCGCACGGGATGCGCGTGCCGTCCCGCAGGCGCACGGCAGCCACGCGCGGCCCGTCCCGCTCCAGCGCCACGGCCTCGTTATGCACCCAGGCCGCGCCGAGCGACCGCGCCTTGCGCCGGAACGCCGCCGCCAGGGCCGGGCCGTCAAACCAGCCCTCCCCATCCAACCCCAGGGACCCCAGGGCAACGCCGTCCGTATTCAGCCACGGAAAGCGCGCACGCAGCGCGGCGGGGTCCAGCAAGGCGACCTGCACGCCGGATGCGCGCTGCACAGCATGGTTGGCTTGCAGCCTGTCCACGCCCGCCGGACTGGCGAGATAGAGGTATCCGGGTTCGCGCAGCGCCAGCGCCGGAGCGTCGCCGTCCACCGAGAGGTGGGCCGCGGCGTCGCGCAGGAAGGCGATGCCATACTGCGACAGCGCGATGTTCACCGGCTGCGAGAACTGCTGCCGTATGCTGCTGGCCGACAGGGAGCTGCAAGCGGCGGCGTAGGTGGGATCGCGCTCGACCACCATGACGCCGGCGCCGCCCAGCCGCAGGTGGGTGGCGACCGCGCTGCCGATCACCCCGCCGCCGATGACGACGACGCCGGGATGGCCGGCAGGCACGCTAGGCAAGCCGCCGGAGGTCCGCACCCGGCATGAGCCTGAGCAGGGCTGGAACCCTGCTTAGCTGGACGAAGTGCCGCCGCTCTTGGCCGCCAGCATCTTCACCTCGTCCATTGCCTCGGCAAAGCGGTGGTTGAGCATCCCCAGCGCCTCGCCATTGGCACGTTGGATCAGGTCGGCCAGCTCCTTCATGTGGGCGACGGCGCGCTCGTAGCTGGACTTCATCAGCTCGGTCTGCTTGGCGGCCTTGGCCTGCGGGCTGTCCGGGCTGGACAGGTCGCGCATGGTCTCGGTCATCTCGCTCATGGTCTGCTGCATGATCTCCATGTGGCGGCGGGCGACGGCCTGCGCGCCCTCCAGCGCCACGCGGTTGGCGGCGGTCAGCACCTCCATGTTGCGGCGGTGCGCGGACAGGAAGGCGTCCATGTCGGGCATCGCCGCCATGCCGGGCACCTTCATGTCGGAGAACATCTTGGTGAACTCAGCCATCTTGGCCATGCCGGCGTCCATTGCGGTTTTGCCCATCTGGGCGGTGCCGGTGGCGGCCTCGGTCATGGTGTTCTGCATCTTGGCGGCCGGATCGTCTGGCATCTGTGCGTCTCTCCTCATTATACGCGTTGCCATACCACGGGACGGGCGCAACCGGAAACAGGGCGTCGCCAGGCAAGGCTGCAACACCTGGCTCGCAGGTTCTGCCGGACCAGGCTACGCGGCCCTGCTCGGCTGCTTATCCTTGCCCGTTCCTGCGTCTGCTCAGGTGATCGGCGAGTCCGGGTAGTCCGTCGGCGGCGACGGCGGCAGGTCCGTCGCGTCCGGAACCGGACCAGCGGCATCGTCGTTCCCGGTCATGCCGGCGGCCTCGAACACCTCCGCTGCCTGCTCGGCCTGGGACGCTGGCGTGCCCTTGAGGTCCACCGTGCCGTGGCCCGGCAGCATGTTCTCCGCCTGGATGGCGCGGTCCAGGCCGCGGTCCACAGCGGCCATGGTGGCGGACAGGTCGGCGCTATCGTCCGCCTCCCAGGCGCGCAGGGCATACAGCCACAGTGCCAGCAGGCCATGGACGCGCAAGGACCCGACGATACCGGCATTCGGGATGCCGGCGCCGTCCAACAGCCACTTCATGCTCCGCAGCGTCGCGCCATACAGCAGCAGCGACGTGCCGGGATCAGTACGCAGCGCCGCCAGCAGGGCCAGCACGCCGGCCCGGTGCTGTTGCAGCACATCGAAGCGGGCCATCACGATGTCGAACAGCCGCTCCCGCGGCGGTTCCGCCATGCCGACGTTGGCCAGCGCCGCCTGATCGGCTATCACGCCGAAGCGCATCAGCACGGCGCCGCGGCCGGGCATCCGGGCGCGGGCCTCGCCCAGCGGCACCCCGGAGCTGCGGGCGGCGTCGGCGATGCTGACATCGGGCCAGCCGCGCAGGGCCGCCTGCTCGAACACTGCGGCGATCAGGGTGCGGTCTGTTTCGGTGATGCTCATGACAGCGACATGGGCGGCGGCGGCGGGGAACGCAAGGTTGGCGAGCGGTTCCGCGCCTTGACCCTTGCGGCATCAATCCGTCGTTGCGAGTCGCTTGCGGCGTGCAGGGCGGGGCTGCGGCGGCCAGCAACGGCTGGCGTCACGGCTGGCGCTACCCTGCCAACTCACGCGAACGCCGGGTGGCGGCGTCCACGGCGCGGGACACCAGCGCCGGCCAGGCGCCGTCCGCCATCAGCACGGCCAGCGCCTGTTGCGTGGTGCCGCCGGGGCTGGTGACGGCGGCACGCAGGGCGGCGGCGTCCTCCGCGCTGGCGGCCAGCAACGCGCCGGAGCCGGCGACGGTCACGCGCGCCATCTGCCGGGCCAGGATGGGAGGAATGCCCTGCTCGACCGCTGCGCGCTCCAGAAGCTCGGCCAGCAGGAAAACATAGGCCGGGCCGCCGCCGGATACGGCGGTGACGGCGTCTAGCAGCCCTTCGTCGTCCACCCAGGCGACCTCGCCGATGGAAGCAAGCAGGTCGTTGCACAGCGCCGCCTGCACATCGTCCGCCCCGGCGCCGCGGAAGGCGACGGTGATGCCCCGGCGTATCGCCGCAGGAGTGTTCGGCATGGCCCGCACGATTGCGGCCTTGAGGGCGGTTCCGGGATCGGCCTCCAGGGCGCCGCCGATCAGGCCGCCGATCCGCGCCACCGTCGGCCCCGCCATGATGGACAGCACGACCGCGCCGGACGCGAGGGCCGCCAGGCCCGGCAACGCCGCCTCCGCCTGCTGCGGCTTCACCGCCAGCACGACCGCGGCGGGACGGAAGCCCGGCGGCACCTCCGCCACGCTGCCCAAGACCTGCACGCCCGGCCCGGCCAGGGCGGGCGCGGCCGGGTCCACCACGATGGACGGCGCCAGCCCGCGCTCCCGCCAGCCGGCCAGCATGGCACCGCCCATCTTGCCGCCGCCCAGCAGCAGGACGGGCGGCAGCAGGGCGCCGGTCATGCCTCGCCCATGCACTCCAGCATGGCGGCCTGCAGCGCGTCGGCCGGGGTCTTGCCGCCCCACAGCACGAACTGGAAGGCGGGATAGAAGCGCTCGCACTCCGTTATGGCGATGTCCACCATGTCCTCCAGGCTCTCGGCGCTGGCGGTGGTGGCGCCGCGCAGCAGGACGGAATGGCGGAACAGCGGCATCCCGTCGTCGGAGTCCATGCCGAAGTGGCCGATCCACAGGCGCTCGTTGGCCAGGGCCAGCAGCTCGTACAGCGCGGCGCGCTGCCGTTCCGGCACCTTCATGTCGAAGGCGCAGGTGAAGTGCATGGCGCTGATCTCGCTCGACCAGGAGAAGTACAGGCCGTAGTCGCACCACTTGCCAGGCGCCTCCGCCGCCATCTCGTGGTCGCTGCGGCGGTCGAAGGCCCAGTCGTTGGCGACGACGACCTGCTCGACGATGTCGAGCGGGTTGGGCGCGGGGTCGGTGATGCGTTCGGCTAGGGCTGACATGCGGGGTCTCCCGTGGTTGGGGGCAGGCCGGGCCGTCACGCGGGGCGCCTGCGCCCGGCACGGGTGCGGGCGACTCGCGCCGTGTGCGAGGCTACCGGGGCGGCGGCGTGGGCGACAAGCGGAATGCCTGCCTCTGCTCCCTCTCCCTCCGGGAGAGGGTCGGGGTGAGGGAAAGGCAACACGGACTCGGCTCGACGGCATCAGAGCCTCTTGATGCGGCGGGCGGTCCTTGGGGCTTCCCTCACCCCGGCCCTCTCCCGGAGGGAGAGGGAGAAGGGCAGTCCCTCCCGTTACGGCGTGCCGTCCGGGGAGCCGGGGGCGCCGCTGCCGGGGGGCATGGCGCCGGGGGCCACCTCGGAGGTGCCGCTGCCGTGCTGCTGCTCGTGCGGCGCGGGCGGCATGGAGGCCGGGTCAACCTCGGACGCGCCCGGCGCCTGGTCGTCCCCGCCGGAGCCTTCGGACCCGGATAGGCTCGCCATGTGCGCGTCCATGCGCGCCTCCAGCGCGGCCAGGCGCAGCTCGGCGGCTTCCTGCCCGGCGCGGGCGTTGGCGGCCATTTCCATCACCGCGTCCAGGTCCTCGCGCCGGACCAAGTCCAGCTTGCGGATCGCCTCCTCCACGCGGGCGCGGACCATGCTTTCCGCCTCCTCGCGTATGCCGGCCAGGGCGGAGAACGCGCCGCCGGCCACGCCGGCCAGGTCGTCCAGGAAACGCGGTCGTTCGGCCATGCTGTCCTCCTTGGGGTGGGCGCCACATAGATGCATACGGACCGGGGCTATGTCAGCCCGTGCCGCCCGCCTATAACGCGCGTCCATGATCCTCGTTACCGGCGGCGCCGGCTTCATCGGCTCCTATCTCCATGCCGCCCTTGCGGCGCAGGGCCGCCCGGCGGCCGTCGCGGACCGGCTGGGCAGCGACGGCAAGTGGCGCAACCTGGCCCGGCACCCGCCGGCCCGGGTCATCCCGCCGGAGTCGCTGGACGCCTACCTCGCCGACGGCCCGGCGCTGGACGCCATCGTCCACCTCGGCGCCATCAGCGAGACCACCGCGACCGACGCGGACCTCACGTGGGAAACCAACGTCGAGCTGTCCTGGCGCCTGTGGACCTGGTGCGCGCGGCACGGCGCGCGGTTCATCTACGCCTCATCCGCCAGCACCTACGGCGACGGCGCCCACGGCTTCGACGACGACCCGGCGCTGCTGCACGGCCTGCGCCCGCTGAACCTGTACGGCTGGACCAAGCACGCCTTCGACCTGCGTGTGACGGACGCCGTGGCGCGCGGGGAGCCTTCGCCGCCGGGCTGGGCGGGCCTCAAGTTCTTCAACGTCTATGGGCCGAACGAATACCACAAGGGCGGCATGGTGTCGGTCGTGAAGGTGAAGTGGGACGAGGTGCAGGCCGGCGGCCCGGCCCGGCTGTTCGCCAGCGGCCGGGCGGGCCTGGCGGACGGGGCGCAGCGGCGGGACTTCATCTGGGTGGGAGACGTGGCGGACGTGGTGCTGTGGCTGCTGGACCGCCCGGATGTCAGCGGCATCTTCAACCTCGGCACCGGGCGGGCGCGCACCTACCTGGACCTGGCCCATGCCGTGTGCGACGCGGCGGGGCAGCCGCGGCGGGTGGAGTTCGTGCCGATGCCGGCGGCGCTGCACGGGCAGTACCAGTCGTTCACGGAGGCGCGGATGGACCGGCTGCGCGCCGCGGGCTACGCCGGGCAGTTCACGCCGCTGGAGGATGGGGTGCGCCGCTACGTGCGCGACCACCTGGCGGGACCGGAGCGCTACGTATGATGCTGACCACCTCACGCCTTGGCTGGGCCTCCCCGCCCTCCGCGGTCATTGCGGGGAGCGCAGCGATGCGGCGATCCAGGAGCTTTCCCAGGAGCTTCCAGGGCCAGGCGTCCGTCCCGGCGGCCCCTGGGTTGCCGCGCCGCGAGCGGCTCGCCATGACGGCCTCCTTGTTGGTGCGGAATCGCACAGGCGGCCCGGCATGATAGCCGCGATCAACTTCACCGACCTGGGCCTGCATCCCATCCTGTTCCAGATCGGGCCGCTGGCGATACGCTGGTATGCGCTGGCCTACATCGGCAGCCTGGTGCTGGGCTGGCGCATCATGCGGCGGCTGGTGCTGCTGCGACCCGCGGTGGCGACCGAGCTGCAGACGGACGACTTCCTGACCTGGGCGACGCTGGGCGTCGTGCTGGGGGGCCGGCTGGGCTACGTGCTGCTCTACAAGCCGCTGGAGTACCTGCAGAACCCGTTGGACATCCTCAAGGTGTGGACGGGCGGCATGAGCTTCCACGGCGGCGTGCTGGGCGTCATGGTCGCACTGGTGCTGTACTGCCGGCGCGAGGGCATCCCGCTGCTGGGCTTTGCCGACCGGCTGGCGGTGGTGGTACCCATCGGGCTGGGGCTGGGGCGGATCGCCAACTTCATCAACGGGGAGCTGTGGGGCCGCGTGGCGCCCGATGGCCTGCCCTGGGCGATGGTGTTCCCCGGCGGCGGGCCGCTGCCGCGCCACCCGAGCCAGTTGTACCAGGCGGGGATGGAGGGGCTGCTGCTGCTGGCCGTGCTGGCGCTGCTGTGCCGACAGCCCGCGGTGCGGGCGCGGTTCGGCACGCTGACGGGGGTGTTCCTGATCGGCTACGCCATCGCCCGCATCGTGGGCGAGACCTTCCGCCAGCCCGACGAGTTCCTGGGCTTCCTGGTGGGGGGGGCGACGATGGGGCAGTTGCTGTCGCTGCCGATGATCCTGGCCGGCGCCTGGCTGATCGCCCGCGCCCGGCCGGCGGCGGTGCCCGCTTGAACGGGTCCGCCCTGAACGTGGCCGCGTAGGATGGAGCGCCTCGACCGCTTCATGGCGCGGGCCAACGCGGCCTATTACGCCAACCACGACCCGTTCGCCGACTTCACCACGTCGCCGGAGATCACGCAGGTGTTCGGGGAGGTGCTGGGGCTGTGGGCCGCGGTGACGTGGGAGGCGATGGGGCGGCCGGACCCGGTGCTGCTGGTGGAGTGCGGGCCGGGGCGCGGGACCCTGATGGCCGATGCGCTGCGGGCGGTGGGGAAGGCGGCGCCGGGGTTCCGGGCGGCGCTGCGGGTGCATCTGGTGGAGACCTCGGCGCGGCTGCGGGCGGTGCAGGCCGGGGCGCTGCCGGAGGGGGCGGCCTGGCACGACGACCTCGCCTCGGTGCCGGGGGGGCCGATGGTGCTGCTGGCGAACGAGTTCCTGGATGCGCTGCCGGTGCGGCAGTTCGTGCGGCGGGGTGCGTGGATGGAGCGGTTCGTGGAGGGGGGGGCGTTTGTGGAAATGCCCGTCGAGGACGGGGCCTACCTTCTCCCTCTCCCTCCGGGAG
>JAABUK010003977.1_pt1 | contig 24527 bp, 18 predicted proteins | sample 5559141 | NCBI WGS metagenome assembly JAABUK01 (sample SAMN10711869, study PRJNA513367) | rock metagenome | isolation source: Antarctica rocks | place: Antarctica: Victoria Land, Pudding Butte nord | collected 2016-01-03 | reverse complement strand
CGGCCAATTCACCGAATTTGTCCGGTAAAATGGACCTTCCGGTCAGAGCCGATTCGAAGCCTAAATCCTGCCCTACATCAATCATTGACCACACCCACCAGAACAGCGGCTGATAGAACAGCAAGAGCCCCGCGAGCCCGACCAGGGTCCAGGCTCGGTAGTCGCGCCCCTCGACGTGCGACCACTCGTGCGCCAGGGCATAGCGCAGCTCCTCCGAATTGGCCGCGAAGCACATGTCCGAGGGGACCAGGATCGTGGGGGTCGCCCAGGTGAAGGTGAACGGCAACGCGATCCGATCCGACTCCAGCAGGCAAATCCGCCCGCCGTCCGGGCCGCTGATCGCCAGGAACGCCTCGCGAACCGGCCCCGGCGCGGGCCTCGCCGACCGGGCGACCCGCCAGAGCAACGCCTGGCCGACCAGCCACCACGCCGCCAGCCCGACGACCGTCGCGACGTAAGCCGCCAGGGCGACCCTCGGCCAGGAGATCGAGGCGAGCCCGAAGGCCCGGCGATCCGGCGCGACCAGGCCCGGCCTCGCCAGGGCCGGGCGTCCGACTACAATCGCCGACCGGACCACCGGCCTGGACTCCTCGAGCCCCGGAAGCGCGGCGAGGGCCGGCCTCGTCGCCGCCGGACTGGCCAGGCGCGAGGGCGACGGCGCGGGCCCCTCGGCCTCGGCGGCGATCGACGGCAGCCCGGCCGACCAGCGCGGGGCGAACGGCAAGCCGCCGAGCCAGGGGGCCAGCAGGCTCCCCAGGACCGTCAGGACGACGACCCTCGCCCGATGCACCGGCTGTCGACATAACCTCACCGCCAGGCTCCCCAGGGCCAGGACGATCGTCCCGCCCAGGGCCGCCTCGGCCCACCAGCGCCCGTCCGAATCAATCCACGTCATCGCTTCGGCCCTCCCTTCGCCGGTCCCCTGGATTTCTCCGACCCCTTGCGATCGCGGGCCTCGGCGATCAGCCGCTCCAGCCCGTCGAGATCCTCCTCGGTGGCGTCCTTGGCCTGGAGGAGGCTGAGGACCGCCTGGCTGAGCGACCCGTCGAAGAGCCGATGCAGCAGCCGCGAGGTCACCCGGTCGCGGCTGTACGTCGGCTCGTAGACGAAGGTCCGCCCCTCGGCCCGGTGCCGGACCAGGCCCTTGTCTTCCATGATCCGCAGCAGCGACTGGATCGTGTTGAACGCCAGCTCGCCCCCGGGACACATCCGCTCGTGGACCTCGCGCACGCTCCCCGAGCCGAGGCCCCAGAGCGCCTTGAGTACGTCCAGCTCGCGTTGACTCGGCACCACATCCGCCAAACCCCACCCCCTCCCCGGACCGTCACTTGACTTAATAAGTTAAGTGAAAGATAGCGGCGGCCCCGGGCCGGGTCAAGGGCCGGTCCGCCGGATTTTTCGGGGCGTGGGCCGCCGGGTCCGACCGCGCCCCACGGATGGGAGGACGGGTCGGCCCCGGGCGATCGCGGCGGGCGGTTGTGACGGGTCCCTGGGTCGGCTAAGGTGGGTCGAGTTTCCTCATCGACCATCGCGAAGGCGTCCGCCCCGAGGAGTTTGCGCCGCATGAACGGCCTTGCCACCAGGAATCGGTCCTTGCCCTATTTGCTGGCCTTCTTCGGCAGCCTCTGCATCATGATCCTCGAGCTGGTGGCCAGCCGGCTGGTGGCGCGGCACGTCGGGGCCTCGTTGAACGTCTGGACCAGCGTGATCGGGATCATGCTCGGCGGGATCTGCCTGGGCAACGTCCTCGGCGGCCGGCTGGCCGACCGTTCCGACCCGGCCCGGGTGATCGGCCCGCTTTATGCCCTGGGGGCGGCCCTGACCCTGGCCTCGCTCTGGCTCAACGCGATCGGCGGGTACATCCCCGAGGAAGGGGTGCCGAACTGGTTCCGCACGGTGGCGCTGGTCTCGATCGACTTCCTGCTGCCGGGGACGGTCCTGGGGATGATCGGGCCGGTCGTGGCCAAGATCGCCGTCGAGCAGGCCCGGAAGGCCGGCAGCGCCATCGGCGACGTTTACTTCCTCGGCGCCGTCGGCTCGATCGCCGGGACGTTCCTGGCCGGCTTCTATTTGATGAAGCTCGCGCCGACGACGGCGATCATCACCCTCGTCGCCGCCGGGCTCGCCTTGATGGGCAGCTTCCTCCTGGGCGGGCGGCTCGGCCAGCTCATCGGCCTGGCGACGACGGCGCTGCTCGTGCTCGGCTCGATCCCCGGGATGGCGGATTCGCTGCCGATCCGGGGCGTGACCGTCGGCGGGATCAAGATCAACCCGATCGCCCTGGCCGGCCACGTCGCGGCCCTGGCGCTGGCGGCGGTCGGCCTGAGGCAACTCCTCGAATCGAGGCTCCCCGACGAGCCGCCGGCCGAGGACCTCGTGGGCGGCGACACCGCGCCCCGGCCGAAGCTCGGCGACCTGGCGACGCTGGCCTTCCTGATCAGCCTGGCGTTCATGGGGTTCGAGATGGCGGCCGGGCGGCTGGTCTCGCGGCACCTGGGGTCGAGCATCTACGGCTGGACCAGCGTGATCGGCGTGTTGCTCGGCGGCCTGAGCCTGGGCAACTTCCTCGGCGGCAAGATGGCCGACGGGTTCAAGGACGAGAAGCAGGCGAGCTGGCTGTTCCTGGTCGCCTCGGCGTTGATCCTCTCGGTCCTCGTGCTGGAGTCGCCCCCGAGGTTCCTGGTGAACAACCCGATCGGCTACCTCTTCCGGGGCGAGCCGCGCGACCCGATCATCAAGGGCGGCGGGTCGATCCTCAGCTCGGCGATCGCGATGACCGGCGTCCCCTGGGGCGTCCGGCTGTTCATCGTGATCTCGCTGGCGTTCTTCCTCCCCTCGGTGGCGCTGGGGACGGTCAGCCCGGTGATGGCCAAGCTGGCGGTCGACCGGGTCCGGCGGACCAAGCGGACCGGCTCGGCGATCGGCGTGGTCTACGCCTGGGGGATGGTCGGCAGCATCCTCGGGACGTTCCTGACCGGCTTCCTGCTGATCGACGTGCTGGGGACCAAGGGCGTGTTGATCCTCCTGGCGACCGTGCTGGCGCTGGCCGCGACGGTGATCGGCACGACCTGGCACGCGGGCTGGGCGGGGATCCCGATGGGCCTCTGCATCATCGCCTTCTTGCCCTTGCCGATGCTCCGCCGCCAGGCCGACCAGTGGGGGATCCGCGAGGCCGCCGGCAACCCCGACACCGACAAGGACGAGTCGATCGCCTGGCTCGACGAGAGCAACTATTACTACATCAAGGTCGAGAACTCCGCCGACGCCGAGGGGCGGAAGCGGACCCTCGTGCTGGACAACCTGATCCACGGCTACTTCATCCTCGATCACCCCGAGCGGCTCGACTACGACTACGAGCACATCTACGCCCTCGTCGCCGACCGGGTCGCCCGTGCCAAGGCCAAGGCCAAGGCGAAGCTGGCGAAGGATCCGAAGGCGGCCGACGCCACGGCCCTGAAGACGATGTTCCTCGGCGGCGGCGCGTACACCTTCCAGCGCTACATCCTGAACAAGTACCCCGGCTCGGTCGCCGAGGTCGCCGAGATCGACCCGGCCGTCACCGAGGCCAACTTCCGGGCCCTGGGCCTGCCGCGCGACACGCCGATCGTCACCCACCTCGGCGACGCCCGCCAGTTCGTCGAACGGAACCAGGACAAGAAGCAGTTCGACATCGTCTTCGGCGACGCCTTCAACGACTTCTCGGTCCCCTGGCACCTGACGACCCGCGAATTCAACGACAAGCTCGCCCGGATGATGGAGCCCGACGGCGTCTACATGATCAACATCATCGACGTCTACGAGTCCGACGCGAAGGCCGAAAGCCAGGCGATCACCGCCTTCAACAAGACCGCGAAGCCGACGCCCGGGCTGCTCGACGAGCTGAAGCGGGATCAAAAGCAGGCCGCGCTGGGGCTCGGCGGGTTCCTCGGCTCGTGGGTCGAGACGGCCCGGCAGACCTTCCCGAACATCTACGTCTTCGGGACCGACAACGACCCCGGCTCTGGCCTGCGCGAGACCTTCGTCGTCGTCGCCTCGAAGCAGCCGCTCGACCTCGACACCCTCGGAGGCCGCGACGACGACCCCAAGTTCTTCAACGCCGACCGCCTCGTCGAGCCCCGGCCCTACGCCCCCGAGACGATGGCCGAGCTGAAGGTCCGCTCCCGAGGGATCATCCTCACCGACGACTTCGCCCCGGTCGAGAACCTGCTCGCCCCCGTCGCCGCCACCCGGGGCGACGAGTGAGCGGTCGTCCCGACCCTTCCCGGGCGGTCCGATGACCCCCGGTAGGGGCGGGACGCGGTGCGTGAACTCCGGTCGCCTTTTGAGGGGCGGGATCGACGATGAACGCGACGGGCCGATTCCGACTCCACCTGCCTGGCCTCCTGAAGGTCCTGGCCGAGCACCTCTATTCCACCCCGCGCGTCGGAGTCCGCGAGCTGATCCAGAACGCGCATGACTCGTGCGTCCGGCGCCTCGTGGAGCGGCCGGGGTCGGGCGAGCCCCCGCGAATCGAAGTGGCGATCGACCCGGAGGCGCGGACGCTCCGGGTCGCCGACAATGGGAGCGGCTTGACCGCGGGCGAGATCGAGGATTACCTCACGGTCATCGGCCGGGGCTATACCCGCGAGCTCCGCGAACGGCTCGCCCTCGACCCGGCGGATGTGCCGGAGTTGATCGGCCAGTTCAATATCGGCTTCCTCTCCGCCTTCCTGCTGGCCTCGGAAGTGACCGTCGAGACGCGGCCCGAGGGTGGGCCGGCGCTGCGATGGTCGTCGACCGGCGACGAGGAGTACTCTGTGGGGCCCGGCGATCGCGCGGGGGTCGGGACGACGGTTGAACTCCGGCTCAAGCCGTCCGCGCGTTTCCTGCTCCACGAGCCGAACCTCGTGGAAGTGGTCCGGGAGTACGCCGACTTCGTGCCGACCCCGATCCACGTCCAGGGCTCGCCGGACCGGGCGAACCTCGGGGCGTTCCCCTGGGACGAGCCCGACGCCGGGGCGGCCTGCGTCCGCTAGGCCCGTCGGCGATTCGGCGAGGCCGAGCCCCTCTGGGTCCTGCCGCTGGCCGACGCCGTCCTTGACCTCGGGCACGACACGCTGACCGTCCCGCTCCGGGGGTTCCTGTTCGTCCCCTCGGCGTCGGTCGCCTCGATCAAGGAATACGGCGGCGTCGCGGTCTCGATCCGTGGGATGGCGATCTGCGACGACGACAAGGACCTGCTCCCGCCCTGGGAAACTGGGCTTCGCCGTCGAGGTCTCCGCCTTCAAGCCGGTCGACTTCCCGGCCGTCATGACCTACCCGCCCGGCGCCGAGACCTTGCGCGACCTGAAATTGTCGCTCGCCGAGGGGCTGATCCCCGAAGGGTTCTCCGGCCTGATGCGAGGCTTCGTCGAGGGGCGGGGGGAGGCGGCCGACGAGCGGGGGACGCTCCACCTGAACGCGACATGCTCCCTGATCCGCCGCCTCGCCGCCCCGGCGCGGAAGCAGGCGGCGCTGGCCCTGATCGCCCATTTCGCCCGCCTGTTCTGCGGGCGGATGCTCGACGCCTCGCAGGCCACCGCCGACCTCGGGGCCTGGCGGCGCTCCCTCGAACGCCTGGTGTCGCCATGAGCCATGACCGGGAAGACGACGAGGACGATCGGCCGTCGATCGACCGCTTCCATCATCAAGCCTGGGCGGCCCAGGAGAAGAACCCCGAGCTATCCTATCAGCTGTTCACGCAAGGCCGCGACGAGGCGAGGGGGCTGGGCGAGCCCTGGTGGGTCCTCAACTACGAGAACTGGCGGCTCAACGCGCTGACCTGCTTCCTCATGGACTTCTCCAGGGCCCTGCCGCTCGCCGTCGAGCTGATGGCCCGCTTCAGCACCCCCGAGGGGCGGGCCCACGGCGACCGGCTCCAGGTCCTCGACAACGTCGCCTACACCTACGTCAGCACCGACCCGCTCGGCTTCCGCGATGACCTGGAGCGGGGGTTCGATCACCTCGATGGGTAGATCCCGCCCGGCCCGGAGGCGCGGCGGCTGGTGCTCTACCATCGCAAGCGGGCCTACCTGATCGCCGTCGAGGATTGGGAGGCCGCCCGCGACCTGGGCCTTCGCTCGCTCGCCCTGAACGAGCGGCTCGGCAGCCCGCGGTCCCGTTGCTGGCACGGCGCCTGGACGCTCGACCAGCAGTGCCAGGCTTGCCGGGCCCTCGGCAAGGTCGCCGAACTCGCCGGGCACGCCGACCACCTCGTCGAGGTCGCCTCCCGACGCGGCGACCTGCGCCGGGCCGAGGCGGCCGGGGCGATCTGGCAGGCCGTCGCCCGCCGCGCGAAGGGCGACGAGCCGGGTGCCTCGGAGGCCTTCCACCGCGGACTTGCCCTGCTGGAGGACCTCGAACGCCGCGACTCGATCGCCGCCGACGGGCTCGCCGCCTACCACGAGGCCGGGGGCGACCCGCGGGCCGCGCTCGGCGTCCGCGACCGCGAGCTGGCCGAGGTCTCCCGCAAGGGGATGCTCCATCGGGCCGGCCAGATCCGGCTGGAACGCCGCCGGCTCCTCGCCGGGCTGGGCGAGCTGGACGCGGCCGACCTCGAGGCCGTCCGGGCGACGGCCGCGAGGCTCCGGGTCCCCGGCTGGTACCTCGACAGGCTCCGCCGGTTCGAGCCCCCGGGGCCTTCGCGGGCGGGGGCAACCTGACTCACCAAGGGGGCGGGACGGCTCGATTTCTGGTAGGATCGGGACGGGCTGGCGGAAGTCGCCCCGCGCGGCCCCTCTCTCCTCGTGTGGCTCACCGCTCATGCCCCGACCGACCTCCGACGACTTCCTCCGCATCGGCCCGCGCGTCCGGGTCTTGCCGATCATCCACGGCTCGGGCGACTTCGCCATCCGGGTCCGCGAGGAGCTGCTCTCGCGGCCTTATGACTGCGTCGCGGTCCCCCTGCCGCCCTCGTTCCAGGACGAGGTCGAGGCCGCCATCGAGCAACTCCCGACGATCTCGGTCGTGGCGCAGCTCGACGTGGACTCGGAAGACGACGAGGCTCCCGACGACGGCTCGACCGGGTTCAGCTACGTCCCGATCGACCCTTGCCAGGGGGTGATCGCCGCGCTCCGGCTGGCGATCGGCGAGCGGATGGCCCGCGCGTTCATCGACATGGAGACCCCGCGCTTCGAGGCGAGCACGGCGACCTTCCCCGACGCCTACGCCCTGAAGAAGGTCCGGCCCGAGGCCTTCGCCGCCGCCGTCCTGCCGGTCCTCCCCGCGCCGACGGCGGGCCAGCACGCCCGGCGGATCGCCTGGATGGCCGCCCGGCTCCGCGAGCTGGAGGACCGGCACGAGTCGATCCTCCTGGTCTGCTCGCTGGCCGACTGGCCCTGGATCCGCGACGCCTACACGCGAAGGGCCGAGGTCGACGACCCCTCGCCGTTCTTCGCGCCGGTGCAGACCTTCGGGGTCGACCCCCGGACCCTCGTCTTCCTGCTCGGCGAGCTGCCGTTCCTGACGGGCCTTTATGAGCGAGGGCGGCGCGAGTTGACGCCGGACGACAACCTCTCGGTCGACGGGGTGAAGGAGATGATCCTCCACGCCCGCGACCTGCTCCGCCGACGCCTGCCGAAGGTCGCCGACCGGGTGACGCCGCAACTGCTCTCGGTCTACTTCCGGTACGTCCGCAACCTCTGCCTGGTCGAGCGTCGGCTGACGCCGGACCTCTACTCGCTCGTCGTCGCGGCGCAGCAGACGGCGGGCGACGACCTGGCGATCGCCGTCGGCGAGGCGGCCCGCGAGTATCCGGATTCCGACCTCGACGAGTTCGACGCGAACCTGAGGATGGGCGTCGGCCGGGCCGAGATCCCCGTTTGGGGCACGGCGAAGATGGTCAGCCGGCTGCCCGGCCAGGCCCTGGAATGGCGGTCCTGCCGCCTGAGGACTCGTCCCCAGGAGCGCGACAAGAAGGTCTGGAAGCAGCGGTGGGACCCGTTCGGGATGTGCTCCTGGCCGCCCGAGGACGACCGGATCGAGAGCTTCCAGCGGCACGTCCGCGACCAGGCCAAGGCGATCCTCGGGGCCGACCTCGCCCGGTCCGAAAAGTTCACCGCCAGCGTCATGGACGGGCTGGATATCCGCGAGACCCTGCGGAACTGGCACACCGGCGACCTCTACGTGAAGGTCCAGCCGCCGAGCCGGGGGTCGATCGAGGTCGTCGTCTTCCTCTTCGACACCCCGGCCGACCCGAGGGTCTACACCAACCGGGCGACCTGGTACGCCGAGCACCTCGAAGAATCGACCCTGGCCTTCTACGGGACCGACGGGATGAAAAACCTCGTCGGCCCCGGGATCGCGCAGGCCGAGTACGGCGGGGCGATGTTCCTCTATCCCCCCCGGTCGATCCCCGACGTCTGGGAGGACGCCCGGCTCGACTTCACCGGCACGCTCGAAGAGCGGCTGCTCGCCGCCGCCTTCCTCCACAGCCGCGAGAAGCACGTCGCCGTGGTCTGCCCCCGGCCGCCCTCGGCCTCGTGGCGCAAGCTCGCCCGGAAGTACGGCAAGAAGATCGTCCACCTGCCGCTCGGCCGGTTCGGCGGCCAGCTCGTCGAGCGGCTCCGCCGGTTCCATGTCCTCAACGGCAAGCAGGTCCGCTCCTACGCCGCCGACTTCATCCGGGACCTCTGACGCGAAGGACCTCACTCCCACCCCCGGGCCTCGTCGTAATACTTCCGCATCGTCGAGACGATCGCCTTCTTCTCGTTCAGGGCGACGAACAGGATCAGCCCGACCCCCAGCGCCAGCATCACCGCCCAGCGGGCCAGGACGTGGTCGACCCCGATTCGGCCGAGCTGATACCCCAGGTCCAGCACGAAGCCGACCAGCCCGAGCCAGAGGAACGACTGGACCCGCAGGCCGATCCCGGCGAAGACGCCGACCAGCGAGAGGATCAAGAGCGCCAGCCAGGCCCCGAAGCTCTGCACCTCCCAGATCGGCGCGGCGAGCGAGGCATAGGCCAGGATCAGCCCGAGGCTCCGCAAGGCATTGACGCCCCCCCGCCCCAGCTCCTCGCGGTTCGCCTCGGCGAAGAGGATCATCGTGAACCCCACCGGGATCAGGTAGAACTGCGGGCTCTCCGCCAGCCGCCAGCCGAGCAACGACCAGCCCAGCCAGAGCGCGGCGTTGAAGAGGACCGTCGCCGCGTAGACCGGCGCCCGGCTCCGCAACCGGAGTCCGGCCAAAGCGTAGAAAGCCGAGGTCGCCAGCAGGACGAACAGCCCGATCCCATCCAGTCGCCCTTGCCAGCCCGCCTGGAGCAGCGGGACCAGCGGCAAGGCCAGCGCGAACCGGAGCGTCGGCCGGGCGAACGGCGACCGCCCGAGCCGTCCGATCAGCTCGGCGAGCCCCAGGTCGAGATAAGCCAGCGCCGCCAGGACCACCGCGTCCGCCCCGCCCGAGAGCCCCAGGGCCGGCCGGATCCGGAAGTAGCAGGCCAGCACCAACGCCTGGGCCCCATAGGCGGGCCACTCCGCCCCCCTCCGCCTGGCGATCAGCGCGAAGAACCCCGCCAGCGCGACCAGGACCCCCGAGCCGACCCACGCCGAGACTTGATACCCGAAAAAGGCAAGGAACGCGGCGGGGAACGTCGCCCCGATCGCCACCCACTCCAGCGCCTCGGGCACCCGCCCCGGAGCCGCTTTCTCCTCGCCCCAAGCCCTCGCCCAGCCCGCCGCGAACCAGAGACCGTACAAAGCGACCACCAGCCCGACCGCCTCCGCCGAGTCCCTCCCCGCATCGAGCGGCTGGCCGAGCCACCCACTCGCCACGATCAGCCCGAGCGGCCAGGCCAGGCACCAGACCACCCCGCCCGCGACCGCCGATTCGACCCGCTTCGCCCCCAGCCCCAGCAGCCCGAGGGCCGCGCAGGCCAGGACGTAAGTTCCCAGAGTGACCCCCTCGCCCGGCCAGGCCCCGAGGTAGACCGAGGCCAACGCCAGCCCGAACCCGGCCCATCGGGTGAAACCCATCAGCTCGCGACGGGGGGGCGGGCCAACTCCGTCCGAGACGTCGACCACGCCGCCCGATGGCTTCCCCTCGATCCGCCGCCCGATGAGGACCACGGCCAGCGCCGAGGTTGCCGTCACGATCGCGAGCCAGGCGTCGCGGTCGAGCCCCGACCGGACCACCAGCGGCGAGTCGACCGCACCCAGCCACCAGGCGGCCAGCACGCCGGCCGACTCCAGGCCGATCAGCAAGAAGTCTCGGCCCAGATTCCGCCCTTCCAGGGTGACATAAACGGCCCCCAATCCGATCGCCAGTGTCACATCCCACCAGGCCCATGACGCCACCGGCGACCAGGCGAAGGTCGACCGCAGCACGAGCGGCAAGGCCCCCAGGGCCGCCAGGCCGAACGCCCCGAAGGACCAATCCGCGAGAACGCCCGGGTCGGCCACCCCGGCCCTCCGGAGAACCCAGCCCGCCACCCACCAGGCGAGCGCCAGGCCCATCAAGGCCGAGAGCCACCAACCGCCCGGCTCGACCCAGGGGGCCAGGGCGGCGAGGGACCCGATCCCCGTCAGCCCGACCGCCAGGTGGGCCCACCCTCGCCTCGGGTCCAGCCGCCTCCCCGCCAGGCAGAGCCCCGCCAGGGCCCAGGGGAGCCAGGCGACCGCCGACCACGCCGCCCCGTTCGCGATCGCGTCGAGGCGGATCAATCCCGCCAGGACCCCGAGGACCACCGCCACCCGGGCCATCGGCCGGTGCAACCCCAGGTCCGGCAGGCCGAACCGACCGAGGAGCCGAGGGCCGGCCCGCCGCAACCCCACGGCCAGGCCCAGGGCGGCGCAGGCCCCGAGCACGACGGCCGGGATCAACCCGTCCCCCCGAGTCCCTTCCAGCCACCCCCGGGAGACCGCCGCGCCCATGGCCAGGCTCGACCCGTAGAGCCAGGCGGCCGAGGGGAAGGCCCCGATCATCAGCAGGCTCGCCAGGGCGACCGCGAGCAGGGTCGCGGGCGAGTCGAGCCCCAGCGGGATCGCGCCGAGGATCAGGGCCAGGGCCCAGAAGTCGACCGGCTGGGCCGTCGTTGCGTGCGGGTCGCGAGACGCCTTGCGGACCAGGGCCGCCGCGCCCCGGCAGGCGATCGACTCGACGGCCGCGACGAACCCGAGGATCCAGGCACGATCGGGCGAGGCCGGCCCCTGGCTGAGCAGCGCCAGGTAGCTCGCCCCGACCACGCCGCCGACCGCCAGGGCCGAGGCCGCCGGCCACCGCCTCGACCACGCCACCAGCCCGACCGAGGCCGAGCCCGCCAGCATCGCCGCCACGCCCAGTCGGTACGAGTCGGCCGAGATCCAGCGGCCGTCGACCGCCAGCACGCCGGCCCCGACCGCCAGGGCCACGGCCATTTGGAAGCAGGGGCCTTCGTAGAACGGGTCGCCCCGCCGCCGGACCCACTCCCCCACGCCCCAGGCGGCCAGCGAGCAGGCCGCCGACGTGATCGCCAGCCAACCCGCCAGCCGGGCCGGGTCGCCCCCGGGGACGACCAGCCCGCAGAGGCAACCCGCCCACCCGGCCAGGCCGGCGATCCCGAGGTAAACCAGCACCACCTCGCGGCGGAACCGCGACAGCCAGAGCCAGGCCACCGACCCGACCAGCAAGGTCCGGGCGACCGTCACCGAGTCGACCCCGGCCGAGCCCGCCAGGGCCCAGGCCGCCAGCACCAAAACCGGCACGGCCCAGCCGATCGCTTCGGAATAGGCTTCCGTCCCCAGAGCTTCCCCCAGCCAGCGCCTCGCCGCCTCGCCCGCCAGGATCAGCCCGGCCGCGAAGACGGCGATCGCTAAACCGTGGGCCTCGGGCGATGCCGGGCCGCCGTTCCAGGCGTGGAACCCGCCGAGCCAGGCCCCCAGCAGGGCCGAGACCGCCAGCAGGTAGATCGACATCCGGGGCGACTCCCGGCCGTCGAGCAACGCCAACGTTGCCACCAGCAAGAACGCCACCGCCGAAGTCGGCACGACCCACCCGGACCCGAGCGCCCCGAGGGTCGCCGCCGCCATCGCCAGCCCCGCCATCACGCGGGCCGAGCGGATCAAGGGGTCTCGATAAGCCTCGCCCGCCCGGACCAGCCAGGGGGTCGCGCGGATCGCCCAGAAGACCAGCCCGAGGCCCGAGGCCAGGAGCGACCAGACCTCCGGCGTCCCCCGACCCGCCGCCGAGGCCCCGAAGAAGCTCGCCCCCGCCGCCGCCGCGCAGGCCAGGTAGACCAGCCTCGGCTCGGCGAAGGCCCGCGAGGCCAGGGCGTAGAGCAGGGCATACCCGCCCAGGCAGATCACCGCCGCCTGGGGCTCGAACCCGCTCAAGACGCAGGCCAGCACCGACACGGGGAGGCCGATCCGGTGGCAGTGCCGGGCGAGCCGGGGGTCGGACCAATTCCGGGCGAAGAAGGTCGAGAGCCAGGCGAGCCCGAGGTTGAAGGCCAGGCCGTTGATCGCCTTGAACGGCCAGGGGAGCTTGTGGTCATACCCCAGGGCCCGCCTCGCCGACTCCTCGACCGAGCGGACCAGGTCCGAGGCGAAGTAGATCGCCCCGAAGTACGCCACCACCAGCGCGGCGAAGCCTCCATAAAGATAGGCCGGCTGCCGGGTCGCCCGGAGCGTGGTGGCGTAGAGGGCCAGGCCCAGCAGGGCGACGGCCAGCGTGTTGCCGCTGTAGAGCGGCGAGGGGCCCGGCGGCCTCGCCATCGCCAGCGCGAAGGCCAGGGCCGAGAGCGCCAGCCCCCCTTGCTGCAAGGCGAGGATCACCCGCCGGTCCTTCTCGAACGGGCCGACCGCCCGCGCCGTCGTCACCCCCGCGATCGCCGCAAGCATCGCCGGGACCGCGTAGAACGGGCTCGCCAGGTGCAGGACCGCCGCGCCAGTCCTCGCCACGCCCGAGAGGAACGCGAAGGCCAGCAGGCCGAACTCCAGGTAGGCCAGGCCCGCCGGGCCCGACCCCCCCTCGGCCCCGACCCGCCGGCCGAGCCAGGCCACCGCGCCGAGGAAGACCACCCCGGGCAGCACGAAGACCGCCAGGCCCTCCCCCGGCGGCATCCCCGGCGAGGCCCCCGCGTTGAACGCCGCCAACGCGAAGAACGCCGCCGAGAACCGCCCGGCCGGGCCGATCCCCAGCGCCCCGACCACCGCACGCGTCAGCGTCAGGAGCAACGCCAGGTCGACCGCCGCCAGCCCGACCTCGAAGGCCGAACCCCCCCTCACCAGGCCCAATTCGCCCAGGAGCATCAGGTCGATCGGCACGACGACCAGGCTCGTCGCCAGCATCACCCGCCCCGCCCACCCCGCGCCCCACCTCGCCAGGCCGAGGCCGAACCCGGCGCAGGCGGCGGTGAAGGCCAGGGCCAGCACCACCTTGCCGGCCGGCGACCAGAGCAGGGGCCCCAGGACCAGGCTCGCCCCGACCGTCGAGCTGACCACGATCAGGAGCGCCGCCAGTCCCGAGATCAGCTTCTGCCAGTGCTCCTCCAGGAACGCCCCGGCCACGGTCGACCAGGAGACCTTCGGGGCCGACGGGCGAGGTTCGGGGGCGAACCTCGGCAGGGCCACCGGCGCGAACCGGGCGGGCGTCGGCGTCGGCGTCGGCCTCCGGGCGGGCGGCTCTGGGGCCAGGCCGGGGAACCGCCGGGCGGCCTCCTCGGCGAGCCGGTCCGCCTCGTCGAACCGCCCCATCTTGCGGAGCAGCGCGACGCCGGTGAACCAGCCTTCGGGGCGATCGGGCGCGGACTCGCGGGCGATCTCGGCCCAGCGGCAGGCCTCCCTCGGGCTGATGACGGCCAGCCGCCTCGCGTTGATCAGCGCCTCGTCGAACCGGCCAAGGTCCTCCAGCGTGTCGCGCCTGGCGGAATATTCCTCGACGATCGTCCGGTACGACTCGTCGGGGATCAGCCCCCGCTCGCGGAGCCGCCCGACCTCGCCCAGGAAGTAGGCGAGGCCCGCCAGTTCGTCGCGTCGTCCCGGATCGGGCCGGGGCCCGGTCGCGCCCTGGTCGTTCATCGGCGTGGCCTCCGCGTCGAGGGAGGGGGTCGGGGCCGGGTGGTCCGGCCCGGCGGTCATCGCCGCCCCTCCCTTGATCCGATGCGCGAATCGACGAATGACGTGCCACCCCGTTTCTGAGACAATGACCGGGCCGACCGCGCGGGGGAAGGGCCCGGGTCGGGGACGGGCGTGATTTCGCGGAGGAGGGCCGGCCGATGGCAACGGACGAGGGCGGGTCGGTCACCGGCTGGATCCTCGACCTCAGGGGGGGCGACCCCGAGGCCGCCCGCGCGCTCTGGGATCGCTACTTCGACGACCTCGTCCGGCTCGCCAGGGCGAAGCTCCGGGCCACCCGCCGCCGGGGGGCCGACGAGGACGAGGAGGACGCCGCCCTCGGGGCCTTCGACAGCTTCTGCGCCGGGCTCGCCCGGGGGAACTTCCCGGATCTGGTCGACCGCTCCGACCTCTGGCGGCTGCTGGTGGTCCTGACGGCGCGGAAGGCCTGGGCCCAGGCCCAGCGTCGGGGCCGGCAAAAGCGCGGCGGCCTGGCCCGTTTCGAGGGCGACCCGGCCGACGACGGCCCCTCGGCCCTCGACCGCGTCCCCGCGCCCGACCCCTCGCCCGAGTTCGCCGCGATGGTCGCCGAGGAGTATCATCGGCGGCTTGAAGCCCTCGGCGACGACGACCTCCGCCGGGTCGCCGCCTGGAAGGTCGAGGGGCACACCGTCGACGAGATCGCCGTCCTCCTCGGCTGCGCCCGCCGGACCGTCGCCCGCCGGCTCGACCTGATCCGCAAGACCTGGCTGGCCCTGGAGCCCGACTGAACCCAACCGACGACCGGAGCCCCCTCGCGATGCCTCGCCCCACCCAGGACCCGTCGCGGACGGCCTCGCTCTCGGAGGCCAGGCGGGTTGATGACGCCTGCACCCGCTTCGAGGCCGACTGGCGGGCCGGGCTCGGGCCTTCAATCGAGTCGGCCCTGCTCGACGGCCGGGAACGCGACCGCCGCGACCTCTTCCCCGAGCTGCTCGCCCTGGAGCGCGAGCTTCGCGAAGGGCGGGGCGAGCGGCCCGACCCGGCCGAGTACCTCGCCCGCTTCCCCGAGTGGGCCGAGGAAATCCGCCGGGCCTTCGGTAACGGGCCGCCCGCCGGGCCGATCGCCCCCGACCGGCCCGCCGCCACCGCAGTCGCCGAGGAGACCGTCTTCCACCAGCCCGGCCCCTCGACCCTCGGTGAAGGCCCGGCCGAGGGCGACTCGGCCCCGATGGCCCGATTCGGCGATTACGAGATCCTCGAGGAGATCGCCCGGGGCGGGATGGGCGTGGTCTACCGGGCCCGCCAGGTCAGCCTCAACCGGGTCGTCGCCCTGAAGATGATCCGCTCGGGCCGCCTGGCCACGCCCGAGGAGCTGGACCGGTTCCGCCTGGAGGCCGAGGCCGCCGCCAACCTCGACCACCCGCACATCGTGCCGATCTTCGACGTCGGCGAGCACCTCGGCCAGCTCTACTTCAGCATGAGGCTGGTCGAAGGGGGCAGCCTGGCCCGGCGGATCGAGGAATCGGGCCGAGACCCGCTCCGCGCCGCCAGGCTGGTGGCGACGGTGGCCGAGGCCGTCGACCACGCCCATCGCCAGGGGTTCTGGCACCGCGACCTCAAGCCCGCCAATATCCTGCTCGACGCCTCGGGCCGCCCCTCCGTGACCGACTTCGGCCTGGCCAAGCGGGTCGGGACCGGGGCCGGAGGCCGGGTCGACGCGGCCTTGACGCAGTCCGGCGCGATCCTCGGGACGCCGAGCTACATGGCCCCCGAGCAGGCTTCCGGCTCGGGCGAGGCCCTGACCGCCGCGGCCGACGTCTACGGCCTTGGCGCGATCCTCTACGAACTCCTCGCCGGCCGGCCCCCGTTCCGCGCCGAGACCGTCCGCGAGACCATCTTCCTCGTCCTGGAGCGCGAGCCCGACCCGCCGAGCGTCCACCGCCCCGGCCTCCCCGCCGACCTCGAACGGGTCTGCCTGAAGTGCCTGGAGAAGGACCCCCGGGCCCGCTACCCGACCGCCCTCGCCCTGGCCGAGGACCTCGAACGATTCCTCAGGGGCGAGGGGGTCGAGGCCGGCCGCCCCGGCCCCTGGCAGCGGCTCGCCCGCTGGACCCGTCGCGAGCCCGAGCTGGTCGCGCACCTCGGCGGGCTCGGGCTCATGGCGGCGGTCAACGAGTACAACGCCCGGGCGGCGGTCGATCCGAGCCCGAGGATCCACTACACCGTCCTCGGCCTGCTGGCCCTTTGGGCGGCGCTGGCGGCGGCCTACCAGTGGGCCTTGCGGAAGGGGGGGCGGGCCCGACTGCTCCGCTACGCCTGGTCGGCCACCGACGTCGTGCTGATGACGGGCGTCCTCAGGGTCCTGGAGTCGCTGGAGACCTCGCTGGTCGTCGGCTATGCCCTGCTGATCGCCGCCTCGGGCCTCTGGTCGAGCGAGCGTCTGGTCTGGACCACGACCGCCCTGGCGATGGCCTGCTATGCCTGGCTCGCGGTCGACTCGCTCGCCACCCACCCCGGACCCTGGGAGCACAACCAGTATCCCAACGCCTTCCTCGTCGCCCTGGCCGTCACCGGCTTCGTCGTCGCCCGCCAGGTCCGCCGCCTCGGCTCCCTGAGCCGCTACTACGAGCAGCGGGCGGCGGGCTGAACCGGCCGAGGGGGTCGCCGCCATCCGGCCCGCCCGGTACACTGGGGTCCGACCTCGAACGCGGGACCTCGTGGCCGACCGCCACCGGAGCATCATGGCTAGCTCGACCAAGACCAGCGCCAGGACCGTGGAGATCGACGGCGTCAAGCTCCACCTCGGCGCCCCCGATGCCACCGAGCAGGGATGGATCGGCCAGGACGAGATCCTCCGCCAGCTCCTGGCCTGCTGGCTGGTCGTCGACCCCCGAGACCGCCCGCTCTCCCCTCGGCTGATCGGCCCGCCGGGGATCGGCAAGACGACCCTGGCGATGGCCGCCGCCCGGGTCCGGAATCAACCCCTCTACATCAATCAGTGCACCGCCGACACCCGGCCCGAGGACCTCCTGGTCACGCCGGTCCTGGCCGAGTCGGGCAAGATCGCCTACCACGCCTCGCCCCTGGTCTCGGCGATGCTGACCGGCGGGGTCTGCGTGCTCGACGAGGGGAACCGGATGAACGAGAAGTCGTGGGCGAGCCTGGCCCCCTTGCTCGACCACCGCCGCTACGCCGAGAGCGTCGTGGCCGGGATCACCCTGCCGGCCCACCCCGACTTCCGCTGCTGCGTGACGATGAACGAGGACGAGTCGACCTACGAGGTCCCCGACTACATCCTCTCCCGACTCCAGCCGACGCTCACCCTGGGCTTCCCCGGGCGCGACGACGAGATGGCGATCCTCCAGTATCACCTCCCCTTCGCCTCGGCCGACCTCCTCGCCCTGACCGTCGACTTCCTCCAGTCGGCCCACGACCTGAAGCTGGAGTTCTCGCCGAGGGACGGGATCAACCTCCTGCGGTTCGCCATCAAGCGCATGGCCCAGGACCCCGAGCACCCCCTGGCCCGCGACGCCGCCTGGAAGGAAGCCCTGCTCTGCGTCCTCGGCGAGGAGGCCGCCGACCTCGAAGACCTCGCCCGCCGCAAGCGCCGGGCGATGGGCGGTCAGCACGCCCCGATGGGCCTCGGCGACCTCTTCTTCGACCCCGGCGACCCGCTCCACCCGGACGCCGACGACGATGACGACGACGAGGACGAGGACGACTGATGCCAACCCCCCCGTCCGGCACGCGCAAGTGGCTGGCGATCGTCCTGGCGGCCGTGACCTGCTGGGTGATCTTCCTGATGACGGCCGGCGACTTCCTCAAGGTCGGCCAGATGACCCCGCCCGCCCTGGAGGTCCTGGAGGTCCCCAGGCCCGCCGAGTTCCGCTGGGAGCTGGAAGACCTCGACGGCCAGCCCGTCGACTTCGCCCGCTACAAGGGCCGGCCGATCCTGCTGAACCTCTGGGCGACCTGGTGCGGCCCCTGCCTCCAGGAGATGCCCTCGATCGCCAGGCTTGCCGCCAGTAAGGACCTCGAAGGCCGGGACGTCGCCTTCGTCTGCGTCTCCACTGACGAGTCGGCCGAGGCGCTCCGCCGGTTCATGAAGGGCAAGGACTGGCCGATGACCGTCCTAAGGGCTAAGGAAGTCCCGCCCGCCTATCAGACCCAGGGCATCCCCGCCACCTTCCTCATCAGCCCCGACGGCCGGATCGCCGCCGCCGAGATCGGCGCCGCCCAGTGGGACGACCCCTCCGTCGCCTACTTCCTCCAGAAGCTCGCCAGGGCCGGCGGGAAGTAGGGTCGACCCCTACCCGCCTCCCGCACCCCGAAGCGTCGCCACCAGGGCGGGCAGGGGGCCGAAGTCGAGGAGTTCCCCGCCCAGCCCGGCGACGCAACGCAACTCCTCCTCCAGCCAGCTTGCGGGCGTGCCCGGCGAGCCGACCGGCAGGCCGGCGGCGTTGGGGGTGAAGGCGGGCAGGACGATCGTCCTGGGCCCGACGAGGAAGCAGGGGGCGGTCAGCCCCTCGGCCCTCAGGACCGGGTGGTAGTGCCCGGAGATCGTCTTCTCGCCGGTGATCGGCCGATGCCCGTGGGCGATCGTCCAGCCGGCGACCTCGCAGGTCGAGGGCGGGGCCTTCCGCCCCTGCGGGTCGTGATTCCCCAGGATCGGCACCGGGTCAACCCCCCGGTCGTTCAGCCACGTGAACAGGGCCCGGAGGTCGCTCGCCGTGCGCCGGCAAGGGGCGGGCGACTCGACGAGATCGCCCGCGATCACCAGCCGGGCGATCGGCAGGCGGGCGAGCAGGGGGGCGAGCCTGGCCAGGGTCTCGGCCAGCGAGTGCGCGGGGAGGCAGTCGCCCCCAGCCCCCCGGGCCCACTCGTAGCCGAGGTGGACGTCGGCCACCACGGCGACCCGTTCCTCGGGGTGGACCGCCGCGCCTTCGGGGGTGAGCTTCCAGCCATCAGGGCCGTCGATCATCGGGGGATCAGCCGTTCGTGGAGCCGTTTCAGCGCGTCGCCCGGCGCCTCGAACCGCAGGGGCTCCGGCCCGCCCGGGTCGATCCACGCCGCCGCGAACGGCGAGGGGCCGTCCAGCTCCCGGAACCGGACCGCCGGCCGGGTCTTGAGCCACTCCAGCGCGGTTGGGGCGTCCAGGGTCTCATGCAGGACCTCGCGCCGCGTCTCCCTCAAGAGCGGGTGGTCGGGACACGCCGCCTTGACCAGCGGGTAGAGCCGGTTGCTGACCCAGAGCAGGCCGCCGACCTTCGTCCGCCCCCCCTCGGGGCGGCGGAGGACCATCAAGGCCGTCGCCGCGACGTGGCGGAACCGCCGGGCCGGAAGCTCGCCCCGGTCGAGCCCGTCGAGCACGTCGTCGTCGAAATTCTCCGAGGTCAGCAGCGCGGGGAGGTCGGCGGCGGTGAGCCGTTCGGGGCCCGGCAGGGTGATCGACCAGCCGAGGTCGGCGACGACCAGCTTGAGGTCGCGGCCGAACCGACTCCCGAGCCGCGAGGCCGTCGCCCGCGCCATCGCCTCGGCGGCCGGCCGGCCCAGCGGGGCGTGGAAGGCGTAGACGTGGCCCTCGCCCTCCGGGTCGGGGGACTCCTCGACGAGCAAGGCGTCGACGCCGGGGATCTCGCTGAGCTGCTCCTGGGCGGCGAGCAACGTCTCGACGACCCCCGCCTCGTCGGGCCCGATCCCCTGGTCCTCGCCGAGCCAGGCCCGGAGCGTCGAAGGCCCTTCGGCGAGAGCCCGGCCCCCCTCGGCCCGGAACCTCGCGACGTCGCGGGCGAGTTCGGCCGAGAGGCCCTGGCGGTCGCTCGACCAGCGCGGGAGGTTCGGCTCGCGGTCGCCGGACGCCTTCGCGTGGACGGTCAGGGCCTCCATTCGCCGGAACTCCAGTGAACGGCCGTCGAGGACGAAGCGGTCGCCGGCCTGGAGCCGCTCGGCATACGCCCCTTCGAGCGTCCCGATCACCTGGTTGTCGACCTGGACGCGGACCGACTCCTCGGAGGTGATCGTCCCGACGTTCGACCAGAACCAGCGGATCACCCGGCGGGATCGGATCCCGAACAGCCCCCCGCGCTTCCAGATCCGGGGGGCGGTCCACTTCGGCGTCGACCCCGGCTCGGGCTCGTAGGCCCCGGCGGGCGCGGCGAGGTCGCCGGCGAGGAAGTCGAGGCAGGCGTCGAAGTCGGCCCGCGTCAAATTGGCCATCGGCGCGGCCTTTCGGACCGTCGCATAGGCGTCGTCGCTCGACCACTCGCCGCCGCAGGCCATGCCGATGAGCTGCTGGCAGAGGACGTCGAGCGGGCCGGCGGGCATCCGCAGCGGCTCGACCCGCCCGCCCTTGGCGGCCCGGGCGGTGACGATCGCGCCGACCAGCTCGGCCGGGGTGCTCGCCAGGATCAGTCCGCGAGTGGCGACGCCGACCCGGTGCCCGGCCCGGCCGACCCGCTGGAGGCAGCGCGAGGCGCTGCCGGGCAGGCCGATGAGGACCGAGAGGTCGGCCTGACTGATGTCGACGCCCAGTTCCAGGCTGGTACTGGTGACGACCGCCTTCAATTCGCCCGCCTGGAGCGCCGCCTCGACCGCCCGGCGGCGGTCGGCGTCGAGCGCCGAGTGGTGGGCGGCGACGGCCTCGGGCCCGGCCCCCAGCTCGTGGCGGAGGTCGTGCGTCACCTTCTCGCTGAGGGCCCGGGTATTGGCGAAGACCACGGTCGTCCTCGCCTCGCCCGTCGCCCGGCGGAGCCGCTTGAGCAGCCGTCGATAGGTCAGGCCGCGATGCGGGGCCTCGTCCGGCTTCAAGAGCGACTCGACCTCGACCGAGAGCTCGGGCGACCCCTCCGGCATCGGGGCCTCGACGACCCGGCAATCGCGGCCCGGCCCGACCAGGAACCGCGCCACGGGCTCGGCCGGGCGGCAGGTCGCCGAGAGCCCGACGCGGGCGGGGTCGGCCCCGGCCCTCGCCGCCAGGCGTTCGAGCGAGACCGCGAGGTCGGCCCCGCGCTTGGTCGGGACGAGGGCGTGGACCTCGTCGACGACGAGGTGGCGGACGCCTCGCCACGACTCGTGCCAGGCGGGCTGGCTGAGCATCAAGCTGAGGCTTTCCGGCGTCGTGATGAGCAGGTGCGGCGGCTTCTCGCGGAGCTTGGCCCGCTGGTAGGCCGAGGTGTCGCCGGTCCGCACGCCGACGGCGATCGGGCTCCGCTCCAGGCCGAGCCCGAGGCGGATCGCCTCCAGGGGGATCGCCAGGTTCCGCTCGATGTCGTAGCCGAGGCTCCGCAATGGCGAGACGTAGACGCACCGGAGCCCAGGCGCGAGCGTCCCGGCGGCGTGCTCGCGGAAGAGGCCGGCGAGGACCGCGAGGAAGGCGGCGAGGGTCTTGCCCGTCCCGGTCGGCGAGACCAGCAACAGGTTCTCGCCCGAGCCGATCACCGGCCAGGCCAGCTCCTGGGCCGGGGTCGGGCCGCCGGGGAAGGCCGAGGCGAACCAGTCGCGGACCGGCCCTTCGAGCGGGTCGGGGCCGGGGCCGGAGAGACTTCCTGCCATGCGATTCCTTGGCGGGCCGGCGAGGGGCGGGTCGTCCCCCCGGGCCTTCCATCCTGTTCGGGCGTCCTGGTGTGGCGGAGTGATTCGATCTTATCCCAGACCGGCCCGGCCGGTCGAGGGGAAGTCGGGCCCGGCCGGGGTCGAGGCTCGACTTGGGCGTCGGTGCGGATAAAATGGCCGCTCGACGACTCGCCGCCGCCCAGGCGTCGACCACCCGCGAGGGGACGACCCCCGATGCTCACCTTCCGGCTCCGCACCTTCCTATCGATCCTGGCGTTCTCGGCCTTCGCGCTGACCTTCCTTTCGGTCGGCCTCCGCTGGCACACTTACCGGGCCCGGGCCTCGCTCTACGCCCGGCAAGAGGTCGAGCACACCTTCGAGGCCGCCGACTTCGCCCGCGCCGCGCGGACCCAGACGGCCTCCGAGGAAGACCAGGCCATCGCCCTCGGCTATCGCCGGCTCGCCGCGATGCACGAGAAGGCCGCCCTCGAATGCACCAGACTCCGCGAGCTCTACGAGAGCGCCTGGTGATACGGCCGTTGAGCCGGGGAAGCTTAGCCACGGATGGAACACGGATGGAACACGGATAAATCAAATAGAATTTGAATGAAAATTCGCTTTCTTATCCGTGTTCCATCCGTGTTCCATCCGTGGCTCCTTTCCCGATCCATCCGAAACCCCCCGACCGAGGCTGGCATGACCCACCGAACCGCGACGATGGCCGCTTGCGGCGGGATGCTCTGGGCGGGCCTCGCCCCCGGCCAGGAGGCCGGTCCGACGACGCATCGGCTGGCGGCGTCGCCGAAGACGGTCGCCTGGGGGCACTACGACGCGAAGACCGCGCCGGTCTTGCGGATCAAGTCGGGTGACTCGGTCGAGTTCGAGACGCTCATCACCAGCAGCCCGAACCGGCTGGAGGGGGCGGGCGTCCCGCCGGATCAGGTCGAGGTCTCGCTCCGGGCGATCACCCGCGAGGTCACGACCAAGGGGCCCGGCGGGCACATCCTGACCGGCCCGGTCTACGTCGAGGGGGCCGAGCCCGGCGACGCGCTGGAGGTCCGGATCAAGTCGATCAAGCTGGCGATCCCCTACTCGTACACCGCTTATGGGCCGAGGAGCGGGACGATCCCCGAGGACTTCCCGACGCCGAAGATGCGGATCATCCCGCTCGACCGCGAGAAGATGGTCGCCCCCTTCGCCGACGGCATCGAGATCCCGCTCCGCCCCTTCTTCGGCAGCATGGGCGTCGCCCCGCCCGAGGCCCTGGGCAAGGTCAGCAGCGCCCCGCCGGGGATCCACGCGGGGAACCTCGACAACAAGGAACTCGTCGCCGGGACCACCCTGTTCATCCCCGTCCACGTCCCCGGGGCCCTCTTCGAGGTCGGCGACGGCCACGCCGCGCAGGGCGACGGCGAGGTCTGCATCACCGCCCTGGAGACCTCGCTCCTCGGCACCCTCGAATTCGTCGTGAGGAAGGACCTCCGCCTGACCTGGCCGACCGCCGAGACGCCGACCCACTCCATCGCCATGGGGATCGACAAGGACCTGGATGAGGCGATGAAGATCGCCGTCCGCGAGACGGTCGCCCTCCTCGTCCGCGAGCGGAAGCTGACCCGCGAGGATGCCTACATGTTCGCCAGCACCGCCGTCGACTTCCACGTCACCCAGGTCGTCGACGGCACCAAAGGCATCCACGCGATGATCCCCAAGTCCCTCTTCAAGCCCAAGTGAAATCGACCCCAAATTCGGCCGATCCGGGCCGAACCGCGACCCCTCGAAAATCGTATAACTGGGGCGAGATTCAACAAGTTACGACGAACGAAGGGGGGACTGACGATGGCCGCCACGAAGCTCGACGGATATGTCGCCCGGTATGGCCCGATCGCCGGGCCGAAGCTGTACCACGCCTTGCAGAGCCGCGCCGCCTACATCGGGGCGAACGCCCGGCGGCGGAAGGCCCTCGCCGGCCTGACCGGCCGCGCCGTCGAGCCCCGGCGGCCCGCCACGCCCCAGGCCAATAACCCGACCCCGATGCTCGCCGGGGTCGAAATCGAGGCCTGATCCGGAAAAAGTGTGTTCGAACCCTCGCGAAGTTAAGGAATGTATCTGACGAGCGTGATGTCGTCCGACCCCTCCATTCCGACACCTTCGCGAAGGACTCGACCCATGCCCGCCAGCGAAGCCCGCCTGCTCGCCAACCGCGCCAACGCCGCCCGCTCGACCGGCCCGAAGACGACCGAAGGCAAGGAGGCCAGTCGGGCCAACGGCTACAAGCACGGCCTGACCGGATCGGGCGTCGTGATGCCCGAGGCCGAACGCTTCGAGGTCGAGGGCCTCGCCCGCGCCCTCGAATCGGAGTTGAAGCCGAGCGGCGAGCTTGGCCGGATCCTCGTCCGCCACGCCGCGACGATGGCCGTCCGCATGGAGCGCTGCGCGGCCCTGGAGATGGAGGCGGTAGCCGGTCGGGTCCGGCAGGCCGAGGCCGACTTCGTCGCCCCCGAGGGCGTCGCCCCGGCCGAGGCCGATCGGCTCCGCTCCGAGGCCGGGCGGCTGGCGATGTTCGACCCGTCGAAGGAAGCGATGCTCGCCCGGAAGTACGAGGAGTCGGCCCGTCGCGGCTTCTTCCGGGCGATCCAGGAGCTGCGCCGGGCCGAGCGGGCGGCGAAGGCGCCGGAGGTCAAAGCTCCGAAGCCTGATGCGGCATTGGGTTCGTTTTTGCCCGGCGCGATATCGAGCCGGGAGTTCGACCGCTTGCTGGCCGAGGTCGCCCCGGCGGCCCCTCGGAAGCCGGTCGCGAAGGCCGATCGGGTCGATTTCGCGGACTTCGGCGTGCGGTTCGACGTGCCGATCGCGATCGGCAAGCGGCGTTGAGGCGGCCCAAGGGCCTGGCGTGGTCGAGGATCGGGACGGTCCGCGTTCGCGGTGCGCGCCGGGCCGGGTGCGTCC
>JAABUK010003976.1_pt1 | contig 24530 bp, 25 predicted proteins | sample 5559141 | NCBI WGS metagenome assembly JAABUK01 (sample SAMN10711869, study PRJNA513367) | rock metagenome | isolation source: Antarctica rocks | place: Antarctica: Victoria Land, Pudding Butte nord | collected 2016-01-03 | reverse complement strand
GTCACTGTCCCCAGGAAACCGCACCAGCCCCCAAAAAGAGGAGGAGGAGGAGGAGGAGGAGACAAGCTTGGGAAACCCTCGCATGTTCCTCCTCCTCCTCCTCCTCCTCCTCCTCCTGCCTGACACAGGGCCAGAGGAGGCAGGACAACCATCCCTATACTATAATTTATCCCCCCCCTTTCTCCCCACAGCACAGGCTGGCTCAGAAACTTCCAACTCAACACACACCTTTGAAGTAGGATACTTGGTAAGTTACAATACCACCCCCCGTCCCTGTCGTGACAGGGCTTTCACATCTCCAGCTTCACAGCTGCTCATGATCATGCTTTATACCTACGTCCAAGCTCGAAGGAGGATGCACACAGCTCGCAGCAGCAGCAGCAGCAGCAGCAGCAGGAGGAGGAGGAGGAGGAGGAAATTAATATACGATGCAGATTGGTTGAAAAGTCCAATGCTTGGATTTCTCGCGTGACGGTTCGGCTCAGTACATATGTCGAGTGTGTATCTACGATAGGTGGCGGAAGAGCTGGGACTTTAGACGCCCAATCCTGGACATGTTGTATGCCGTTGTCGACAGGCAAGCTCAAGGCTTGATGTCCGGGTCAAGACCAAGCAAGCCCAAGGCTCTGTGAGGTCGAGGGGCTAAACTTCTTACAGTCTTCAAACAACACCCATGCATGGACGCGCCTCTTTTTTTTTTGGGGGTCGGCGGCTCGGTCAATGTATACTGGCGTGATCATTGCTTCGTATGGCTGTTTGGTGGATTACTGGATACGGCGTGCTGCGAAGGGTATGCAGTGGGCAGTGTTTTCATCCTATTTTCCCCCTCTGAGCCAGAGTCTGAGTCTACTCCGAGCCCTTGTTCATTGACGTAGTTTGATTCACCTTTGGTGTTGTCTGGGAGGGACCCCGGCAGATACTCTGTTCTTCGCTGCGATCTTATTCGCCATTGAAACACCCTGCGTAGAACTTTTCGATGACACACGTCTGGAAGATCCTTTCCTTTCCCCTATTATGCGACCTAAAGAGCAATGATCTTGACTTTTTGCGTCAACGTTCAGTCTTTCTCCCGGCATAGTAGAGGATTGATATGCTAGCTTCAGCTCGGACCAATCTCTCGTTCGCCATCTCGGATGCTTTGCAGAACCTCTTTTCTCATCACCCCACGCGGCGCCTTTCTTCCCGTCATCAGCTCGAACTGCGCGATTGCCTGCTCAGGCAGTGCCTCGAGCCCGTCCACAATCACCCAAGGCACACCGGTGCTGTTTCTCAGCCGGCCGATCTGCTCGAGCAATGGCGTGATGAGAGGGTTGTACGCCATGTCCATTACGACACCGCCTGAAGAGGACTGTAGCCATTGCTCCGGCATCTCGAAGTTCGCGGGAGCTTGCTTATTTATACTGTGTGTCGGCAAGCAGGAGACGATCAGAGTGGGTGGAGAGAAGTTTGCTGGCCAGGGGTCATGGCGAGAGTGAAGGACTGAGACGACTTGTTCGCCTGGCTGTCCGCCACCGTTAGAGGATGAGGAGGCCCAAGAGTTGAAGTGCTGAGCTACCATGTGAGCATTTCTCACTGTGCGGTTGTGGACGAATATCTTCCGGCAGCCTAGACGAAGCATGGCATAGATCGCGGCGCGCCCCATTCCACCCGCGCCGATGACGAGGCCGGCGTCTTGAGTGGCTTGATCACGTTTCGTGGCGATAGGTTTCGGTTCAGGCAGACCATGATTCCGATCCAGTCGGTGTTGTCGCCATACCACGCAGCAACTCGTCCGGCGCGGTTTCGTTGGCTTGCTTGGTTCTGCAGCGAGAAGATGGTTCCGTCTGCTTGAGCGCGGAGAGGCAGAAGCGTGTTTACGGCTCCGATGGCTTCAGCATGACGAGACTTTGATGCCAGCTGGTCGACGATAATTACCTTCCATGGCTGGACGATGCTGGCTCCACCAAAATGAGGGTCTTGAGATAAAGCGTCGAGCTCGGCAAGGGAAGACATGACTTGTGTTTGATAGTCGTGATTCATGCCTAGATAACGATATGCTGCATTGTGCATGGCTGGTGAAAGACTGTAAGACACATTTGCTCCAAGGATGTAGAAATGAAGGGGGTCAAAGACGAAACTCTGGAACAGTGCTTGGACAGCATCTCGAGATGTGATTGATGGGTCGTCAGACGAGGTGTTGGCTTCTCTGTGGATTGCAGGATGTGTGACAGCAGTAAGGATTGGGTTGAAAAGCTGGGAAGTTCGGCCAAGAGCTCCGACGTTGTAGGCAATCAGAGGAGGAGACATGCCATTCCGACTCTTGGTTGCTTCGGCGAAGCGACGTAAGGTTTCATTGTCTTCTCGGGTAGTTGCCTCCTTTAGTAAGCGAACGATATCGCAGCCGAGCATTTCCGCACGCTCAAATCGAATGAACCACTTTTCGTCATCCCAGCCTGGAGATCGAGGCCCGAGGTCGACACAGTGACCAATCACTCTCGTGAATCCTTTATTCGCCACCAATTTGGCAATACTGCTATCACTTAGGGCCAAGTCGACACCGATGAACTCTACACCGAGCCTGAGTCCGTGCTTAAGAACGCCAATGTAGGTCTGATCGTTTGTAATCACCTTTCGATCAGCGGAGATGACAATTGCAACTCCAATCTTCCGCCTAATTTCAGCAACATGCCGACTCATCTTCTTGAAGGTTCCAGCTGTCCATCGATCGATGCAGAGCTCGATGGCATCCCCACCGGACTCGAGCCGGCCAAGCTCCACCTGACTGTCTTCGAGCTCTGAAAGTCGGAGGTAGACTGTGTGCGTGAAGAGTCGAAGATCTACTGGCATCTCGAGCAATGAGAACGGTGAATCATAGCTCGACTTGTAGGTGTTGGCGCCAGTGATAAACCGCACAAAATAGGTGAAATCCTCTTTCACATCTTTCAACGTGAAAGCGTAGGTTGGTGAGCGGCGATCGAGATTTGCTTCTGCCGCTTGTTCATGGGTTGTATGGTCTTCGAGATTGTAGAATTCAAAGTTCGAGCAATTTCTGTGAGTAGGATCACCATTTTCAAGTAGGCGAGCCGCACGATCTTCGAGTTTCAACAGCTGGTGGATCACAGCCATATCACGCACAAGATAGACTACTGGATTTGTCATCGAGTATTCTTTTAAGTGTTGCTGGACGCCCGTCGTGAGGCTTCCCAGTCCACATTCTATGACACACCTCGTCCGGTTCTCATTCAGCATACGCCTCGACATTTCGACGTCGCGTTTGTGAAACTCTTGACTTCCATGGTGTCTCAAGTAGTCCTGACGGGAAAAGCCCGTAGCCTCTTGGAAGAAATGGTCTTCTGTAATAAATCTCCGACCTAGAGCAGTGGCTGCAATGAAGCCTAGAGATCGTTTGCCACAACCACGAATGCCAACCAGGACCAGCGAAGCATCCGCACTGAATGTCCTAAGCGGTCGACCCGAGGGTGTCCCTGCACCAGTCCTAATTGACCCGAACATCCCGCTCTTTGATCGCGACATAGAGAAGTGATGCACGAGAATGTCTTCTCGGTGGTTGTTCTCTCTGCACAGCCTTTCCAACACGAGGAAGTGGCGTACCTGGAGCACTTTGTGTGCCGATGATCGAGGATTTCCGGCGTGGAGGACCTCGGTCACAGGCCGATTGGCGGTTTAGGAGTGATCCAATCTCCATGGCTGCCAGATATCAAGAAAGCACTCGGAGTGGCTGACTCAGACGTTGAGCCATTGGTGCTCTGCAAAGAGCTCGATTAGCAGCATTACAGATTGAGACTGTAATTCCATCGTAGAGAAGATTCAGGAACCAAGAGGCGAATTCTGTTTCTTGGACGATAACGATGTCGACAGATACATGGCGATGTCTCTCTCGGACAATAAATATCCATCCTTCGAGGCCCAGATTCTGCGAAGGTGAAGTGAGGCCGGCAATATCTTTTGCCGGAGTCGTCCAGCTAGCTAGTCCGCTTTGGTCCAGCCCTTGCCCCAGCTCAGCGGCGCCTCGGACAGCTCCACGATAACCTCGATGCGGGAACAAGTGAATCGAGGAGAGGGCAGATCGATCTAGGGCCTTATGGCCTCCAACAGATGAGGACCTCTGGGCACAAGATACCGCTCGTCACGTGGTTCCTCCCTGCAGTCCTTGTGTATCTGGCGTAAGACGAGCTCAGCTAGATGACAGCGGCTCGGACTTCTCAAGGCATACACGCAACCAATCGACGGTTCGGAACCCTTGGACTTGGACTGGGCCATTGAAGATTCACCATGCACGACGTGGAAGGCCGGTGTCCAAGCCTCCTCGATTGTGGTGATGGACTCGGACGATGCAAATGATGATAGCGCTCAAGGGCAGAGGAATGGCCCGAGCGGGAAGAAAACGCGTACGAGGGTCTCCAGGGCTTGTGATCGATGTCGGACAAAGAGAGATAAGGTACGATCTATGCTCGATCAGATATATAGCCTGTCTGACGATTTGCAGTGTGATGGAAAGCGCCCCAGTTGCGCCGCCTGCGTCGGGATTGGACATGCCTGCTCCTATGGACCCAGTACCAAAAAAAGAGGACTTCCAGAAGGATAATTTCCGTGGATTGGAGAAGCTGTGGGCGCTTTGCATGGGCAAGATTAGCGGATTAGAAGACGCTGTGGTCGACCTGATGCAGCATCAGGACGAGCTTAAGAGTATATGGAATCATGAGACTGTCGGCGAAGAGTTACATGGGTCGTGGAAAGAGTCATCTGTGCTTCACGAGCTTGAGGGACTACTCTCGAAATCGGAGGCTACTGCCAATGAACCTACTGGGAATCGGAAACGCGAGAGAGAAGAAAGCGGGTCTGAAGGGACACAGGAAACCACCTTTCATCGCGCTGTAAAGTACGCCATTCAGCCTATTGCCGCTTCTTCCCATCCAGGCTCACAGGAACCTTTTCGTGGCTTACCTGTAGGCGACATCCAAAGCCTGTTTCTTGCCAGACCTCTCACAAAAGCGGCCAGACCTTCTGTTGATAAGATTAAAAGTGGTGACTCAGTTGGCTTCTTAAGCACTTTGCGCTTTCCGGCAAGAACACCTGCTCTTTTAGACTTTTATTTCTCTCACACGCACTGCTGGATTCCAATCCTTGAGCGCCATCACATTCTGCGAATCTCCTACTCCTGCTCTTCTAACCAACCGCGACCCGAGACTGTTTCATCAGCAGATCTTGCGACGCTCTGGGCACTGTTAGCGTACGTTGACAAACAATACGTACATATTTCATCAGAACCTCCTCCGGACGGCGAAATGGACGCTGCAGAAATGCTGACAGTGGCGATGAAATTGATTCCCCCTTTCGGCAACTCTCTCTACGAGATGGGGCATGTCCAGGCTCTCCTCTTAGTTGCCTTGAACAGTGTTGGGTCTCAATGGAGCCGGGCCTGGATTATTATTGGTCACGCCGTGCGTGTTGCCATGGATATCAATGTCGGCCAGGTCGCCGCGAGGGGCAAGCATGTTCTATTCGGATGTTTTATACTGGACACTCTGGTATCAGCTCGTCTAGGAAGATGCCCACATATGCGTCGGGAAGAAATTGAGCCGTTCGGCCACCTCGAAGAGGACGGTCTTGAAGAATGGGATCCTTGGACAAATTTCATAGGGAGTGCACCTACTCAAGGCAACATTCGTGGGCCTGCCTTTACCATTAGCTGCTTCAACAGGTTCCTTGATGTTTGCGCTGTTCTAAACGACATCATTTGCAACACCTCTTCTGGCTCAGAGCGACAAAGCTTTTGCGAGAATCAAACAGAGCGCCTCGAGAACCTGTTCAAGAAATTGGCTTTTCTGGACCAGTCCACCAATCTGGGTCTTGCGCAACAGCAAAGATCGCCACACAAGACGTACTTGGCTCTTTCGTTTTGTGCTGTTCAGTTGGCGCTGAATTTTCATGCTCGGGATGCATCAGAATCGAGACCTTCTGACACTTTTGCAAAGCATGCATGCGAAATACTGGTACTTTTAACTCAACAGGCTCAGTCCATTGGCCTGGCAACTTCCCCCCCTTTCTTGGAGTACACCATACGTCTCTCGCTGGACGGTGCTCTTTTGGCTCAAGCACATTTTGGTGACAGAGTCGGGCTTCCCACATTTACATTTTGGGCACACAAAATGGCAGGGCACGTCAATGAGATCAAATCGCTCTGGCCAGTCTTTACTCCGCTTAGTGACACTCTGGCAGATGAAGACCGGCAGGGGAGAAGGTCGTTTACTTTACCCACCACTCCTGCCACGTTTCAGATCAACGAGATGACACAGGCGCCCTCTACCATCTCGGCTCCTTTGAACAAGACTGTCACTCCTCAATCTACTCCCGATATCGGTTCACAGCCGAATTTGAACTACTGGAGGCCTCCAACCGAGCAATTCACCAGCTCATCTGCAGTCTCAACCAGAGGCCAGGTCCCAGAATCCTTCAACACAATGATGACAGACATGACGACCCCCACGCCTATTAACATGAGCGTGCCAGCCGGTCTAACAATGCCAGCGACACCCCAGACATCCCCAAGCTTCCAAGGCGACGACGTCGACGCCATCTTCCACGATCTAGCACGCCTCGACACAACGGAATGGACCAACAATCGTGAGCAAGGATGGAGGGAATTCGGCTTTGCTGATGACTCCACCTTCCAAGCTTTTTGCAGCGACCCAGATAGACTTGTTGAAAGAGCAACGCCATCCGACCCGTCCTTGATCGATGATAGTGCTACGAATATTTGGCCACCTCCTGGCTTCTTTCCGGACCAATTCGAAGAGACAGATCCACACATGGAGGCGTCTCAGATATTGCAGTCTCTGTCGGGAAACAACCAATATCCGACTTTACCGGAAAGCGTTGGGTGGTAATGCGAGTCATGTTGATTCAACCGAAGCGGAACACCGTGTGGACATGGACCGAATTTATTATCCCTCCCTATGAGGCTACCAAAACTGCTTTCGGATTGGAAGGTCCTGGTGGCCGCCGCGACATGTGAGAACAGGCCAGCCTCGAATTAGCGGACCATGCCTGTACCTTCTTCGGGTCTCTGGCAATGCAGCTACACACAGCTGACACGACTTCCACTAGCCGGAGAACACACATCCTGTGGCCGGTCAGCTGCAATGTACGGTATGTGCAGAGGGGCCAGGGTAGAAAGCGAGGGTCTAGAGGAGACTGAATCAGATTCGTCGGTCAAATTGTGCAGATCTTTCAATGTCTGAACGAGGAGAAGGTCATCCGAGACTGCGGCATGGACACCTGGGGTACGAGATGGCGAGTACTAGCAAGTCAGAAGCGTACGTATGCGCGCGATTGGTTGTGGGGAGCAGAAGCAGGAGAAGGGGAAGGGGGGGGTTTTAAAAGCGAGGAGATCACATCATTGGTGTACCTTAGTAATATTGCTTATGATTTACTACGCCACATAATACAGACCTATCTTATGTTCGACCGTACATCTTGAGATGGTAGCCACGTGGGTACTGAACAGACACATACATAATAAAGGAATTATTTTCTTCAAACGAGTTTTTCTCCAGCTTCCCTGTAATCAACTAACTAGGCTCAATGGACCGGAGGCGCGGTGACGACAAGAAAGATCAGACACTAAGTGAAAGGCGGGTACTCTTTCCTAAGATGTGTCTCAGCGTTCAATGTCAGCTGGCCTCGGAATCTTTTGGCATAGTGGGCATCGTGCTGCTGGAGGTAATAGAACAAGATTGACAGATTGGATGGGCGCGAACCAGACATCAAAACCGGAGGCGAATGATAAGACCGAGGACTGTCGAGCGATCAATCCATTGCAGCTCTCAGAGCCGACACAGGTAGTAGTAAGATAGAGATGCAATTTCAGCATGGTCCGCATTATTAAAAATAGTCCTCAACCCCTCATCAGAAGAGCACTTTATATACAAATACACGCATCATCTATGCGCTCTCGGCATGCTTTCCGTCGACGCGATAATCCTCCTTGGAAATTGACCGAGTTCCTCCTGGACTCTTCATCGTCCGCTCTGAGTTCACGCATGATGGTAGAATGAGCCTTGTTGGCCTTCAATTTGCGGTCGAAGAGTCTGTCCATAGCCTCGAGCGGGACACCCTTGGTCTCGGGCATCAGGAAGAAGACAAAGACGGCGGAGAGGATCATGAGGGATGCGAAGAAAAAGTAGACGCCGAAGCCCATGGTAGTGAACATCTGGGGGGTGAAGCGAGCGACAAGGAAATTCCAGAACCAGTTGTTTGCGGCTGCGAAGGCCTGGGCGAGGGTACGGACGGATTGGTCGAACATCTCTGAGTTGTAATCCCAGGGTGTGCCGTTCCATGATGGGGTGTAGAAGGCGGTCCAGAGGTAGAAGAAAAACATAGCGGAGATGCCGCCGCTGCTGAGGGTGTTTGAAGGGTGCTTGGCAAGCTGGGCGACGGCGATGTAGGCACCAATGTACCACATGCAGAGTGAGCCGCCGACGGCACCGATCATAAGCAGGAGACGGCGGCCGAGTTTGTCGATCAGGACGAGGAGCCAGACGATGGTAACAACGGTTTTGATGACGCCGAAGACCCTGGTGGTGAGGAGAGAGGTGTTGGTGCCGGTGACCCCAATGGATTTGAAGACGGTCGGTGAGTAATAGTTGATGGCGTTGATGCCAGAGGCATTTTGCCAGAAGAATAGAGAGCCGCCGAGAAAGAAGCGCCAGAGGACTTTGCGATCCGTGAATAGCCAGCGAGGGGATTCCTTGATGAAGAAGGTGGAGATGAAGAGGAGACCAGCGGGAACGAGCTGGATGGCGAAAGGAATGATCTATTTGGCGTGAGATGGTGCCATCGTCTCGACGAGTTCGTAATTGATCCAGAAGCCAATAGGATCTCTAATCTGCCACGAGAATTCGTAAAGTCCAACAATGCGACCACGGATTGCAGGAGGTGCAATCTCAGAGATGTAAATGAGTGACAAATTGTATGTTCCGCCGACACCAATCCCAGCGAGGACATGACCACTATAGATGAGACCGAGACCGCGCTCAGCGCTGGCACCAAGCATCATACCGGCGCCGACGCAGAATATGACGGAGAAGATAGTCAGGCCCCATCGTCGGCCGTAGAAATGACCGAAGGGATAGGCCGAAGATGGCGCCAAGAAAGCACCGGCTTGGTAGCAGGAAACGATGTTAGCCTTGAGCAAATCGACCTCGGATGTGCTGAGTTTCGCAAATTGAAATTCTTTCGTGAAGCTGGTCAGGGCAATAGTGCCTCCGATGAAAGCACTGTTATAGCCTATCATGCACGCCGCGAAGGCAACGCACATGGCGGACAGGTATACATCCCAATTGTAGACGCATGGTGGAGTGGGACGATCTTCGACTTTGGCGAGGAGATCTATAGTGGAGGCGGCGACCGCAGGTTGGGGAGATATATGAGTGTATATGTACAGGGAATATGGAAGGAGGGAGTAGGGTCAGGGGGCAAATGGATGTGAGGATGTATGAGAATGGGAGAGGGCGGTGAGGGACTCTGCCTCTTGCTCATCTTAATCATTGTTAAACAAGCAGGATGAAGAATTAGCATGGATTCGAAGAGGATATGTGACCATCTTAAATGCAAAGACGAAGGTGGAGTCTTGTGCGGATTTCAAGCTCTGGCATGGTCTGGCCTCTGGACAAATTCTGGGGATTGCTCTAAGACGGTGCCGATCAGGTGGACTATTCTTCCGCTGGACGGGAGGATAGATATTGTCCCCCGCGAAGTGATGTTTGGGGTCAGCCCTAAGCAGGGCATGCAAGGTGTGGCATTGCGAAGGTGGTCGTCACGGTGAAGGTCGTCGCGAACAAGCGATGTGGGCGACTGGAAAAGGATTGAAGCGCGACGGTGTGCTAAGCGGGGCTGAGGCAGGGACAAGAAAAATGACACCTTACAATGCTCGTCTTCTGCTAAGTACATCTCGTCGACGTTGTCATCTGCCATGATTTAACCTCAGTTTGTACCTTTGCTCTTTCGTGCTGTGATTTGCATTGACATATCAGCACAGGAACACCACCTCCAGCTTCTTCTTATCCGGGACCACGCGGCTGGGACAAGATACAGCTGTCAGCATTCGCGAGATGCGCGGGCCTTTCCCCTTTCGTGGTGCAGATACTTGGGAACGGCAACTCGATTCGGCTGTCAGGGCAACTGACATCTCATCACATGAAGGGAAACGCGTGTTTTCGTATCGAGAGTCCTTTTTCAGAACTGTATTGTCTTATCCCTTTGAGCTGTCATCTCTCGCGTCTGCAAGTTTTATTGACCTCGACTCGCTTGGTTAGTGCTGCAATTGAACAATCTCAGGTCACTCTTGTGAAGGTTTCGTGCATACAGGATTGATATCAAGGCATATCGATTGATGTTCAAGGCTGCAGAACGGCACGTCTCTCTCTTCCAGATCCGTCTACTCTCGACTGCGTGGCGTATCTAGTCGGTTACCCAATTGCACATTCTCTGTCTCCTCTCCTACATCATACCAGGGCGGGAATAGTCTAACTTCCGCACCCTCTTCCACACCTCTCTTACAGTCCTTTCTTGACTTTGTTTTCCGGTTTCCCCCCCGCGATCACCTGCCGGTCTAATGGCGAGATATGACCTACCACTAATCTTGACCTGCTCTATAGCTGCTGTTTTCGGGATCCTCAGGAGGTTTTGCAGTGGCAATCAATCCGCCCGCTTCTTCTAAAGGGCATATACCGGCCGCTATATTCCACTCCCAACATCCACCTTCCCACCATTTGTCAAAGCTGCCCATTGCGGTATACGTCAGGTCCATCGTTGCACTTCCAAGAGAGCTAACTCCATGAACCATGCCACCCTTCCCTCCTCGACCACCAACTTCCGCTGCCATGTTGAAGAAATTGTCAACTTTCCGATGCAGGTTGCCTTCGTGGAGATCCCGCCTGTCCTTGCCCTATTCGCAGGAGGAAATACATTTTCCGGGGCCATTTGAAGGCATTGGTGGTATTGCCTTGCCCAGCAATGGCATACTTGTCGTCGCATTCAGCCACGCTCCAATTCCACTCGCAGCTGAGAATAGTTGGTTGAGAAGAGGTGCATAGATGACACCAAGAATCGACCTCCCTTGGTCAGCAAGGGCGATACTGAAGCAGAACATTGGGAATGCGTGCGTAAACTTCACCGTGCCGTCCAAAGGATCAACAACCCATGTGGGCTTAACATTTTTGATCAGACAATTCTTGGAGGACCCCTTACTGCCCGTTTCCTCTCCAATAAACTTATGAGCAGGATATTTCTCTGAGATGGAGGAAAGAATGAATGCCTCAACATCTCGCTTGATTCAGCTTCTCAATCGTAACGATACCGGTCGAGCAGAGCTGGGTTACCATTATCAGTCTGTGTCACGATATCGACGGCATTGACCTTCTCCACATCCTCCGCGGTGCTGTCGCCGCCCAGCCTTCTCCTCTCGATTCCATCCAGCAGTATTTGGCCTGCATCTTTTCCCAGTTGAATAGCGAATTTGTAGATCTGCTTCAGCTCATCTTGACCAATATGTTGCATGGCCACAGATGAGCTTCCTGTCTCATGCTTGTCCGCCTAGGGTCACTTCACACCACAACCTCACCAACCTGGTAGAGGCGGTGTTCTCGCGTTCCGGTGATAAGCGATTGCCAAGACTCGTAGCACCAGGGATTCGGCTGCGGTTAACGTTTCTGCCCGAGTGGGTCTGTCGTTCTGTCCCGAAGACAAACATCACCATTCCCAATTACCGGAAAAGACCATTGCTCATTTTGAAAGGTCCTATCCTAGCACAATGTTACTTGGAATGGTGGTGTATTCTCCAAACTTGAAAAGCGTTCTACATCAGACACCGTTTCTAAACGATGCGTTATCAAACTATCCGTCTCACTGCTTTCTACACACCACCAAAGGACATCCCAGCAAGCAAAGCTGACCCTCTGCAGCAAGTCTCGAATTCGTCCAGTGCATCCTCGGTCTTCTCGAAGACACCCTCTTCAACGTCTGACTCTCTGTCCTTTCGATCATTATGGAATCCTCTGGGCAAAAGAAGCTCGTCCGCATCAACGGGCCAAATCTGAATCTTCTGGGCACGCGCAAACCCCATATTTATGGCTCGACGACCTTACCGCACATCACATCAGCGATGTCTCAACGAGTTCAAGCCATCGACACAGATCTCAAAGACTTCCAATCGAACCATGAAGGCGCCATCGTCGATCGGATCCACCAGGCTCGAGAGGAAAAAGTGTCTGGCATCATCATCAACCCCGGCGGCTTCACGCATACATCCGTGGCGATTAGGGATGCATTGGCTGGCGTCCAGATACCGTTCGTGGAGCTACACATGACCAATGTACACGCGAGGGAGCCGTTCAGACATCACAGCTATCTGAGTAACAAAGCAGAGGCCATCATTTGCGGCTTGGGCGCGTATGGCTATGTTGCTGCCCTTGAATGGTGGGCGTGGAGGTTCAATGATGGGCTGCAGAAAGGAATCAAGATGGGGAGCAAGATGTAATGTTCTGGAGCACGCCGAAGCGTGACGGACTACGAGCTATCACGAGATCAGCACTGTTCAGAATTGCATCAGACGGATCAATACTGCATCTACCTAGCGATAGGCGATGGTGTTTCTTGTTTACTTTAGATTCAGAGTATTGCGAGTCTCGGGCTGGCAGCACCCATGGCCCTACTCAATCTCAACACAACTCAATGACGATGACATGCACCCACATGCTTCGATCAGCGAAGTCTGGACTTCAACTGTAGACACCTGATGAACGCAGATGAGTACAGTACCAAGTCTGACGCTTTCTTGAAGAGCCCTGGAACTTCTCCGTACCCCGGATCATGTTCAGGGCCGCCTGATTTTGACTTCACATGCCCGTGGGGTCGGGATGAAGATCGAGCATGTGAAGAGCGAAAGCTGGGGAAGGAGCGACGTTCGCCGGCTCCTGCCACTCGTTGGAGCCGTCACGTGACTCGCAACCAGTCGAGATGCGGATGTTGCTCAGCCCTCGGTGGGGACACGGCCGAGGTCCAGAATGGTGCATTTCACGAGTTGCATGTCCGAATGATCGGCTGCCTAAGACCCGCCTGCGATCAATCAGTGACTTTTCTTTCATCTCTCCGCGCATCTCACCCTTCAGACATCCCTGCTACACTGTATCTCAGTAACATCGAAAGAAGATGCCTGCGCCGAGAGTCATTGTGGTCGGTGGGGGCCGTACGTGCTTCCATCACCGCGTTGCCGTTGAAGCGAACTGACAGGTCTCCAGTCTCCGGCTTGAGCGCCGCTCATACTATCTATCTCAACGGTGGCAATGTTTTGCTACTCGACAAGAACAGTAAGGATGAACAACCCTTGAATCATTGACAGGCCGCTCACCGCTCTCTCTAGACTTCTTCGGGGGCAACTCGACTAAGGCCACTTCCGGCATCAATGCAGCCCTCACAAGAACCCAAGTCGACGAGAAGATTGGTGATAGCGTCCAGCAATTCTACGAGGATACCCTAAAGTCTGCTCGTGACAAAGCTCGCCCAGATCTTATCAAAGTCCTTACATATCAGTCTGCCTCGGCTGTCGAATGGCTACAAGATGTTTTCGGCCTAGATTTGACCCTGGTCTCGCGATTAGGGTATGGTTTCTTTGCCCTTCTCAAATGTCTCAATTTCCTCTCGCTGACTCCATAACAGTGGTCACAGCTTTCCTCGCACACATCGTGGCCATGATGCCAAATTTCCAGGAATGGCTATCACATATGCTCTCATGCAGCGTCTAGAGGAGCTAGTCGAGTCCGATCCCGATCGTGTCCAAGTCATCAAGAAAGCCAAGGTCACATCGATCAATAAAGAGGGCAATACCGTCACTGGCTGTACCTATGATTTTGGTGGCGAGTCGCACTCCGTTGACGGCGTTGTCGTGCTTGCGACGGGTGGCTACGCCGCTGACTTTTCCGAAACATCGCTGCTGAAGAAATGGAGACCAGATACCTTCCACTTATCGTCCACGAATGGTACACACGCTACAGGCGACGGCCACAAAATGCTGATGGCCATCGGCGCAAATGACATCGATATGGACAAAGTCCAAGTCCACCCAACTGGTCTGGTTGATCCCAAGGATCCAGACTCCAAATGGAAGTTTTTGGCTGCTGAAGCTCTTCGTGGTGAGGGTGGACTACTTCTGAACTCTGGCGGCGAGCGATTCTCAGATGAACTTGGCCACAGAGATTACGTCTCAGGAGAGATGTGGAAGGAGAAGGAGAAGAAGAAGTGGCCAATTCGCCTTGTTCTGAACTCAAAAGCATCTAATGTTTTGGACTTCCACACCAGACATTACTCCGGACGAGGACTCATGAAGAAGATGTCCGGTGCAGAGCTGGCCAAGGAAATTGGTTGTGGTGAGCAGGCTTTGTCCAAGACCTTCAAAGAATATAATGAGATTGCGGATGGGAAACGCAAGGATCCTTTCGGAAAGAAATACTTCCACAACCTGCCATTCGACATCAACGACACGTTCCATGTTGCCGTGATGGAGCCTGTGCTTCATTTCACTATGGGAGGGATGGAGATCAACGACAAGGCTGAAGTTTTGAACAAGGAGCAAAAGCCTTTCGACGGTCTCTACGCATGCGGTGAGCTTGCCGGCGGCGTGCATGGTTCCAACCGTCTGGGAGGGTCGTCACTCCTTGGATGTGTCGTGTATGGACGTGTCGCTGGCAATTCTGCTTCTCAGCACCTCTTCCAGAAGGTCCTGACAGGCGGTGTCTCGTCAGCACAACAGCGTCTCGGTCAGATCTCTCTGCACATCGATCCCTCTACACCAGGCAAGATCTCGGTGGAATGGGCGAATGCTGCTGGTGCCGACTCGACACCATCTGTTGGCGATGGCAAGACCACTTCGCAGGCTCAGAAGTCTGCAGCACCCGTAATGAGTGGAAAGAAGGAAGAGCCCGGTAAGCAGAAGGATATCAACGATATTTCCAACTTCAAGGTTCCAGAGAAGGAGTTCAGCCTGGATGAAGTGGCCAAGCACAACAAGAAGGACGATCTCTGGATCGCAGTCAAGGGTGTCGTGTTGGATGTGACAAACTGGCTGGATGAGCATCCAGGCGGGCCACAGGCATTGTTCAGCCACATGGGCAAAGATGCCTCAGAAGGTGAGCAACAACTCTCGCTTATCATGACGATGAAGACCTTGCTAACAAACACTCAGAATTTGCCATGCTGCATGACGACGAGGTAATTCCCAAATATGCTGCGGGTATTGTCATTGGCAGAGTGCAAGGACAAGAGATTTCATTGGAGTATTAAAGCAGGTAATTCTGGTGCTCTTCAAGCATGGCTGCGAATTCGAGCGCATGGAAACACAGGCTAGGCGTTTGTTATATATATCCTGGGGATGGCATTTGCAAAGTCTGTACATTTAGCAATGTCCTTTTGTGGCCATCATCTAGACGGACTAACTAGGTGCTTTTGCGCTCTCCAAAGTGAATATAAAATGTGGTCCGTGCACAGCGATACCCATGGAAGATTGTTCCCCGCGAACCACAACGGAAACCGATCTTGCATATGAACCAGACACTCTCTCTACAGCCACATTTGTGCTTCTATATCATAGCAGTCTTTGAGTCTACCTTTCGCCACTGGGTGCAGACATTTACACGTTGTCGCGATTGACCAGCGAATCGCAAAAGGTGAGCTCCACCCATGCCCTTGCGCGCTCCCTTACTCCACATCCTACGAGGCGCGCAAAGCTTTAGACATCTCGGCCACGCCTTGACGAGACCAGAGACGAGCTCAGACCGATATGATCGCTCCGCTCCGCCTCGTCCAGTGTCTCAAGCCCGGGCTGGGACTCATGAAATTCGAAGTCTACCTTGCAAGGAGAGCCGGGTGCGGTGACAGCGCTATGAGGCCTCCTTCATGGAATGCCAGAACGACCGAGATATCCTGAGCATATGCTATCATCCTCTACTGATCTGTTCCCCATCAGCTTTGCCTACACCTTGAAGAGTGGGGCCAGGCCTAGTGACAAGTCACAAATAGCTCGTGCATTTTTTGTTTACTAGGAGTGCTAACAAGTCTTCTGAACAGCTTCATTCTACGCCTAGCAGTGTAAAGACATCTCCATCCTCCGACCACAATCCAGCTGCAGGCTCCTACCGCCACCTGCCGTACATCCGCTTTGCCTCTCGCCTGAACATTGTCATGGCGCTAGACAGACGGGAAGTTGCCGAACGTGGTGCCACTCTCCAGAAGGCTCTCCAGACGTCTGTGCCTGCAGCCAACATTGTCTCGCTCTTGAAGGAGCTCCAGAAAGGCGTGCGACCAACGGAAGAACTTCTTCGATCAACGCAGATCGGCAAGACTGTCAACAGATGCAAACAGCACCGGGCACCTGAAGTGGCGAAACTGGCGTCGGAAATTGTCAGCAAATGGAGGCATCAAGTGCAGGAACAAAAGCGGGCGAATGGAGGGAGTTCTGGTTCAGGCACACCTAATGCGCGAGCAAACGGCACTGCATCTCCTGCGCCCCCAAAAGCTGCACCTGCACCAAAGTCTGAATCAACGGTTCCACCAGACAAGCGCACATACGAGACGGACAGAATATCACGCGATGAATTGACAAGTGAAGCAGCTCGTAACAGTTGCATAGGTCTCATGTACAACGGACTGTGCCAGAATTCCACCAACCCTTCGAAACAAATCCTGGAAACTGCGAAAGCTATTGAGCAAGCTGCACTTGACCTACCCGGAGGTGATGGCAGCAGCAGCGCGGCAGCATACCGAGACAAAATTCGATCGTTGTATCAAAATCTGAGGAATAAATCGAATCCAGAGCTGAAGGTCAGAGTGTTGTCAGGAGACGTCAGTCCCAAAAGATTGGTGGTAATGACGCACGAGGAACTCAAAAGTAAGCAACAAAGAGCAACTGACGCCGCCATCGCGAAGGAGAACATGAACAACGCTATGGTTGCACAGGAAGAGAAATCCATGTCAACGTCTTTGCAGTGTGGGAAGTGTGGGCAGAAGAAGGTCAGCTACTCTCAAGCGCAAACGAGATCGGCTGATGAACCGATGACGACGTTCTGTGAATGCCTGGCCTGCGGGAATCGGTGGAAGTTCTCTTGAAATGGCCGACAGGAAAGGAAATGCAAAGAGGAGATTTTGGCGCGAAACACAACAAGGCCTTTCTGATGGCGAAGGGATCTCTCAGGCACAAATTGCCACAGCGTTTAAGCATTGGATTGGGACAGATGCAGAGGCTTCGAAGCCGCCCAGCAGTGCTGCGTGAGGGACATGGATCATGACTTCATCCACGGGGCATCCTAGCCTTGAGCTTGTATTCTAGACAAGAATTATGAAGATAAGCACACTGCACGGACACCGTCGAGCATCAGTTCTACCTTTGCTGTGAAAGGCTTCGACATGCGTGCTCGAGTGAAAGTGGTATTGCCAAGACGGATGATCATCGGTCTAGGACGCGCCATGGATGTTTTGTCTAATACCACTTCTCACTTAAAGCTTTGTCCGGCCACTGATGTTCTGCCTTCTTATGACGATTGTTTTGAATCGCAATTCTCTATCCTTATTTGGCACTCGCTTCTCCATATCCTTCATCGACAGCTGACCCTTTGGGCATCCATTTTTCAATAATGCCAGGAAGACTTTCGTTGGAGTTCCCAGCTTCTTCGCAATGTGCTCTGAGCAGTCTAGGCAAGAGGAAGAGAGAAGTCTCGCATTATGATGTGGCCTACTGCACATCGAGGTCAGAGTCTCAAGCTTTACAGTAACAAGCATGGGAAACTGATGTCTGGATCTAGCTCGACCTTACCCGCCGATACATCGCCTTGTTCTGTCCATTTTTCTCTGAACGACCGCGAGAATATCAATGGCGTCCGAAAGATACGATCTTTGGAGGTTTCCCTGTCACCAAAGCGCCGTCGTGTTTTCATGAAACGAAAAATGGGTGACCAGAAGCCCAATCTCTCAGCACGACCCCTCCCGCTACAACGTTCTACGAAGCCTCTTAAAAGCCCTGCCTTTTCCAGCCCAGTCAGCTCACTCCTGCTACGGCCTTGCCATATCTGCCATCGAAGGCCAACCACACGTGCTGTCCTCTGTGGCTATCTTGATTGTGAAGATTGTGGAAAACGAACATGCTTCATATGCATGAGGGAGTGTGAGAACGAGGGTTGTCGATATGCTGAGCTAGCAGAAGCTGGCGCCGCAGTGAACAGCTTGGAGTATCACCAAAGACCGCACTCCAGGCTAACGAGGATATGCAGCTACTGTTCGGTTGAGACCATTGATTCTGCAGGACAGGATACTGTGACGTGTTTGGATTGTCATCTTTACCAATCAGAGCTGAACGTCTTGTTGAGCCACCCAGGAGCAGCCGACGACAGATCAAGCTCGAGCATGGTGTTCGATGCAGTCTCGGATAGGTTTTAGATGATGCGGATATATGCTCACCGATCGGCATAGCTCCTAACTACCGTACTGGGGCAGAAGTTTTCATATTTTCAATACGTGGACATATCTCAAAAGGTCTGTCATATCGGGCCCCTGATATGGCGACCTGTGAACCACCAGGCGACAGGAACGAGAGACAAATGGACTTTGGGGAAGTTCAAAAACCATTACACCTTAGAGTGCCTTTATGCAGGCTCCATTGGCGCAGACTTTCCGAACATCAAGCGAATCTATAAATTGGATGGCATCAGCAAAAATTGGTTGAGAAGTCCTGGATTACATTACTCTGGTATGTTTTTAATGGTTCAACTGTCGATCTCGACTGTTCCTCCATGTTCTTCACTGTCCAGTGCCCTTCTTATGGCTTCACCAATGATCAATGCCCTCAATCCTTCTTCTCCGGTGCAGCTAGGATTTTCTTGTCCTCTGCAAACCTTGACGAAATGGTCTAATTGGCTATCGAAAGTTGCGACGTCAATGTCTTCCACGTCTTGCTTTTGCATGGAGATCTTGTTCTCCCGGCTCTTCTCCCTCTCATGGCAGGAATACTTGATCATGTCTGGAAAGCTCAAAGTCGTATTCGTGCCGAAGATTCGATAGACGTCGGCGCCTGACGAAGGTAGCAGGGGATTTTCGCCGGTCCCTTGCTCAAAACTGTGCGGCGATGGCACGTTGTCAGCAATAAACAAAAGTGCCAACGACACTGGATGCGAAACGCATAGTGATCGCTGCACCTTCCTCGGCCGCCTCAGCATAATCTGCTTGTGACCTCTTTGAAACGGCCTATTCTGCATGTATCCTCATAACTTGCCCCAGAAAATCCTGCAAGAGGTCGATTTCATGAATGAAATTGATCAGAATAACACCCCCACCGTTGTTCTTACTGCTTCGCCATTTCACTGCTTCACGCGTGAAATATTCTGGTGGCTTGAGTGTCGTCCATAGGCCATTTACAGCAATGATTTGCCCAAGCGAGCCCGACTCGACTATATGCTTTTGCTTTAATCACATACCGATTGAATCTCCTGTGATGGCCAATCAGCAGTCTGATGTTGTTTTTCCTGGCGACTTCTAGCAATTCTTTTGCACTCTCAATGGGCGTACTGATCTCAAAACTAAACCTCTGGTTCCGCATCGCCCGCATCCTCCACACCGACCTCATCCAAATCCCCAGCAACTTCCTCGCCGAGACCCAATGCACGGGTGAGCGTCGTCTCATCGTCGTAGACCTAATCGAAGTCGCGGAGATGGGTCTCCAACAATCTCCCGTCATTAGATTCGCATACGAAGCCCTCTGCTGGGGCACCCACGTCGATCTGTGGGATCAAGCGTGGGAGATGGTGGAGATGGTCGATCGGCCCCAATTTCGGGACCTGTCTTGATACCTTCAACATCGTTGGGAGGGTGTGGGGGCTTCCCGCCGAGCCTTCCGGCAAGACCGTGAACACGGATCACGACTTGAGGCTCAGCTTGGAGAAACTGAAACGCGAGCTCGGCAGGGACAATGGAAAGGGGGTTGGAGAAAATCTTCTACGTTGAAGTTGTTGATGCGGAGCGCCTCTCTACGCCCCTGCTGGAGGGCTAGCATGAGTGGTTCGTCCCCGGCCAGAAGCCACGTATGAGCTGGAGTCGGAACGCCCGCTTGTTTCCGTTGGAAGAGGGGGGTTATCTGCCGATTCTGGAGGTGTTGAGCGTGCTTGTTGAGGCCGGGGTATGAGGGCTGGATTAGTTTTGAACTATTTAATCGGAGAATAAATCTGGCGGGGAAGGTGGGTGCCGCCGGGGTCATGCGGTCACGGCAGGGAGGAGTTGGGTTGCTCTGGAGAGGTGTATGGGGTGGGATGTGGAAGGGAGTGGGAATGGGGAGGTGAAGGACGAGCGGATAGTGGAGTTGAAAGAATCAGGGTGTCGGGAGGGTGGTTCCTACGAGTATGAGGAGTGAATGGGGGCAGGATGATGCCGGGGCGGTTGCGAGGTTATAGAAGGTCGTTACACTTTCTCCTCCTTTTCTTGTCGGTTTCCCGCGCTGCAGGAAGCGACTCTAGGTAGTTAGTTCATGTTGCATATGTCTGGCGTCTTGGAGCTCAATGGCTTGGAGCCAGAGATCGGCATTGGACTGGGTTGACTGGATACCAGAGAGCAGGTTGCATAGCAAAGTCATGGAGCGTAAATCTTCGACCACTGTCACATCGTCCGAATCCGGAAGGTTATCCCTATTCAGGTTCATAACGGTTCTTCATCCTCCCTCCCCCAGAGCTTGACCGTCCGATCATGCCCACTGCTAGCAATCCATCTCGCATCGGCACTGACATCCACGCTCAAAACATTTCCGGAGTGGCCGCTCAGTGTCTTTGCTAGCGCCCATTCGTCGGCAGAGAAGATATTGACGTTCTTGTCGAAGCCGGAGGAGACGAAGAATGTGCCTGCTTTCGCCGGCGTGAGATCTTGCTTCCCGCGTGTGCCGTTCATGGTACTGTCGGTTTCGGATTTCTGTACAGGCACGTCGATGGTGGAGGTTGAGCCGCCTTTGTACCATCTCAGATCCGAGACATTCCCATTATGAGCCCCAATCCCCCCCGTACACCTGACGGCGCGGATATCCCAGCATTTGACCCAGCCGTCTCCGCTCCCGGACAGCACGCGATGCCCATCACTGCCCCAATCCAGACTGTATATTTCGCGGATATGACCGTCGAGGATCATGACTGTGCGTCCGGTCCGCAGATCCCAGATCCTGCCCATACTGTCGAAACCTCCACTGGCCAGTAATGATCCATCCGTGTTGAACGCAACAGTGAAAACTTGTCTCGAGTGTCCTTCTTGCAGGAGGAGTTCGGTGGTTGTCTCTACGTCCCAGAGACGCCAGGTAGTGTCGAAGGATGCCGAGGCGAGGTACTGGCCTGATGGATGGAATTCAACGCGGCAGACGCGGTCGGTGTGGCCGGATAGGGTCGAGAGGGGGGTGTCTTGATCGAGGGACCATAGGTGCACGTCTGAAGCGCCACTCTGTCCGCCGCCGCCTGATGCTAGATTTACTGCTCCCTTTGAGACACTCGAGGCGGGCAAGGTAGAGCCAGGAAACCAGGATATCCCTCCCACGATGCCGGTGTGACCTCGCAAGGTGCTCTTCTCGTCTAGGGTCGGCACATCCAGAAGTTTAATCCCGCCGTTCCAGTTCCCTGCTGCGATGATATCACCGGAAGGTGAGAAACGCGTTGTACTCACTGGTCTTTCACCTGCGATCTGCGTGCCAAAGAGCTCAAACGATGCGAGTCGTTCCTTTATGTGTTTGCGGTGCTTGATGTGTGTCCGAAGCGGAATTGTGGCTTCTTCTCTTTGTCGAGCCACTCTTGCTTGTGCTCTCGGCAGCGAGTACCGCGCTATGCTTCGTCGTGCTTCAAGCAACTCTCTCATGCCTTCTGTGTAGAATTCTTCTTCTTGCTCGCCCTGACCGTCCGCGCCGGCGCCACTATCACCCATAAGGGTATCCCCATCACGGCCACCTTCTGCTTCGGCTTCCTCGGCTTGGATGGTCAGAAGCTCGCGAAGTCGGTCACGTCGGTCGCTGGGACCTTCGCCAAATAGGGTTATAGGCTCGCCAACTTCTCGAAGTCGAGCGCGTACTCGGCCATCGTCAGTGGGGACTGCGATCTGCGCTGCCCGGCGTTTGCGGTCAAATTGTGAGAGAATCGCTGAGGCACGTTCGGGGGCTATGCCGGCGGTGGCAGAGGGCATGTCATAGTCACGGTCAAGGGCTGTATGAAAAGTCAGCAACAGCTTTTATGCCACGAGATTGAGAGGCTTACGTATGTTTGCAAGGTCCACACCCATATCCGTGTCCTATTGTGCACGCCATTGTGATCAGCCGCTGTGTATCCCACGCCATCGAGACTTCGGCGCGGTGCAGCGCAAGGAGCCTTCAAGTTCATATCGTAAACATTGGGTGCTGTAGACATGGGGGAAAGTGCGGAGAGCTTACCTGTGACTCCTCCACATATGCTTGCCGCGATGGGTGTATCATCTCGATTGAAGTAAACGATCTTGATCGGCTAGTCTTTGTTACCGGAGAGTCAATCCTCGCTTGAAACGTAAAGTGGTCAAGATCAATGAGAAGTGGGAAACATGTACTCCGTGGAGTGGAAATTCGAGGGCATATCGCCAACTGCACGGCACGGAGCTCCAGATGATCAGCTTCGACACACCTGGTACATCATCTAGCTCGGTTACTTCTAGGCATGAAACAGCTCTGTCAAGCTTCAGTTGGATTATAGACAGAGATATCAGCTCTCTGTTTCTTCATGTTCGCCTCCATATATTGCAGGAGGCGCATCCGCCTCGTGATAGACTCTGTCCTTCTGCGATGACATTGCTCATAGCAGGGCTCGCTCGTGTCCCGACACTTACTCGGAGCTGGACCATTGTGCCACCACTCTCTCCCAGCTATCGTGTGGGTAGATACTTCAGGCATAAGGCAACGTTTGCTTCAAGATTTCTTGCAGACAGATCTCCACCACAAGCTTTGCAGCATTACCGAATTAGATCGAAGTCATTTCATACAAGGTCAGGTTCAGCCTCGACAACCCCAGATACATCCTCTTCATCTACTCGTTTATCCTTTCATCTAGCCGCTTCTGCTTCTGGGAAAGGCCACAAATTTCAGTTGAATCAGAACACGCATGACTATGACCCAGACACGCAAGACGCGCTTGGATTACAGCGAGGCGAGACCCGAGCACAAAGAAAGACAAATCGACCGGACAGTGGGCAAGACGCCTTTTTCATAGCGAAGCTTCGGCCAAATTCGACCGCATTTGGAATTGCAGACGGTGTTGGTGGTTGGGCTACTTCAGGTGTTGATCCTGCCGAATTCTCCCATGGCTTTTGTCACTACGTGGCAGAGACAACCCTTGAATGGACTCATGGACGCTTGACGCCCAGGATGCTGATGGAAATTGGTTACCAAAACATAATTGATGATCCCAGTGTGCCAGCCGGTGGAAGTACAGCTTGCATTGGTATTGCAGGTTCAGATGGAAGTCTGCAAATTGCGAATCTTGGTGATTCTGGATTTCTTCAACTTCGACTTGGTGCCGTACATCATTACTCAAACCCGCAAACTCATGCTTTCAACACGCCATATCAGTTAAGCATCATTCCACCCCGGGTAATTGCTCAGTCGGCAATATTTGGCGGTATGCCACTGTCAGATCTGCCCGAGAAAGCGGAATTGTGTACTGGTCAGCTTCGCCACGGAGATGTACTGATTCTCGCAACAGATGGTGTTTGGGATAACCTTAATCCGCAAGAGGTGTTGAAAATAGTAAGCTCGCAGATGAGGTCGCACGGTGCTTGGGTTGAGAACGAAAGTCAGGGTCTGAACGTCTCTCGCAAGATTGCAGAGCTTATCCGACCTGGTGGCCTGAACGAAAAGAAGGGACATCAGACATTACAGGGTGTTGTTGCTGCTGCTGTGGCTGGTGAAGCCAAGATCGCGAGCCTGAACGATCGAAGAGATGGCCCTTTCGCTAAGGAGGTCCAAAAGTACTATCCAGAGGAGGGCTATCATGGTGGAAAGGTTGATGACATATGTGTTATCGCTTTACTTGCTGTCGAGGGTGTGGCGTCCGGAGACAGGAGATGAATAATGCCATCGGAGGTCTGCAAGCCGCTGCGTATAGCGAAGGTATTGATGTACGATAGCAGGAGAGACGTTCGCTCGTGGGCTGTGGATAACATGAAAAATAACCTGCAATTGATAACCGAGAAATACTTACACAAATCTATTTGAGCACGGCAAGTAACACCTACGTCCCTGTCTAAATGCATGTCTCTATAAACCTTCTTAGGCTGATTCCCGTACAAGATCAACTTGCATCGTCCCATTTTCTATCTGCCCGACTCGATACTATGCCGAAGCCTTGACGTGTAAAAGCTCCTGGCAGGCCATTTGTAATCACCATCCACCCCCCCCCCCTCCCTCCTTCCCACCTTAGCTTGCTGTTTTGCGGATGATTGAACATCCTGTGGTG
>JAABUK010003975.1_pt1 | contig 24535 bp, 23 predicted proteins | sample 5559141 | NCBI WGS metagenome assembly JAABUK01 (sample SAMN10711869, study PRJNA513367) | rock metagenome | isolation source: Antarctica rocks | place: Antarctica: Victoria Land, Pudding Butte nord | collected 2016-01-03 | reverse complement strand
AACGCTCGAAATAGCCTTGTTGGACAGGGCGGTTGGACAGGGCGCAGGCTAGCCGAAACCTGTCCAATGGACGCCCTGAGACCTAGGCTGTTTGACAATATGAGAATCAACCTTGAAGAGGAGAGTGGACCGACAATCCAAGAGGATGATGGCCATGATTTATATCCACCGTAGTGGATCGCATTGAACGCTGTAGCACTGTGTTGCATCCGGTGGCTTTCAGCCAGATGCACAGCTATAGACTAGTCTGGTAGCTGAAGGGCGATGTACGAAAGGGTTAAAATTGCGACTTCTTTCAATCCACTACATACAGATTGCGGTTGAAAGGCGTATTGAAGTCGCTTGCTTGCGCAGTGTGTTCTGTGCTCACCGATGCCGGCTTAGAAGTGCACAGATATATTGCCCGAGGCCAGTGGTTCCTGCAGAAACGCCAACCCGGACGACGACAGTTGGGAATAGGGAGCTGATCCGATATTGAGCCAAGCCTGTATTGATCCGAAGAAGCCCAGTTAGAAAGTGAGGAGATTCGACCACTCCACCTTTCATTTGAGGTTGGGATTTCCTTTTGGAGCAATTGACATAATTGACCCTTTCCACAAATCGAGGGCTGAAGAGGCCAGAGCTATGCTAAGAAAGACGATGCAACCTTCAACGCGATCTCGAAGCCTCTCCTATCTGCCACGCCTTTGTATTTCGCACGATCGACGTCAGTAGGCTGCTGGCAGTACCACACATATCAAAGTCCATCCAACCTTCGTTGATCGGGTTTCCAGAATAAGAATTAGTGTCGTTGAATTATTGTGCTCCACGTCGCCTTTCCATCAGCGCCAAGATATCTAAATATGGTGTTCTTGCTTCGTCATTATGGCTATACCAACATCGCGTAAGAAAGCCGACTGCTACTCCTCTGCCTCCCTTGTTCAAAGAGGCAAGAGAAGACCAAGTAGACGGATGGTTCGGGCCTAACGTCTCATTCTGTAGCTGGCAACAATCTTCCATTAAGGCTAGAGCCTCTTTCTGCAGGCCTTGGCCCTTCCAGGGAAAGACAAGGTTATCCATGCTGGTCAGCGTGGGAGGGTGTTCCTTCCCAGCATCTTCAGATTCGTCACCATTATATGCACCTCCAGCTCCTCGCCTCGCACCGTCCTCGATCCCGGGATGTCCGTATTTGAATACTGATGAAGGAGTGTATGTCTGGGAGGAAAGTAGCCACGAAAACTCTGCAAGGTAAATACAGGCGCAGGCTGAGTAAGCCGCCAAGGAGGACCTACATCGAATACCACGGCCACAAGGCTTAGCGTATAATTGAATTCTGGTTGTCCGCTGCCAAGACAGCGTTGGCTTTCTGAAAGCTTCAATTCGCGTCGATGCTTTGGCCTGCGGAGCTGCTGGACGGCTAGTGATCAGACAAGATTGCGATCCGGATGTATACATGAGACATTCCCATTGACTGTTCATCTGTTCAAAATTTCTTCTCCTTCGCCCACCATGAACCTCGTCTCCTCCACCTCCCGCATCTGCTCCCAAGCTCTTCGACACACCACTTATCTAGGCTTGCGATCGATATCAAGCCAGAGACCGTCTCCATTGCCGCTAACACCCCAATCCTGGTCACCTACACCGTTCATAACAGAGACAGTGGTGAGTTTGCCTTTCTTACTGCCGCCACCTGGAGAAGGACACTGACCGACTAGGGAGGCCAATGGCACACCTACGACATCTTCTCCCGTCTTCTAAAAGAGCGAATAATATGTCTGAACGGCAATGTGGATGATACAGTCAGCGCATCAATCGTCGCCCAGCTCCTCTTTCTCGAAGCAGATAACCCAGAGAAACCGATCAATCTCTACATCAATTCACCCGGAGGAAGCGTAACCGCGGGATTGGCCATATATGATTGCATGACATATATCCAATCAGAAGGTAAGCCTCACAGCAGCCCTCTTGGCATCTATACCAGGAAAACACACAACTAACTCCCGGCCCTGCAGTCTCAACCATCTGCGTCGGCCAAGCCGCCAGTATGGGCTCCCTCCTTCTCTGCGGCGGCGCCGCCAAAAAGCGCTACTGCCTCCCCCACTCCAGCATCATGATCCATCAACCCTCAGGCGGCTACATCGGCCAAGCCACCGACATCGCCATCCACACCAGAGAGATCATGCGCGTTCGCGGCCAGCTCAACAAGATCTATGAGCGCCATCTGACCGCGAAAAAAGAGAAGAAGATGGGGTTGGACGAGATCGAGAAGCTGATGGAGAGGGATTACTTTATGGGTGCGAATGAGGCGTTGGAGTTGGGGATTGTGGATGAGATCTTGGATCGGAGGGTCAAGGCGGAGGATGAGGATGATGGGGAAGGAAGAGGGAAACAACCGACGTCGTAACGAGTGGCAGGAGGGCATTTCAGCGACGTTCTGAACGGTGAAGTGATTGAATAATTGTACCACCGCTGTACACGAAATAGACCTTCTCAACTCGAACTTTGGGTCAAAATGCCCCTTTGCACAAGGGATTCAGAGGATGAGCGAGACCCTTCCAGAGACCAGAACTCCCCCTCTAGAGACTACCTTATGCTTATCAAGGTATTTGCCTGCTCCGCTGCTGTCCCCTCCACATCTACATGAAGAATAGAAAAGCATGGAACACAAGCAGGCGGGGAAATCGAAGGCTCCCTGGACGACGAGAAAAGGAACCACGTGATTGAAATGAGAACAGGGGAGTGTGAGACCACCACCACCACAGAAGAGGAAGACGACAGGTAAAAAGGCCATGTCGAAATCGATCGATCCATAAATCCTGTGGCCCAAAAAAAAGGAAAAAGCGCTCGCTCATTTCTTTCGAGGGATCAAGACAATCTCAGGGCTGGCTCCCCCCCCCCCGCCAACATATCCAGCGCCGCTCTAATCGCCCTCGCCATCTCCACTCCCTGCCGCCAGACCTCATTATGCTTCCCCTTCAGTTCCAGCACCTGGATGTCGCCTCTCCACGCAGCACTCCCATTCCCTTGCTTGCTCCGCTGTTGTTGTTGTTGTTGTTGCTGCTGCTTCCGTAACGTGTCTTCCATGGCAACGAGCTGGCCCCAATCCACTAATTCATCATCCCGCGAATGTGCCAGAACCGCTACGGATCCCTTCTTCCGCTTTCCTTCTTTTCTCACACTACCACCGCTACTCTCCTCCTCCTCCTCCCCTCCCGAGTTCCAACTCTCCCCATAACTGCCCCACCTGCTCGGACTGACCCCCTCCCAAACCCCTTCATCCTCTCCAAAGGCACCAGCCGTGAACTCCCTGTACGCCTCCACATCCCCGTGCGTCTGGACTAGAATAGGTAGGTCGTAGATCGCACATACACTCACTATCCCCAGGGGTGGGATCACGTCCTCGAACCCCTCCTTCCCCTCCCCCCGCATACCTTCTCCGGCCGTCCAATTCCGACGCATCCCCACCTGCCAAGCCAGCGTGCCCCCACAACTATGCCCAACCAGGATGTATCGGCCTCCGAAGTGGTATTTAGTCTGCAAGAAGCGCAGCGCGGTGAGGATGTCGGAGATGTGGTTGGGGTGTTTAGCTTGGCGGAGGAGGTAGGAGGGGGTTTCTGGGTAGGGGGGTTGGGGGTAGGAGGGGTGGGGGGAGAGGCGGTAATTCAGGGATATGTAGCCGGCGATGAGGGGGTTAGGGGTAGTGGTATGGCTGGCAGGAGAGGAAGAGGAAGAGGAGGGTGCGTGGTTGAGGAGGTGGGAGAGGGTCGGCAAGAAGGAGTCTCGGGCCGTGATGGTGGGGTCACGCCAGGCGCCGCCGTGGATGTGGATGAGCCAGATTTTTTGGTCGTTGTCCGCTCCCTGAGCTTGGGGTTGGGAGTCTCCGGGTGGTGAGGAGGGCGGGAGGTAGATTTCGTAGGATTGCAGGATGTGGTCTGAGGCGTATTGGTGGCGGGTGAGGAGATGGGAGGTTGAAGAATGGTTTTGAGCGGAAGAGGATGGAGGTCTTCCACCGCTGGAGGAGGAAGTGGATTGGACGCGATCATTGGAGGTTGACATGGGGGGATGCTCTGAGCGGTGCTGTCGGGGTTCCGGGCTCGGTGGTGTCAGGCTTCGTGCTGTTGGGGAGGGATTTGAGGCTGGGAGGGAGGAAGTTAGGACGATGCTCGCTTGGGGTAGTATAGCTTCTCGAGGCCGCCGGGCGAGTTGGGTTCGTAGAGGAATCAGAGAAAGAGACGAGCAGAAGTGGAGGAGGCAAAAGTCTCTATAAAAGCGAGATGCGAAGAAAGAGACAGAGAACATTCTTGGTTTGCAGGACGAGCTGGCCAACAGCCGTCTCTCTCGACGTTTCCAAGCCAAAACAAGCACCAAATTAAATTCTGTAGCGTGGATGACATCTCCAAGGGAATGCATCCTTCATGACGGCTTTCAAGGCAATCAATGATAGTCCTAGTACTCACCGTTGTCCTGTAGAGACCTTATGGCCGTCCTCATAAAACCCATCTTTCGTCGTTGGTGGCAATTGGGCTACTTGAAGAGAGACATGGCATGTGCAAGGACACAGATTGGCTCTTCATATTGAGTCTGGGTTTCTCGCTGCTTTGAGCAGGGTTAGGTAAGGCTATACGAGACGTCCAGTCAATAAGGCGAAGTTGTGTCAGCATTGGCGATCTCAGGGGCCGGAGATCTTGGCATTCGATTGGATCTGATTAGTCAGCGAATCCTTTGCAATTTGCTCTAACTAGGGTATCAGGTTCTGGGCTATCAAGTCTCATGATCGTGAAGAGCTGCACTGAAGAAGGATTAGGATAGATCATGGTTCCACAAGATACAGTATGCTTTGCGTGATCTCAAGTGCATTCTCGCTATTTGAATGAATGGAGACTTATGTTAATCCCCAGCATTGACAAAGCAGGGGCACGGTGAGATGAATCGTCACTTCCACCATGATGAATCATCATGCGACTCTCAATGGACCACAATCTTTCTGTCACGACCAGCTCTCCACGCCCCACGACATACGACTCTAAGAGCTGTTTCCAGACAAAAGCGACGCGCATATACGGTGCAAGCTGTACCAAATAGATCTCGAGACAGCAAACCACCATTACACAGTCCTGTGATACGTCTGGGTGATCCTTGTGGGCACTGTATCTGTCAGTTGCAATGGCCAAAGAGCTCTCGTCACCAGAAATCCTTCACTCTGCCTTGCTGCGACTTCGGGCGGCAGCTAAAAGTGTTATCCTTGCGTGGATGTGCTTTGCGTCAATCAGTCTCAAGAACAGGACGCTCTGCGTGAGCGAGCATCTCAAGTCCAGATGATGGGAAGCATTTGTAGTATAGCTGAAGAGGTCATGATAGACCTTGGAGAAGCGGAAGAGAGCCTCGAACGGTTGCTAGATTTCTTCACCTATTCAACGAGCATCAGCAACGAGCATCAGCGACGAGCGGTTCGACGAACTAATGGCTGCCGCCCAGTTGCCCGTGATTCTGGACGCATTTGAGTATTCTGACCTCCAATTCCTCGCTGGTTTGATGAAGCTCATGCATGACTTGGCTGTGGTTTCGGTGTGTCTGCGTGGTGCCAGAATTTCTTCTCGCGAGGAAATGCTCGTTCGTGGTTGGGAAACGAAGAATGGAGCCCGAGAATCTATGCTTAGCCACGACGAGACCTTGGCTCATTCTCCAGGGACTGAAAGGTGGTACAATCTCTATTGCCCTACAGTCAGGCGTTCGACTTGACTTTCGAAGCTTTGGTATCTTGTTCGCGTGGACCAAGCCAACGTCCGAGATCAAAGGCGGTCGAGAACTTTCTCTTTGTGACTGTCTGGAGACAATGAAATTCTCCGAGGCAACCGACGATCGCGATCGAATCTTTGCACTGTTCGGCATCGCAACAGAACTCACACCAGACATCCTACTGGTCGATTACTCTCTATCTGCGGACACCTAGGCGGCTCGACTTGCACGTATACTTGTCGATCGAGGTGATGCTCGGTTTGCGCTTCCACGTGCTGTTATGCCATCGTGGCCTCTCGAGCTGCGGCCATTGCGCTCCATACTACTTCATCCCAAGAATTTCAATACGTATGGGTCGGCAAAGCTATCGGTCTTTGCAGACTCTGCCGCTAAATAGGTTTCTAAGGGCGCAAGCCGTCGTGATTGACACGCTTGTTGACACTTCAATCACCTTGCCATCAACTGGAGACTACCTGGACGAGTCCCATAGCAAGTGGGTGAGTGATATGCTGAGCGGAGCCCCGTCGAAAGAGAAAGAGGTTTTCATCGACACTTTTGCCTGGCACCATGCAGCCTTCGCATGGCTGCGAAACGCCCTCCCTCACTTGTCATTGGCAGAAGCCAAAGACAGATTCTCGGACAGCACGATGGTGGGAAGCGATGGCGCACGCTCGGGTACAACTCTCAAACAGCATCAAGCGGCATTTTTGCGGTGCCAGAAACCCTATCTTGATTGGCATTCTGGGACAGCTCTCGATACCGCAATCGGAGACCTGGAAGCTATGGGCAAAGCTTCGCCATACATCAGAGGTCTATCGATCCAAGCTGTCGGGACGCGGCTAGGTTACACGGACGATGATCGTTTTGACCTTGTTCCTGCTGCAGCTACAACGGGTGGTTTCACCCGCATACTCCTCGGCATTCCGGCTCCTTATGTTATTCGACATCAGGGCGACCATTACATGCTCGTCGGAGAATGTTCTTTCCATGATGCGCTGAATAGGGAAGCATTGCAATGGGATTGCTGGTCGCATTGGGAGCTACTACTAGGGTAGACAGATGTCCAAGTCAGTGCAGCTGTCAAGCGTCACGACAGACGAGTACGCCGGGGTAGCTCTCAAATCGCTCATCAGCGGTATCTTGGAAGATTCCTAATGAAATGTATCAATTGGCTCCCCACTCTGTCAGAGAAAGTCTCAAATTTGGCTTTGGTAAGCTTTGGGGGTCCAGAGGTGCCGGAGCAAGCTTTGCTGGTGTCGTGAGATTCGTGACACGGCACGCTGGCGAACTCCCAGTGACCTTTTGAAAAGAATTTACAAAGTTTGAATCATCTGCGAGAGATGGATCGAGTTTGAGAATTCCCTCACGCTGCCACACACCTTGGGGAGATTTCCTGCTCTCGCGAATGGCATGTGGTCCGTCACCTCGGGGCTTGATACGCCTTGTAAGAATATTAACAAGGTTGGAAAGTCACAGTAAAGCATTAGCTAGAATGGGCAAGGATGTAGGGCCAACCAAAAATTCATTAAAGATCATAATTGCAGGGGAGAAGGAGTAAGTGTTTTGATATAAGAATTGACTAAAAACCACGACTGAGCTTTCAAGGCGCACGAGAATCCAACTCTAGCCGGGCAATTGCGAGGCAACCGAGTGCCAAAGCAGAAGAGGAGCACGAAGGAGGGTTCAGTGAGCAACGAGCCATGCCGAAATTCTCGAAGATCCGTGGCCTCGAACTCTGCGCAGTCCTCGGAGAATGGGTTAGCAAAGGGGAGAAATGGCAAACTTACCTCGCCCGGCCTTGCCGTAACTGTGCAACAAATACATTAAAACTACCAACAATCCAGCCATCACGAGATCGAGTCCTAGCTGTCGTCCTCATCAGAATGGTTAGCAAGAGAGGGTTCGTGGCCGACGGTAGCGACTGGTTGTTCATCCCAGAATGTCTCATCTTCCAATTCCAAAGGCAGATGCTCCATATACTCAACCACAGAAGGTCCCGCGCTGCCATCAACCGAGAGAGTCGATGACGACGAAGATGGCGTTTCATCTTCGGTGAGAGAAGGTACAGCGTAAAGCGGTGGCGGAGGGGAATTCCAAGGCCTGCGCATGAGATTCCGGTGGAATTCCTGGAATGTGTCCCAGGTTAGGGAATGCTCACCTGATGCCCATGATCCGGAGTCAGAGGAAGACCGCTCTAAGAAGACTACAAAATCGGAGCTAGAGGCTCCGATTGAGGTTGTGAAGTAGCCGGTGGAGGAGGGCGGGTCTGGGGATGACTGGGCATCGTGGAAGGTGTCGTTGTTGGAGCTGTCATCCTGAGATGCAGCTGAAGCAGCCATGTCGCCATCTTGCTGTGACATCAGCAGGTCGAGAGTTGATTCTGAGACATAGACTCCGCCACTGCTCGAGGAGGTCCCGGATGCGTCTGCTGAGAGTGGAACTCCACCATCGCTGAAGGAGTCGTCAGAGGTTGGTGATGGCGGTGGCGTGTCAGGCCGGCTGGCATTGATAAGACTGTCAGACGTCTGCGGATGGTGATGAGCCAACCAAGCAACGAGTGACTCAGAGGCTTCTGAGAAGTTGTAAGAATCATGGATTGCGTTGGGGGATTTCGGACAGGGCGAACTTACCGAGCTTCTTTTCGACGAAGATTCTTGCGCCATTTTCGAGTGTTCTGGGTCAGTTTTGAGATGGTTTTGGCATGCTTTCAGTCAATCCGTGCTGGACGCAGATGGATACATTGCTTGGAGTATAAGACCACTCTATAAAGGTCAGGGCGTCGCTTTGTCATCCCTGAGCCGGGAACAATCCTTTGTCTCGACTTGGAAACAACGGCCAGCGCTTTGTGTAGTAGTACAATCTCCCTTGTCTTGCCTCGGGAGCAGTGAGCTGTTCCTTTGTATGCTAGAGGATGCTCCGTTCGGAGTTCCTCGCGGTAACAAAATCCAAGACCACGAAGCCAGCTCATAGGTTATGAATTGATCCTTGGGTTCTCAATACCATACAAAGCAAAACAATATAAGTTGCCTACAGCATTTTGAACGGAAAAATGGCGGTCCAAGAGAGATCTGTGGCACCTGTATCAAGGGCTGCGCGCTCATCGAAGCTTGAAAGGTTCAAGATAAAAGCTCAGCAACTTTTTGAAGCCAGGAGGACTTTCATGGCATCTTCACCCCCTGTACTCGCTTCGCTTTGGTGGAAAAGCTCTAGACCAGGGTCACTCGGTTTCTCAAGAGGCGACCTGGAATTAATGCCATCCAGCTCCTTTCAGTGAGCAGAAGAACACCCTCTAACAAAGCTTCGCACAGGTTTCACGACGATTTTGCTCTTCGAATTGCCGCCATAGTTGTTGCTGTGTCCCTCTCATTCAGCTTCATCGCTGCAATTATGTTTCTTCCCATCCGCGTCTTGGCTCTCCAGGCAATACCAATTCTGACTGCACTGGTGATAGCAATGTATCTTTTCCTGGACAAAGTGGAGGAGTTCGAACCGGGAAGGGATGAAAATGGATGATGAAGGGTGGCATTCAGTCGCTAAAATGATCAAAACTCCTCCCGCCTGGACTCAAAAAGATTCCACACGTGAACCTCTTCAAAGTCTTAGTATCTGGTGGACGCTGGTATAGCAATTACCAAGTAAGCAGTAGCTCAGGCCATCCATGAATGAAATCAAGAAAACTTGTACCACCAGCGAGTTTGGCCATTCTGCCCAAGGGTACATTGTCAGCATTCATCTTGTTTTTCACTGATACTCCTTTCAGCAGTCTGTCCGGTAGCTGAAGCAATGTTCGTGCCCTGCTGATAGTCCGTCGATAGATCTAATCTGCAAGTCGGTCACCCACCAGGTACTAAGTTCAGCTTTACCCGATCCTCCACGGGCTTAAAGGCGCCCTCAGCGTTTTACGTTAGACATTCGTCTTCACATCATCCCTCCATCATCCTAGCCCTCTCAGGCTTTGCAATTCCGATGTCGTCGAAAGATCACGTTTACGTTGCACTTCAACGTATAAGATACCCGTCGCGGGGTCAAGGTCTACTCGGAGACGCTCGTGGGGAGGCTCAAGCGAGTATAGCGGCCGACCGTCGGTGTCCAAAATCCTCAAATCCCTCGATAGGAATGGAGTAGTAAGTCTTGAGGAGACTACTAGGCATCGGTGCGCGGCGAAATCCAAGTGTCGGTTGGCTCCCTGCAGGCTCTGAATTTTTCATCTGGGTCGTGGGTCTGCGCTGCTTGTCGGTGTTGCTCTTGTTGTGGAGCTCGAACTGGCAAGGGTGCCCTCCATGCAGGGTGGGCTGCAACATCTTCTGTGCTGGGGAACGCCACGGGAGCTGGAGGTTCGGCGGAAGCGTGTCTCGCAGCATTGAGTTGAGCCATGTCCTCCATCTGCTGGCTGATCAGAGCCTCTTCTACGCCACTCGCGACAAGTTCTTGCCGGAATTTCTCGGGACCTTCCGCTACATCGTTTGGCAGCTTCTCAACGACATCTTGTAGATGCCCGAACTGTATGTCCAATTGGTCAGGTAGGACATCCGGGTTTTTCTGTCTGAATGCTTCCAATCTGCGGTCTTGCTCAGCGTGATGTCCTCTATGCCCTTCAACATCATCGTCATCGCCTTCGTCTGAATCCTCTTCAACATCATCGTCATCGCCTTCGTCTGAATCCTCTTCAACATCATCGTCATCGCCTTCGTCTGAATCCTCTTCAACATCATCGTCATCGCCTTCGTCTGAATCCTCTTCAACATCATCTTCCGGAAAGTAGCAACTGTCCGTCCTTTGCGAATGATCGTTGGATCGTCAGGCTCGTCATCGTCGTTCAAGATATCCTGCTGACCTTTGGTGGCGGACTGATCTGGAGGCAATGGCAAGTCTGATGGGTCCTGAAAAACATCAACGCCATCACTGGATTGTGACGTGTCGTCTTCCTTATCTTTCTCACATATACGACGGCCGCGGGGTGGTGTGCAAGCCATGAAGAGCTTTTTGGCCGTCTCACATACCCTGTGGTTGAGGTCCTTGGAAAATGTCTGCTTCTAATAGCTCGATGAAGGTATGAGGAATAAAGCCGGCCACCTGGGTAACGAACGAGCAACGTTTTCCCATCTTCGTTTGGCAGACGCGCCCGCGAACAGAACGCCGGTAGCTGAAAGACTTTTCTGTCTCCGCACACTGACAGAATAAAGGAAGTTTCAATGCGTGACTTTGCATGCCACCGTTAGACCTCCAGAGAGACGTATATTTCATTACAAAGGCATAAGGCTCAAAAGAGAGGTTGATAATGCTGCACCAAATGCCGTTCACGGCGTGAAGCACAGCATGACAATGAGCGATGTGATGGATGGAAAACACGATCAGAGAGAAGGGATCAAAAGGGCAGAACACTATGGTAAGCAAGCCAATCTGCGACCCCCTTGTTGCGGGCACAAGGTGCTTTACGCTTCGCAGACGCATTTCCGGACTTGACACACGCAACCAATATATGTAGACGTACCTTGATAGACCCTTCAATGAAATGGCATAATGTGCCAGATACTAGCAGACGCTTGCCCCGAGCAATCTAACATTCCAACAAGGAAAGCATGTTCTTCCTCAGCCGTTAGTATCAATTGTAGCAGGGCCTCTCCAACAACGAGACCAAAAGCCAGAAGCTGTTCTTCGAAGCAAGTGCAAAATCTCGCCGATGAGGTGGGAAGAGACCAAAACAAGCCATTTGCCAACACCCCTGAACTTGCCACTTTCCCATCATACGTAGTATTTCAAAGCCGTAGCGTCACGTAACATCAGAGTAGAGATGGCAAAAAGTCAGGCTATCATCTCAACTGGTCATTAACTACCTGTGGTGAAGAGGTAGGATAGATAATTATGATGCCAGTGGATCTGGTTGGTAAAATCTGGACCATGGAAACGCCTATCACGCCTATCAGAAGGAGCGAGTTTTTAATGATTGTGTATAAAATACTCTGCACTCTACGGGCTATAGTGATATAGACTGAAGCACCGTGAACAACAACAACAACAACAACAACACCTTCTTCGCAGTCAAGAAATTACAGAAATTGCCAAGCTCGGCAAAAATCCCCATCCGCAATGCGTCTTGCCTTTCCCTCCAGATTTACTCCTCTTCCTCCTCTCCGGTGGCCTTGGTGCCCAAGACCCATTTAGTGTTGCCATGTACATCCTTCTCGTGTTCCAGTGCTATGCGGCTGAGGTGACCGAGGATGTTTTCCATATTAGTATCAGAATGGCTTCGCTTCGCACGGCCGAGGTTGTCAAGCCATTTCATGCCGACCATGACGTAGTAAACAAGAGCGATGACGACAGTTACGAAGATAGAGTAGAGCCAGATGACAATGACTGTGACGATGGAGGTATCACCACCAGTCGATTGAACAAAGGTGCCAGCTGGGTTGGTGAAGCTTGGGAGTTCGTGACCTGAAAGCCAGCCGAAGACGCAGAAGAGGGTGGAGATGACATCGACGACGAAGATGGCACCGACAAGTTTCCACGATGGCCATGTCTCGCCACCACGAGTGACAAAGATGAGCCAATTTTCAGTCAAGGACACTTCCAAGAACAACATGAGCTGAATGTTACCGTAATTCTGGACAAGACCACCGCTTGGAAGGTAGAAAGTACCGCGGAGGACCCAAGTAGCGAGAGCGAGAAGTATGCCGAGAACAATGGAGATGACCCAGATCTTTGGGAGCTGCCATTCGACGGGACGAGGTTCGTAGTGAGCGTTGTCGTAGGCGACGGCGATGGTGGCCAGATCAGCGAAAAGAGCGATGAAGACGATGAGCTCGGCTCGGATGGTTTCGTTGATGATGATCATAGAGGTGACAAGGTAGATTTCCAAGTGCAAGCAGAGGGCGATGCGGTACTGTACGTAGGCCTTCATACGTTGGAAGATTTGACGGGCGACCTTGATGGCATCGACAATAGTGCTGAGACCAGGAGCGAGGAAGACAATATCGGCAGCAGCCTGGGCAGCTTCGGTGGCACCTTCGACGGCAATACCGCAGTCAGACTTCTTGAGCGAGGGAGCATCGTTAACACCACTGGGAATTGTTAGCATCTGAGAGCAGTTGGACGGAGAATGAGGAGACTTACTCTCCAGTCATGGCGGTAAGATGGCCACGCTGTTGCAACATCTCGACGACCTGGTACTTGTGTTCGGGGAACACTTCGGCGAAACCATCGGCCTTTTCGACCAGATCGTATTGAGTTGTCCCTGCAATGCCACCAGCGATGAGGCGCTGAGAGTTGTAGACCTTTGTTCCCAGAGCCAGAAGCTTGCAGGTTTCCTTGGCGATGGCGATGGCATCGCCAGTCAACATCTTGACGCTGAGACCAAGGTTTTGAGCTTCGACAATGGTGTGTGCAGTATCATCACGGGGAGGATCGAACATGGGCAACATTCCGATAATCTTCCATGGCTCATCACCACGCTTGGAGGCGACACCGAGGGAACGGAAACCACGTCGCGCAAAGTCGGCTGCGGTGTCACGGTAATGTTTGGAGGTTGCTTCGTCACACTCGGCAATGGCCAGGACAGCCTTTGGTGCACCCTTGGCGAATTGCCAACGCTCACCCTTGAGTGTGCAGATGGTGGTGATACGCTTGGAGACAGGGTCGAACGGTATGTATTTTTCGGTCTTCCAGCCTTGTTGCAGGATCTCGCGAGCCTTGGGGTAGCGCTTCAGGGTGAGAATGGTGATTTTATCGATTGGGTCGAGAGATTTCAGGTTGTGAGAAGAGGCAAGCGCAGCGCACGCCATCATCCAGTTGACATCTTCGCCCTCAGCCACATATGGTTCGCGAATAGACAGTTGGTTAGCTGTTAGAGTACCGGTCTTGTCAGAGCAGAGAACATCAACACCCTAAAGAATGTTAGTAATTGTTAAGGGTTCGTGGTTAGGCGCGACTCACAGCTAGAGACTCAATGGCGGTCAATTTTTGAACGATGGCCTTTTGCTTGGCCAGGTAGGCAGCTCCGACAGCCAAAGTAGTGGTGGTGACAACCGGAAGACCGACAGGGACACCGACGATAAGGAGGATAAGAGCGTAGTGCATCAAGTTGTTGGAGGCCCATTCTGGGGTTGCGATCTTGAGATTGTGGAAGAAAGCGCCAATCCAAGCCGCGAGAATGAAGAAGACCACGAGAATGAGCAGTGCAGTACCAATCGAGTTCATGATAGCTTTGAAGTGACCAGAATCGGTGGCACCTTGGACCAAAGAAGCAGTCTTGCCGACAAACGAGCCACGGGCGGATTCGGTGACAACGGAGTAGGCCTTGCCACGCTTGCAACCGGTTGTGTAGTAGCAGACATCGCCCATGAATTTGTCGACAGCCAGAGACTCTCCAGTGATTGCAGATTGATCGGTGGCAACAATGGATACGCCGATGTGATGGTCCTCGTCATCGTCCGAGTCGGTGTGGTTCTTGGAGAAGTGCTCTTCGGGATCTTCGATCATCTTGGTGTATTCGGCAAAAGCAGCTGGGTTTGAATAGTCGCAGATCAGGCGCGCCTCACCGGCAACGACCATGCCTTCTTCCAGAAGCAGCTAGTAGAGGTCAGCAGACGCGTCGAAATGGTGGAAGAGAAGAGAAAACACGTACAATATCACCAGGGACGAGTTCACGGGCTTTGATTTCCTGCTCTTTACCATCTCGGACGACAATTGCCTTCATGGCAATGTCACCTTTGAGCGACGCGACGACATCGGCAGCTTGTTTTTCTTGATACCAACCGACGATGGCGTTGAGCATCAGGATACCAATAATGACACCGAAATCGATCCAATTTCGTAGGCCGGCAGCCAGGAGGACAGCGATTTCCATGACTGGACGATATTAGCCAAAATGACAGGGAAATGGGAGAATCACAGGGTGGCTATGAACATACCATAGAGAATAGGACCTCTGAAGTAGCCAATAAATTTCAAGAGCATGTTTTCTTTTTCTGTTGCCAGCTCGTTGAAGCCAGACTTTTTGCGGCGATCCTCGACCTCGGCGGTAGAGAGACCGGTCTTGATGTCGGTGCTCAGCCAATCTTCAGGCACCTCGAAGAGCTCTGATACGGTCTTTTTGCCGAGCAGCTTGGTGAAGAAGCCTTTCTTCTCGACGGTGGCATCTGCCTCCTCGGCACCGCTGACGCTGGGAGCCTTGGAAAAGCGACGATCTCGGTAGGTTGAGATGTATCTGATGAGGTCGGCATATTCACCTTCGGTCCTGTTCGGGTCCCATCCACCAGCAAACGAGATTCTCTCTCGCTTCGGGTCGCCATTTTCAAGATCCTTTTCGTTCGACATTGTTGCTGCTTAGAACTGTGAAGAGTGGAGAGGAAGATTAAGGAAGGAAACGGAGGGCTGGCAGAGCTCCTTCCCGAGCAGCCAACGGCGAAGAGTGGTTGTTGGGCTTGTGTTGTGTGTGCTGTGCTGGGTGGTGGTGGGTGATGTCGACGATGCAGGTGGGGGAGCAGGAAGAAGAGCAGTCTTTGATGAGAGAGATGTTGGCAAGGGAAGACGATGCGAGAACGGAACCCCTCTTTCTTTCCGGGATGCTGAGGACCTGAGCAAGCTATTGGCGGACCTTGGTAGCTAAGGACCTTTAGTAGCTTCGAGAGGAAGGAATGGGCATTTTTACCAGGGCGCTCTTTCTAAGCCGCAGTGGGTGAGTCAATTAAAGCCGTGGTGGGCGAGTCAATTAGCACCGTTGGGCGCTGGACCAGCTTGGGGGGACCTCAACGTCCTCTCTCTCGCAGTGATCGGCCGTGGATGGACTACGAGCACGTCGCAACGGAGCAGCGGCGCGGTGTGTTTGGAGGAGAAGAAGAAGCGCTTCGAGGTCGGGCTTTGGAAGCGGTTCGAAATCGGCGGTCACTGGGAGCGAGGAGGAGCAAAGCGCGCAGGAAGAGAAGGCCGGTGTGCGAATGCCCATGGCACTAACTACAAGGGCGCCGAAGGCTTCATGACACCCGTGTGAGCCATTATTCCACCAGTACGTATGTAGGATGATAAGGCCCTCTGGAACGCCAGTCGGCTCGGCGACTCGGCCTCGCTCCATGATCTGACCTCGACTCCGCCCGCATTGGCCTGGAAACATCATGCCCGATGGTATGCAATCTCCCCCCACGGTCAGCCATCCCATTTCCCACCCAGAACATCGGCAAAACAACGGCGGACGCCGGGCATTGCGCACAGCTGAGAGATGTGAACATCTGGCCGTGATCGTCGCACGCTCTGTCTGCTCGCTGACCGTTGTTGGAGGGCAATTGAAGGAAGATCAGTGGAGGCGGCAGTGCCGACTGACTCAGATCCTGGCAGTCTAAACCCTGACCAGCGGACCGATCTCATCATCAACCAGGTTGCAGGTCCGCTAGAACCGTTGGAGTAAGCAGCTTCAATCTTAACGCTCGGATCAGTGAGCAGTGAGCAGAGCTAAGCGACCAAAAGCCCCAGTGCCAACAGCCAACAGCCAACAGCCAACAGCTCTCCCCTCACGGAGCTCCAGCTCCAATTTTTGTGGCTTGCTTCCAAATTTTGCATCTAAAAGCCGGGTCCTGCTCCTTCTGGGATCGATAATATGGCTGCTCACTCAACAGTTTCACCGTCGCACCACTGCGCTGAAGGAGCTTGCACTTGCCCCCCGATCCATCCTACTTTGCTGTTCGGAGAAGTTCTGGAAGCAGCTGCAGGGCACTTTGCCTGCCAAGACAATCTCCACAGGAGTTCCATCTTAATCCCAAAGCTCGCGAGTACAGCTTGTGCCCAAGTACGAAGGTCCTCCTCAGGCAAACAATTCTGGCTTTGAGGACTTTGGTGCGTCGTGGGCCATAATCAGGGCTAAAGCACTAAGAAAATATGGGACCTCGGTGTGTCTCTGGTGGGTCTCATCGCTCAGTCGATGGAGCCGCCTTTCCGAGCCAATTTGGTAGACCCATGCCCGGGCAATTGCTATTAACCTGAACATTCATCAGAACGATGGCGATGAGGCTGCTGCCGCCGCAGCCGTCTGGAAGTCATGGTGGGTCTCAGCCAGAACGAGAGATTCCATACTAAATCCGACATGTTCCCTTCCGCCTGCCGAACGGAACCTGATCAAGCTGCTCATGGTCCGTCCGCGAGGAGTTCGGTCACATCGGACCCAGCTCGAGCCCGGAAGACCGCCTCTGGGACGCGCCGTTCTGCCGAGCCTGCTCTCGAGGAGTTCTACACAATTCACATCGATGCCTACTTGCTACACTAGCCTGAAGCTACATGGGAGCAATGTTTTTATATCCATGCGACATCGGTTCATTGAAGAAGACATTGAGGCACCTGTGGCTGCGGACTGGGAAAATTGCTACAGATAGAAAACCTGGTAGCGCAGGTTGAGACTGGGCAAGGGATCCTGAAGGAGTTCCGGTGCTACATCACATGATGGATGAATGACCGCGACGACAATAAACGAGAATTATTGTCAAAGATATGAAGGTGTTCGTCTTATCGAAAGATGAGAGTGGCGGCGGCACTCTTGAAAGCTCAGCAAGGTCAGGCTGTGACCTGAGGGATTTTGAGCTTTTCACGGTTCCGACGTCGTCTCATTTCCTCACCGTCCTACACCCTGAAAGTCCCGATACACCTGTGTTGCCATCCAGAAGTTTTCCTTCCGCTGTCAGCTAAAGAATGGTCTCATGATAATGTAACCATACGCCCCCGGGCGCAGGTTTGCACTGCTTGAAAAATCCATTCTGCGGGTGCGGCGTACATCCTTTGGTATTTCAAAATAGCCACATTCACGTGATTGGCACTTCAACCCACTTGAATGATATGTTTCCCTCTCTCTCACCTCTTAGCTATCTCGCTCAACAGTCGCGATCCCTTATAGCTTTTGCGATATGTTTTCAATTGATGCTAGTTGCTCTAAATGAAATCAGCTTCAACTTGCCCCTTTTCGCTTCAGAATTCATCAACGTTACATCTATTCCTTAATTAATACTACCCGACAAAGCGCAAAAGACTGTAGAATGTGATCGGTCATCCACCTCCTGTTGTTCTCCACCGAAAGTTGGAAATAATGTCAAGGTGCCTCGCAGTGAGCGGGAGAGCTTGTGCAGCCATAATACCTCATTCTTCTCAGAGGGTTGCTTTCACTGCTAGGTCCTGGAAGCACTACCCCCCTCCCACGAAGTCAGCGCAAAAAATCTATTTGTTCACTACAAGTCCTTGGAAAGGCCAAAACAATAATCAAATCCCTCATTAGACCGAACCTTCAGACTCTTCCGTCGGAGTAAGAGCAATGCCGCAGTCAAGTTGCTAACAGAACCAGACACGGATAAAACACCGGCCGAGCACTTGAGTTACTCTAAACAACCATTTCAACTATTTTGGCAGTCAGATTACTTTTCGTGACCTCACAACCGATCTAAATGAAGGGGAAAGAAACAAAGCAACCGAGAAGGAAAGAGTTGAATCAAAACCAAGACCTCCATTCCCCTTGCCCTCTCAGATCAATCCCTGGACTATCTGTCCTAGAACCAGATCCGCTCTCGCCTTGTTTCTATAATCTAACAGGTGCCCCCCTCCTCTTCCTCACTAAACCAACGTCGTATAATCCGCATATGCAACACTCGACGCTTTCATGCAAGCTCCGATTCTTGAGAAATCCAGACCTTACTTGGATGCTAGACCCCGTCTCGGCGCTACAGTATTTCCTTGAATGCGCGCCAAGTTCTGGGCTTCCTTCTTCCGTGGCCTTTGGGGTGAAGGAATTCGCGAATGGGATATTTTCAGACCTTCATCATTATAGAGTGTTATATTCCATGAAATGATACATTTGCTACACTTTCTACTCCGTCTCCTGGGTTTCGAGCCGGCCCCTTCCTTCTGTGCCGTATGTTCGGTGTGCTCTCTGCGTTGATGTTGAGCTCTTGTACATCATTGAGGTGAAATGGTTTGGGAACTTTCCTTGAATCCAGATCTTTCTTGTTTTTTCTGTAGCCTTGGTGGAATTCCCTGGTCACAATATCGGACTGGCAGAATCACCAAGTTTTGGATACATATCTACATGAGGAAAGTATTCCCTCCTAGAACTACACTTCTCCCGCTAGAATAGTACCAACTAACTACTGCGAGTGGGCTTGGGCATTGGTGCTTGACTCAGAGCATCAGACAGAAGTCGGAAATGTCTATATCTTCATGTTGGCCCTCGTCAAAACCTATTTCACCACAAGATTCTCTTCCAAACGCCTTCGCTCAAACCCAGGACTAATCTACACGACCAATCATGTAATGTACAATGGCTCTATAGAAATCTCATTCATCTTTTCCTCCCTCTTCTTCTACGTCTTCATCGCCAAAGCTCTCTCGAAGGCCAGCACACGCCTTTTCGTAAAGCGTATCAATAGCCTTCTGATCTCGCCACGGCTCAGGATGTTTGTCCCACCCATGCACCACCTCCAATATCAAAGTCGACTTAACGTTCTTTCCCAGCCTCTCGAGCCTTCTCGCAAATATCTGACCCTCCTGCAGGAGCATGTCCCATTCGCAGAGGAAGAGCTGGACATCATTAGGAAGACCATTAGTGAACATGCTGTCTGGCAGCATGGAGGGTGAAGCGGCCCTAAGCCGTGCCTAGTGCCGGGGCGCACTGCACTGGAGCCTGAACGGGCTCCCTTGAGCCCGGCTTCTGCCAAAGGACCGCACCAAGAGTCACACTTTGCTCACATCACACCGGGCTAAGCGGCTCGGCCGAGCGTACATTTCACCTCTACTCTTCCATTTTCTTCCCTTGGGCGTCCCCTTGTTGCTTCATTTCAATTACCGGGCAGTCTGTCAAGTACAGGCATCTTTGAAAGGCGTTTTATACAGGGATCAACAGCGGACACAGTGACACTGATGAGGATAGAAACCCGATACTCGCCCAATATGAACGGACCGGGGCTTAATGACACTGAACTCAACACATTTGTGCCTGGGTGGGTCTTGGAGCCCAACGGTCGAGGTTTGTCATCTATTTTCGAATCTCGAAGAACGTGCCAGAGGCCAAGCTCACAGATGTTAAGGGACATGGAGTATTATATACAGCTGCTGCTTCACACTTGCGTTGTGCGTCGTTACCGCCATCCATCTCAATGTTGGGCCTGGCGGCGAAACCAGTCTTGAGTCGTGGCGCCGGAAAGCTAAATGGGTCATGATCGCCATCGCTTCACCAGAAATAATGCTGTATACGGCTGGGAAGCAATGGTTCTCTGCGTCGAGACTATGTAAGAAGCTCAATGCCTTCGCTGCGCAAGAGCGGCCGAAGTTGACGATGCTTAACACCGGACCGTTTTGGAGTAAATCCGAGTCACCGGCCAAAGCAGTACGTGATTGAACGTTAGGCTAACGTGGAATTTCTATGCTTACAAAAAGGACTTAGATACCGTTACAACCACCGCGAGAGAGCAATTTCGGCCTTCAATATGGCTTTTTTGTGGTTATGGGAGGCTTCATCGTAGATGTAAGCCATATCCACAACACTCTGACTCGCCTCACAATCTCGCCCAAAGGATTGGCTTTCCTTGCGAAGCATGGCCACTTTGTGAGGGTACCAGAGTCCACTATTATGGATAAGAGTAAAGCGGACACACTAGCCAAAGCTTTGGTCTGCGTTCAAGTAGGCTGGATGCTGGTGCAAACAATCACTCGAAGGATTGTAGGGTACCCCATCACATTATTGGAAGTCCATACCTTGGTTCATGTCGCGTGTGCTCTAGGAATGTATGGGCTTTGGGTCCAAAAACCTCTGGATATACGGGAACCCGTGTGGGTTGATCCCTCTGGGTTCGAAGATCTTCTGGCTCTAATGTTGGTTCGAAACTACGCCTTTGGCACCCGAGTGCATGTTCATGATCAGGAGAATCCGGTGCCTATCAAATCAGTCGATCATAGATATGCAGACGGATCAGAGAGCGCATATCTTCGCGTTTACGCTACCTCTGAGAAGGATCAATCGGCTCAGGCCCTGGTACAAGAGATGCAATCACCTTACTCGTCTGACTATATTCATCCAGAGACTGTACCACATTGGTCGTCCTCTGCAATATCTAAGGTTGTTGTACATCAGAATGTCGGTGGCGTCGACTACGCATTGGGACCTTCCATGCATGGTCCAGCAGTCTGCTCTGTGATGTCTGGACAAGCACTTGAATGTGGAATTGGACCTGCAATGAGCGTTCAGAATCTGTGGGGTGAGCAGGAAGAACAACAGCATGAGGGCCATTTGCAAATATCCCTGACCTCGAGGGATATTCGGAGGTGGACGTTGGCGGCACGTGCGTTAAAAAGAACAGGCGAAGAGCTATGTAGTGACACACGCAAAGGATCCCGCAATTACTTCACATTGTACGCTCATAGTATCGTCCTGGATCGCAAGGGATTGCAAGCTGGCTTCTATGCCTATTTCTGCGCTTGGGCCTCCGGTGGTTTGATTGCTGCACTTACGATTTGCATGTTCTACGGTGGTGCACATGCCACCGCTTGGGCATTCACGTTCCCTACGGATGTTGAACAGATCATGTGGAGGATTGCGTGCGTTGACACCATTGCCGGAGTCCTCTCGCTACTGGCGATCTTTTCCGTTGTCGTGTTTTACCACGAGCACAGTTACAAGCTCTTGATGAAGTCTTTCTTCACTCGAGAGCCCGGCATATTGTCATTGCTCTATCGCGCGGTTGTCGTGATTGGACTTCTCAATGTCCCATTTTTCATCTTGTCGAGGATATACATCTTCATCGAGACATTCATCAGCCTGCGGCGAGTTCAGTTGGGAGTCTATCAGACCGTGCAGTGGACAGCTTATATCCCACATCTTTGAGTTGGGCTCTGTAGAGTTGGGACAGTTGGCGGTGCGATGTTTGCGCAAATGTATAGGTTACGTACTGGAGGGCATGCTTATTGTATGTAGAATACAGCCATGCCAAGGATGGCGCCATCAGCGCATCGAGTGCATTTCCATTATTGCCGTGAACGAGCTGAAGTTTGAAGACATTTAAATCGTGGATTTAGAGCTTCTAGAGCTTCTAAATGTGGCGGTGCTTTTGCTTGGCGCACTCGAGGCGCACTTGAGGCGCTGTGGGGCCTTGGCGTCTGCGGGGGCCAATTTCCTCCTCAAGTGTCTTTTAGATTTCAGCTTCTACAACCCACACACCCTTGAGTATCCACGGTTCCACAGCGCGCCTTGAACTACCCCCGTGATCCGCTTTTTGACCGGCGGAGCAAAAACGTTTGTTCTTAACATGCAAAGGTCTGATAACGAGACTCTCAATGTAAAGTATAAGGTCGGCTACGTCTTGGGTAAGCTCTATATACCTACGCGACATCGGACCACATTATGCGCGAGACCACCATTTGCAGAAACAAACTCATTTGCGTTGATAAAACAACAAGTCCCTTGTGCCACTATGCGTATCGTCTTCCACCGGTCTTCCACCATCAAGATGTCCAATTGTACGAGGCCTGGCAGTGACGCCGCTGCTGCATCAATGCCAAGGAAACACAATAAACCTCCCCCGTGAAAGCAGCAATAGACGATACCAGACGACTGCATAGTAGGAAATGCAGCTGCCGTTCCGCCTTATCCCCATCCACACTTTTACGCCGCATGCCCTGAGCAGCCGCACAGAAACTGCTTACTACATTATTGTTGATGCCTGCCAGACATCCCCCTCAGCCGGAAACAGTAACATATGTACCCGAAGTCCGCTTGCTCAAGCACTATCGTACCACCGATGAGCTCATGCTCAAGTTTTTTCTGCCTGTGCCCATATCTGTGCCTTTCAAGAAGATATCCATTCTTGCTGACTAAACAAATGGCTGTGTCGTCTGATTTTGAAAGAGTGTATGAGGTTGGGGCTGTTTTTAGAGCCGAAAAGTCCAACACACACCGACATCTCACGGAGTACACCGGACTCGATCTGGAGATGGCAATCGCGGAACACTACCATGTAGCCCTCGAAGTCTTAGACGCGACAATCAAGAATATTTTTGCAGGCTTGTACAAGCGATATCGACGAGAAATAGACATTATCAAGAACCAGTTCCCACATGAAGACCTCGTTTGGTTGGAGCAAACACCTGTCATTTCATTCGCCGAAGCCGTGCACTTGCTTGCCGACTCTGGCTGGCTTGATGAGGGTGGAAATCCACCCAGTCCAGAGGAAGATCTGAGTACACGGGACGAACTTCGACTGGGAGAACTGATCAAAGAAAATTATCACACAGACTATTTTGTTCTCGATAAGTTCCCGAGGTCAGCACGACCCTTTTACACAATGCCGTCACCTACAGATCCTAAGTACACCAACTCCTTCGATACCTTTGGAAGAGGTCAAGGAATTGTCTCTGGCGGTCAGCGCATCCACGAATCTTAAATGTTGGAAGACAATATGCGCGACGTTGGAATAGATCCAGCAGACATGGAGGAGTACGTAGAGGGCTTCAGATGGGGCGCACCTCCACATGCTGGCGCTGGCATTGGCTTGGAGAGGCTGGTCATGCTCATCCTCCAACTGGGTAGCATCCGCCTGGCGTCGTTATTCCACCGCGATCCGAAATCTTTCCCACCAAAACCGGTCGTTCAGAAATTACCGCACCCAGAAGCGGACACAACGAAACCATCTTGGAGGAAGCATGATGGCAGTATTCTGAGCTTGGAAGAAAGGAAAATGCCTCCTTTGTATGATCTTATCGCTAATTACGGCGATGCCACCTCAACTTCCTGGGGTGATGAAAGATATCAGATCTGGCGAGATGCTCATACCGGTGCAGCGGTTGCATATGTCCCGTCCCATAGCTTTGCAATTCTGCCCGGAAATCCTCTCTGTGATCCAAGCCAATATCTCCGCACCATCTCCGGCTTCCTACACTGGCTCAAGAGAGAAACAAAACTCAGTCCCATCTGGATTCTCTGCAGCTATGAGGTTGAAGAAGTCTTAGGCGAACGCTTTGGCTGGAAGACACTCACCTGCGTCGCCGACGAACGCGTCGACACGGAAAGAAATCCTGCCGTGACCGACTCTGAGATCTCACGAAAGTGCCGTCACGCTAAAGCAGGGGGTGTCAAAATTACGGACGTGCCGGAGGGCAAGCCTGTTCCAGAAGACGTCAAGGGACGAGCAAACACTCGGGTTCAAGACTGGCTCGCCAACCGCAAAGGTAAACAGATCCACCTGTCTAACATCGACCTCTTCCGCGATGAAGCACACCGTCGCTACTTCTATGCTGAAGACAAAGACGGTCAAATCTGCGGTACTGCCGTTCTCGCCCAGCTCGCTCCCCGGCTTGGCTGGCAAGCCAAATACACCCTCGATTTCCCCGCCGCTCCATCCGGAACAATTGAGTACATCACTACCCACGCAATCTCCGTGGCCGCCGCAAGCGGCATCAAAAGCCTGACGTTTGGTGGTGGAGCAACCGATCATCTCATCCCCGGTCATCATCTGAGCGGTGCAAATGTCAAGCTACTGCAGCGAGTGTATGATGCTACGGTCAAGCAATTCCATCTCACGAGGAAGAGTGAGTTCAGAGCTAAGATGGGCGCGAAAGAAGACCTTCTTTGGATTGCCTATCCGCCGTATAGACTGGGTGGAAGGGGGATCAAGGCTATCATGAATTTCTTTGAGGATTAGACCCATCATTCGCACAAGTCGGGAATGCGAGTTGCACTGCGAGATACAGTGAAGAGAAGCGCTGTTTGGTCACGAATGATGGTAGGCGTGGGTCTCAGGACCATCGGGAAGAGTCCGCATGCTGCCTCACGAACGACGAATGCTACCTTGAGAAAGAAATGAGGATACGA
>JAABUK010003974.1_pt1 | contig 24551 bp, 1 predicted proteins | sample 5559141 | NCBI WGS metagenome assembly JAABUK01 (sample SAMN10711869, study PRJNA513367) | rock metagenome | isolation source: Antarctica rocks | place: Antarctica: Victoria Land, Pudding Butte nord | collected 2016-01-03 | reverse complement strand
CGTCGATATAAATAATTAAAAAAAAAAAAAAAAAAAAAAAAAAATTATAAATTATATCCGAGATTAAATATTATAAATATAAAATAATTAAAACTCGCTTTTAAACTAGACGAGTATAATTATATAAAAAAAAATTTAATACTTTTTTTTAAAATCTCGGATTTAAATATAATAAATAAATTAATAATAAACGGGTTTCTAAAAAATATATTATTATTATTATATAATAAATAAAAGAGAATAAATAATTTAAAATAATTTTTAATTATTAAAAATATAATTATATAATTTTAATTTATAAAAACTAGTTTAAATATAAAATATATATAAAATTATATTAATTATATAAATATAAAATCGAAAGCTCGAAGAAAAAGTACTATATATTATAATATAATTATTATTAATTTTAGAATAAAATATACCTAGTTAAATAAAAGAAGATATAACGAATCCGATAAAAATTAAAGAATAAACCTAGTTAAATCGTAGTATTATTGAAAATAGTACTTTCAAACTCCTAGGTTTAATTAATTAATAATATATTTATAAAAATATTAATTAAAAGTAAAAAAAAGAGGAAGATAATAACGAATATAATTAATAAAATCTAAAGTATTATTATTATACCTAGGAAAGCGCGGAGGCCGAGATAAAATAATAAATTAATAATAATATTTAAATAAATAATTCTTTAAGTCCTAGATAATTTCTTAATAATAATATTCGATTAATAAAATAAAAACTAGCTAGAATTAATACTATTAAATAATTAAGAAATAAACGAGGAATTTATAATATATTATTAATACGAGATAAATTATAGTATTTAAATTAAAATCGTATAATATAATATTAAAAAGAAATTAAAACTAATAATAATATTACTCTAAAACGAGTAAATTAAAAATATTATAATTATAATTATTTTAAAACCTTATTAAAACTCTATTATCTAGGTATTATATAATAATAATATTAATTATTTCTATTTAATATATAAAGGAGGCCTAGAGACTCGTATATAAGTTTTTTTAAATAAGAAAATCGATATAAATAATTAAGAGTTAATTTATTATAAAAGTAATTTATATTTTATAAAAATTATATTAAAAAAATAAAGAAATAAAAAAATTAAAAAAAATCTCGTTTAAATAAAATCGAAGAAGAGGGATTATTAATCGAGAAATTCTTTAATATAAAAATATATAAATTTAAAATATATATAATTTATTATTATTATAATATACCTCGATTAATAATTTATTAATATTATTATTATTAAAGAAAGTATTAACGAAGGAAAACGAATATATTTTTTTAAAAAATTTTAATCTTTATTACCCTAGCTAGAATAATACTAGGTAATATATATATTATATTATAATTAATTATCTTCTAGGAATAATAAAATCGAAGGAAATAAAATTAAAATTATAAAAAATATCTATTATATAAAAAGTTTAAAAATACGAAAATACGAAAATTTATTTTATTTATTTTTCTTTATAGGAGGAGTATATTATATTATAAGAACTTTATAATTTATAAAGATTTATATTATAACTTTAATTATAAATTAATAATAACGGAATTCGAGTAAATATAAAATAATAATTATTTATTTATTATATTTATTAAATAATAAACTATATAGTTAAAGTTTAAATTATAACTAGAATAATTTAATTAATTTATTAATAATAAGTTCTTTTTTTCGAGTTTATAAAGTTATAAATTATTATATAATTAATATTAAGGACGCGTTAATTTTAATTAAATATAAAATTTAGTATTTCGTAATAATATATTTATAGAAAACGAAAAAATACGACGCTTACGTCGTATACGATATTATTTTAATATAATATAATATATACTTTTCCGATATTTTATAATCTTTATAATAAATACTTAATAGTATAAAAGTATAAATATAATAGGGTAAAAGAAATAGAATAAAGTATAATAAAATACTTCTATAGAAGATTTAATATAAATAGTTAATACTTTTATCCTAAAGTTAAAAAGTCGAATAACGAAGTTTTTATATTTAAAACTTTTCTTTACGACGTATTAACTAAATTAGATTTAATTTAAAAGAATTAAATTTACCCCTATTAAATAAATTAAATAATAATATTAATTCGGGCCTAATATATTAAAGTATATATAAAAGTTATAACGGGGTTTATATTAAATCGATATAATTAATTAATATATAACTCGGGGTATATATTCGTCGTTATTAATAATAATAATATAAAGGTAATAGTTTAGGGCCTATTAATCTCTCTTAATTTAAAACTCTAATATATAAATAATAAAAAATTAATAATTTAATAATATTTATCTATAAATAAAAACCTAATTAAAAATTTACTACTCGTCGATATAGAGGTAATAATTTAGGGTCTATAATATAATTTTTTAATTTAAAATACTAGTATATAAACGGCTTAATATTAAAATAAATAAAAATAATAATTTAAAATCTATAATATAATCTCTTAATTTAAGGTACTAGTATATAAACGGAAATAATTAAAGAATAAGATTATTTTATTATTATTATTATATTATTAAAGAATAAATTATATAGTTAAGATTTAAATTATAAATAGAATAATTTAATTAAAATATTAATAATAAATTCTTTTTTTCGAGTCTATAAAGTTATAAATTATTATATAATTAATATTAAGAGCGCGCTAGTCCTAATTAAATATAAAATTTAATATTTTATAATAATATTTAAAAAAAGTTTAAAGATAGTATTATTTAAAAAGAAATATAATAAAATATAAAATCTCTTTATTAAATATTAAAGAAACTAAAACTCGAAAATAAAAAAAATATTAATTAATATTTAAATAAAATAATAAGAGACTTTTAAAAAATTATCGAGTTTATAATTTTATAAATTTATTTATATTAAGAATTTAAATCTTATTAGAACTCTCGTTATTAATATAAAATATTAAATTATAAATTTTAACTAGGGGACGGCCTAATAACTACCGCTTCTAATAGGTTCGGACGCCGCTTTTAATAGCCTTTTGGTTAGGTCCTATACCGCTCTACCTATTTACCCCTTTAAACGTAAAGATCCTAATATACCCTACCGCCCTAACTCTTTCTCGTTCCTATATAAATATAGTTATTAAAAACCGCCTCGTTTAACTCGGCGCTTCGATCTAGTCTCTATTCCTCCTATGTATAGTCTAATATTATATATTTATATTATGGCCCCTCTCTCTCCCTCTATTTAATATATCTAGAACTAGTCCTACTACGACGACTTTAGAACTAGTTACTTTATTTAGCTACCCTCTTTATCCTAACGACCCTAAACTATACTTCTCTACTCCTCGCCTCTTCCTCTCCTATCCTCTATTTATAGCCTTACCTCTATTTAACCGCCTTTATCCTTATTTCTAATATCCCGCCTCTACTACCTACCGTCTATATATATCGATACTATAGGCCGCCGAAGGTATAATAAAGCTATGGAATAAACGATAGAATACTTAACGGAATACTATAAGGAGATAAAAACTAAACTAGATATTTTAACTCTTACCTAATAAGTTTATAAGGAGAATATTAAAGATTTATAAAGTTAGATCAAATATTTATAGAACTAGTAAGGAGATCTTTCTTACCTTTAATAAACTAAGGCGATCTAATAGATATCGATAAATACTATATATTCACCGAGAAAGACCCTCTTATTACTATTAAAGAGGTTTCGATTAATATCCTCTACGTCTTCTTTAACTAGTTACTCCTCGTTCGAAAGGATACCTTAGGTATAGCTAGTACTTTATAAATATATTAAAATATATTTTATTTAATACGAAAGAAAATAATAGGTTATTAAGAGATCGATTCATTTATTAAAAGTTAGATATAAGGGGTACGTAAACTCCTTTTTATATTTATCCTTCGTTAATAAGGAGTAGGTAAGGTAATAACTAACGATTAAATATAGGCTACGGACGGAGAAAAAGAAGAAGCCGATTATATATACCGAGGACGAGTTCGAGCTTTTTAAGACGTTATATCTCTCCTCCGAGATAACCTTTAACTATAAGCGGTACCGTATATAGCTAGCCTTAATTATATAACTTATAGAAATTACTAGTAACCGACCTACCGCTCTTTTAGCGGTCTATTATTAATATATTAAAATTATATTACTTCCGGATCCCTATAGAGGAGAGCGGCCTCGAGTATTAATAGAAATTTTATATAAATATACTAAGGGTTACCTCGGCGAGAAAGACGGGTCCGTACTTCCCTTTATACTTTATTTACTACTATATATATAGCTAACGGTAGTAATAGGAATGAATTCGGTATTCTAGATATACCGAATAAACCGTATTTACTACTCTATCCTTATATTACTATACTCGTATTAATCTTTACCGACTGCGCCTTCGCTACCCCCGAACTAACTACTACGGTGTAATTATTCCGTTTACGCGTTCCCGTAGGATAGAAATAGTTAGAGCTACCTCTTAAAGAGGAGATATAGGCGACTCCTCTATTTCGCCGATATAAAAGTACCGTAAACGGGGTCCGAATTTTAGAAGAGGAAACTCTAGCCGATAATACCCTCCGCCCGTAAATAATTACTTTTAGGAGTATCACCGGTATAAAACTTCCTACTAGTCTATATACCTTTCGATATAGTAACGACGAAGCTCTCGATAATAATAATAAATAATATATAAATATTTTCTCTATTTTTCGTTAATAGGTATATAGGCTTTATTATTAAATCGTAACGGAATCTAGTCCTATAATATTATAACTCTAGCGTCTTCTAGAAGAATTATACCTCGAGGTATATACCCGATATTTACGCCGCCTACCGCGGCTTAGAGCCTTAAACCGCGTTAATATAAACCGCCAGTAGGATAAGTCGTACGATTAATTAATAACGGCCGAGGAGACTTACTACCGCCTAATAAATAAAGGTTAGCCGTTACCCCGAGGTAAGACTTCTACGGCGGAGGCTTTAATCGCTAAAGTAGTAATTCGTAGACTAAAAAAGAACTATTACTAGTATAAAAGGGACTCTTATTTACGATAAATATTAAAAAGCCTATCGCGCCTATCGTAATATCCGACGGCGGTATAAGGAGGCGCGTTTAAAAAAGGTTAAAGCGAAATATAAAACGGAGTAGCCGGTACTCGATATCTAACGATAACTATAAGGACTACCGATCGTAGAATAAGATCGGATAAAGGTAGAGGATTATAAATTTATAAAATATATCTAGGTTATTAAAACCCTCTTTACCTTCGCCGCTTTATCTCCCGAAGAGGAATATATACGGCGAGTATAAACTATTAATACTATAACTACCCTCTATAGTTTATAGGAAGGTAGGGGTTTCCGCTATCGATAAAACTCCGTATTAAATACTAAGCTTAAGAAAGAGGATATACCGCTAACTCTTTCCGAAACCCTCCCGCTCGAATATAAACCCACTTAATATATTTTCTACTTTAGCGACGAAGGACTACTAGTAGAGAAAGGCCTATAATCTTTCTATAATCATAGCGACCTAAAAAAGTACTTCGATTATAAATACCTTTATTACTATCCGGAAGATTAACCGATCGTATACCTTTATCCTAGGTATAATACTACCTTAACGGGTAAAATATACTTATAGAACTATATAGAAATAGTATATAAGACCCCTACCTAACCGCGACCGGCCTCGAGGTATAGACCGCCTATTATAGACTTATTTAGAATATACTATAATAGAAGAATATCGGTTTAGTACCGAATTTATTAACGCTATATATCTTTAATAAATTAAGTCCTCCGATTTAATAAATATTAGGGCCTTTAATCTACGTTTATACTATTACCTCTTATATATAATCTCCCCCTAATAATTTTTTTCTTATTGTATACCCATAAAGAAAGCGTATTTAATAGTTTCACCGTTATATTAAAACTTTACGGTTTATAACTAGCTCGTCTCCTTTATTCCTCTAGCTCGTAATAATATCTTTTTTTTCTAAATCTCTTTTTTCTTCCTTCGATTACGGTATTTCTCCTAATGATCCGGTTATAATTTATATCGAGATATTATATCTACTAGTTCTTTTAATTACGAATATATAAGAGTTCTAAACTCTTTCACGAGTAATTCTATTATAGTATTCTACGGGGTATCGGCTTCGTTCTATATATCTCCGAGTTAAGACTCTAGACCTTATTAATAGTCTTAGGAATATAGTTTTTATATCCGTAATCTAAAATAATTAACCCTATACGTTATTTCACCGAAGAGAAAAGTTTAAATTAACTAGAAACTTTTTAAAAAGTTTAATAATTCCTTTTATTACCTAACTTATATCTTCTACGTTTATTATATTTATAATAGCGAGAGCGGAGCCACTAGTTAAAAAGAGGTTAGCGTTTAGAGTATATAGTTATTTAGAAGACTTTAATTAAATATAGGAGAAATAGGGGCGGAGAGGATAAAGAGGTAAATAAACCAGGATATAAGGAACTATTAAAAGAGTCCGAGACGATATAACCCTATTCGATTAGCCGCGACTAATAGTTAAGAAGTTTAGATATCCGTATATTCCGCTTTACTAAATTTATATATACTCTAGATACTTTCTATATCGATATATATATACGTAATCAATTATTATAGTAAAGGTATTTTATATAATAAGTAGCGATCTAGGCTACCTTCTTCGTCGGGATAAAAGTATATTATATCTCTTATATAATTACCTTCCTTTAATTTAGATATACTAGGTAATATAAAATCTCGTAATACCTACGGGTCCTATAAAGACTCGAGCCCCGCTACTTCTAATATTATTATCGATAGCTCCTCCGACCTTTACCGGCTTTTACGATTACGGTTATCGAAGTCTTAAGGGAGTAGATTTACTAGTAAAGAGTACGATTCTTTCTAAAATCGAGTTAGTATAAAGTAGATATATTTATTAAGTCTAATATATATAATATCTATAATCGTGGGAGGCTATTAATCGTGGTTGGTTAATTAATACGTATAATACCTACTATTTTTACGGATGATTAATATAAGGTCCGCGTAATATAATCGTATTAGTTAATCTACTTTTTTTACGAGATTTAATTTCCTTTTAGTAAATTATTAAGATTTCGCTTTTTTTGCGTATAGTATACTATCTAGTTTCTAGTATAGGAGACGAACTAGGATAAAATACCAGCGACTATATAAACTATATATATCGTAGATTACGCGGGAGAGGTATTAGAAGGGGTAAAGATATTACTCTTCGCCTTTTATAGAGGATAGAATTTATAATTAATTGGACTAGTTTTTAAAAATAAATAAGACGGCCCCTAAGCTTAAAGGAAAATCGTATGAATTCTTAGATTATACGATAATAGGAAGAAGGGAAATCGTATAATTTTCCTAATTATACGATAATAGGAAAAAGGGAAATCGTACGATTTCTTAGGTCGTACGATAATAGGAAGAAGGAAGATCGTATAATTCCTTAGATTATACGATAACTAGGAGCGAGGAAAATAGTATAATTCCTTAGATCGTATAATTATTTAGATTATATAATAATAGGAATAGGGAAGATCGTATAATTTCTTAGATCGTATAATTTCTTAGATTATACGATAATAAGGAGGAAAGAAAATCGTACGATTTCTTAGATCGTACGATAATAGGGAGAGGAAATTCGTATAATTTCTTAGATTATACGAGAACTAGGAAGAAGGAAAATCGTATAATTATTTAGATTATACGATAATAGGAAGAAGGAAGATCGTATAATTTCTTAGATTATACGATAATAAAAAGCTTTAACGATTCTAAAAAAGCTTCTAGGTTAATAATTTAAGTAGGTAATATAGAGTACTTCGATAAAGATAGTTTTATTAATTTAATTAATTACGTAAACCCCTAAGTCCCTCCTTACGAATATTTACGAAGAATTAATAGTCGTAGATAGAGCTATAATAGTCTTTTAATAATATCTATATAGCGTAATACTTCTACTAGAAAGAGATAAGAGGTTACTATACGTAAACTCTTAGATAATTAGCCTAGTATAGTTAGGATATCGCTAGTACTATCGTCGACCCGTAGAAAATCGTTATCGACGGCTTTATAAGGAACTGTGTTACCGTTAATACTTTAATCGTAATTCTGAGCCTAGAGCTTTAATTTTTATTAATATAAGTATTTAACCTAAAACCGTTAATTCCGAGCTCTTAATTTAAATAGAAGCTTATTTTATCTCCTTCTATTAATAGTTATTCTTAAGATTCCTCTAAATTATAGATATAAGAGATATTAAACCGGCGAACTATAATTAATATCTCGGTATCGATTTATATTATTATACGAGTTATCTTAAAGAGCCTTCTATATTACTTTTAAAATTATTCCTTACTACTTCTTTTTAACCTTAGATTAATAGATAGTTTTATTTATATTAAAGAAACTTTCTAATAATCTAGTAGAGTTTCTACGGAATTTTAAAAGTATTCCTTAAAGTACTCTTCTATTTATAGATATCGAGTAGAAAATAATTATACTTAACCTCTAACTATTTTTAACGTAACGGTGAATTCGAGATAAAGCGATATAGCCTCGTTACTCTAGGCGCTAAGTTACCGTAAGGCCGTATAATAAGGTTCGAGTTATTTCGTAGATCGGCTCTATTTAGAAAGATAGTACGTACGCTCTCGGATTATTTTATTATTAAGTAATATATAAAGCCTCTTTTTAAATATCTAAATAATACGAGGATAAACGTTAATTAATACTAAGTAAAATCGTATAAATTAGCGCGCGGTTATCTTGCCCTAGGGTAAAAGTGGTATATTCGGCTAAGTTATACCACCCCCTAACGTCATGATCAGCGACTAACTATAAGTATTATTTAGTATATATCTGGATTTAGTTAGCGGCTAGGATCGAGGTAAATTAAGATTAATAATACCTATCTTTCTATTTAAGCGCCCGGTATATAGAAGTAGGAAGGGTACCGAAAATAATAATTCCGAAATAATATCGACCTATTATTTATAGGCCTCTAGTAAATATCGGTTAGAGTATACTAGCCGGTACCGTAAATATTTACGGTAGTTACTAAGATATCTAAATATTAAGGCTTCTTACGATTTAGTTAATAGAACTCGGAATTAATCTTAAAGACCTCTAGACTTTAGAATTATAGGATCCTAGAAAATAAGACGAAAATATTAAGTTTTCCTTAAAAGATACAGCCCTTTAGAAGTAGAAGAACTTCGCGAGGTATATTATCTCGCCTAGTAGTACCCAGCTTAGTTAATATAGTTAGAGTATATTTCTAGAAAAGTCCCTAGGTAGCTACTACCTTAAGCCTCTAATATTAATTATAGAAAAATCAATCTAGAGGGAATAGTAGGTCTATATAAGTTAGGGAAGACTTTTAATTATTCGCTTCTTTACTAGGGAATAATAATAGCCTATAAACCGCGAACTATAATATTTATATATATTATATGAAGTGTTTTATATATAAAGAGGGTATGGGCCTTCGAGTGGCTTTTTATATATAGGATATAAGTTCTTAATAAATTCTTAATAATCGATATATTCTTTATAAAAAGTATGGTCATAGTCTATTACTACGTTAACCTCCGTATAATAATAAATCGGGTAATTAATACGAGATCTTCCGTTTTCTTGGCGAGATTTACGAATTATACTTTTAGCGGCCCTTTTATATACTAATAACCTAAAGAGCTTTATATAGTTTATAGTCTATTTCTACTACCGGCCTAGTTCTTTATAAGTATTATCGAGTTTTCTTTAAAGATTCCTTACTTTTTACCTCTAAAAGTACGTAATTTTCTATAAAATATTAAGAAGGGTAAACTTTTCGTTTATTATAAATTATAAGAAGTTTTAGGGATATATAGATAACTAAAGGGTACTACGCGGTTTCTTATTAAGAAAAGGATAGATTATCGAATCTAGAAACTATTTACGGTCCGTTAACGCGTAGTTAGGATTATCTAAGGCTTAGTTCTTTATATTATTTATTAACTCCGTCTTCTACTCTATATAGGCGTTAGAGTTATAATCCTCGTTACCGCTAGATTCGTAGTCCTCGTTATTACTATAGTTATAGTAAGAGTCCTTATCGTCGCTAGAGTCGACGATAATTAACGAATTTATTTTAGCGATTAATAGTATTTAATATATTTAAAACGTAGATTAAACTCACCCGGTAACGTTCTATAACTAGATAGAGAGTTTAGTAATAATAATAAATAACGGAAGACTAGTTCTTAGGAAGGTATAGCTCTTAGATATTAAATTAGATTAGGCTTAAGATAAGAAAATAAAAAGATAGATAAATATAGACGTAAAAGAACTCTATATACTTACCTAAGCCTAGGCCTAAACTAGAGTAAACTAGCGATCGAGTAGTACCCTAGCGACGGCGTCTATCTAGGACTAATTAATTTCGAATACCGCCGTCTTAAATTATTTTAATTAATGAAGTTAGCGCGAATTAAAGGTTATCCTTATAATAAAACTAGTTCCTCTCTACTACCCGTTAACTTCTAATAGGGTATCTTTTATAAGGGTAAAGCACGGGTATAATTACTATAACCTTATCTATTATTAAAATATAACGAATATTAATTAATTTTACGCGAGCGCGTTATTTAGTTATGAGTAGTTCTTATAAAAGAAAAGATTATAGAGTTCGAGGTAGCGGCGAGTAATCGAGGAAAATACGTTTAACCTAGGGTATTTTATAACTAGAGTACTTATAAGGGAAATTAAACGGATAGTAGTTAAAAGCGATAATGATAATACTACGGATACTATATAGTAAGTATAGACCCCGTCTAGACGAAAGCGTGTGACCTATTATAACGGTAGTGTAGTTAAAGTAGTAGCCGATACTAACCCCTAAGGACCTTATACGAGCTAGATTAATATATCTTAGTTCGTAATATATAGGGGCTATAAGTTAACGGCGTTATATAAATCGGCGAGGAAAATAACTATCTTTATCGTAGTTAACTCGTATACTCTACTATGACCCCGAGTTAATTAAGGTATTAAATTATCCTATATTAATCCTAAAATAACTCTTTTAAAATCGCTTATAGTCTAATTATACTACTCTTCGCGTAGTTTAGCGTATCGATTAATTATAGGATACGACGATAATTTCCCCCCATATTTAGAATTAAGAAATAAATAGTATTCGTAAGTTTATATAATACTAATAAAACATTCGCTACCTAACGGGGAAGTAATTATATAGGACGTAATTACGGTATATAACTAGGCTATACTAGAGGAGCTCTAGATTATTATATATATATCTCCGTCTCCTACTACTTTCTTTACCGATCTAAGAAATCTTTCGTTATTAATATACCGCTTAAACTTTTTTCTCGAAAAGTCACGTCGTCTACTCTATAGACTTCTCTTCTTTAAGGTCGCCTAATTCTTAAAATAAAGATAATAATTAATAACTCTCTAAACTACCTACCCGACTCTTTAGAACTATTAGATACTACCCCTAGTACGTAGTTATTCTTAATTCATTAGGTCTAAGTCCTCCTAAAGTAGTAACGGGCTACTATTCTTTAATATATATTAAACCGCTACGTAGTATCCGTAGACGCTCCTTTTATTATTTAGAATCCAAACTTCTAGTTAAGTATTCTATATAATTCCTCCTCGGTATTTATACCTTAGCCCGTTTTATCTTAGCCCGCCGACACTACTATTTAGTAAACCTTTAACCTATTTCGTTATAACGACGGATATAACGCTACTTTTATAGTAATAGATAATTATAATCTAATTATATATTAGCCGACTCTAGTATACGCTAATATAAACTTTTAATATATTAACGACGCGATAAATACTAGACTAACTACCGTCTTCGATAATAGGCTACTCCGGTATAACTAGATATATTTATTAGGTTATATAGGTACGAGCTTTTTATCCTCGGATTTTAATATTCCCGCTTTATCTCCTTCCGAGTTTTAGTCTCGTAATTTAAATATTAATTTAGTATTAAATTTATTTTCGTCCTTCCTCGGCACCTTTAATTAACTAGAATCTTATAATAATTTAAGCGAAGCTATCGCCGCGCTTTATTTATTAAAATTCGACGAAAAGATCTACTATATAAATATCGAGGATTTAATAAGATTCGTATTCTTCTTTCACCTATCTTACTTTTTATTAATTAGATTAGTATTTAATTATCCTCGCCTAATCTTAACTACGTGAAACTGGATAAAAATAGTACTAGTTCGAATACCCGTAATTACCCGTAGTATAAAGTTAGGCTTAACCCTAACGGTTTCCACCGCTACCCCTTTAATAATAGTTATAATTATAAGCTAGAGAAGTTTAAATATAATTATAAGTAAATCCCGAGATATTTCTTAACTAGGTTAATACTAATACTTTATAATTAATAAGTAACTTAACTTTTATATTAAACCCTATTAATATAAGCGATTTAAGTATATAGAGGTTAGTTTCTTATCTATTATATATTTCCTCCGATACGAGAGGGAAGTTTATGGATTATACGGGTATAACGAGAAACCCTAGCCGTATAAATTTAGGGATTACGATAGGTCTTATCCGGGCGAAGGGTTTTCTCGCCGTAATAATTTTATAGACTATATACGTAGGACCTATAATTATCCGCCGTAGGGAGTTGTTTTAAATGAAAGTATTATACTAAATAACGATAGGAAGCGGACTTAAGGGAGATCTAGGAGATTATAATAAAAAACATATTCTAACGATTATTTTACTTTTATTTCGTAAATTTAAATATTTATTTTACTTTTAGAAAGGCGTTAGTCGGCCGAAGATATTCTTTACGCGGAATTTACGCGTCCCTAAATACTAATTTTTACTATATCGAGCTTTATTTATATTTTTAAGAATAGTATTAATCGCCGTATTAATCTTAGTAGTATATATAGGAAGTTCTATTATAAACCTTAAGAAGTTATTTATAAATTTCTATACTTAACGGGTAAATGATTTATAAATACTTTAAACCGCTAGTATAAGGTAAAACGACGAATTTAGTATGAAATATATTATTATACTATTTATTATACTTCGTAGGACCCTAACCTAGTCTCCTACGCTTATAATTAACTTATATATTATATAGACCGATAAGCCTTCTCTTTTTATTAGCCCTAAAAGTTATATAAATAAGAGTAATACTCGGAGAGCCTAGTAAATAAAGTAAAGTAATTTTGGAATATAAGTTTCATTTAATATATATCGGTGAAACTCGGATATAGCGATACCGTTTTCTAACTAGGTGACTTTAAATCCGGCTTTACTTTACTTAACTATAAATATCGAGGCTTAGAGTCCTAAACTAAATAGGGTAGATCGGTACTCAAGTAGCGCGATAACGCCGAGTCTTTTCTATAACGGATAGGTTTATAAGTTTATAATTAAATACTTCGTTTTAATAAAGGTTTATAGGATATAATACTAATTTCCGAGCCTATAATATTTAACCCTAAATCTATTTTATTTACGTCCTCCGCCTAGATTAATTTATTAATAATATCCCCTCTAAGTATTACTAGGAGTTAATCTCGATCCCGGATCCCTATAGGCTTACTACTCGAATTTCGCGGTAAAACTAAATTCGAATTAGGCGGTTCCCGTAGTAACTTAAAGGTCTGGCTCGGGGCTCTAGTATAACTTAACTTTATATCTAAAACCGGCCCTTTAAAAGAAGGCTTTAAATTATAAAGTCACTTCTCTAATTTAATAAATCTATATTTTCGATATAATTCTATTTTAATATCGAAACCTATATACGTATCTTTACGCTTCCTAGTTCCCTATAAAATATCGTAATCTTTAGTATTCGATTTATTTTTAAGACTTTTTAATATACCTCTTAAACGGCTAGCGAGTTTAACGATATAAATAGTATTAATTCTAAAGTCTAATATTCGAACTATAATAGGGTTAGGAAAATTTATAATTTTAGTAAATTTTAAAAGCTCTAGCTTCTTTATTAGCTTTTACGGGATACCCTTTTAGGTACGTAACTCCTTCTTTAATTAAATTAGACCGTACTTTTAATATAACTCTACTTTAACCTAGAAGTCCACGTATATACTTTTATAAAAGTTAAGAACTTTATTAAAACTCCCGCTAAACTCTCGCCTAATATCGGATACTTTAGTATATAATTAACGGGATATTTAAAGAATATTATTAACTCTGATTCTAAAATCTAACTTTCGCACGGTAATAGGTTAAGGAAGTACGTTAGTTATAAAAAATCGAGAACGTTACTAGGCGAAGTAGTTATAAGTATATCTATATATAAATATAGTACGGTGTTATACCTTAGTAGGATCGTTATTAATATACTTTATAGGCCGGTTATAATTATTACGCTAGAGCTTAAGCCCGTAATCTATTAATAACTATAACTCCTACTTTAGTCTTAAATATTTATAGAGTATTCGTCCGTATTCGAAGTTAATTTAAGAGTATAAAGAAGTAGTACCTACTATAGGTAGAAAGACCTCGACTTTAATAATCTACCCTATTAGTTATAGGAGGTCTTCGCTATTATTAGGATTCTTATTAATAAGCGTTAGGATCTAATTTACGTTAAGAAAGCTATCTTCGTTTCGTATAAATATAATTTGGTTATTAATCTTTATTTATATATATCTCCCGTTAAAATCCGTTACCTTAATAAGGATTAGTTAGTATACGTAATACGTCTAACGGTTTTATTAAGGATAGTATACTTTAGTTTTACCTTCGTTCCCGTTATTTAGATTCTCTACTAGTATTACTTTTATATTATTATAAATATTACGCTTTAACGATAGCGTCTCGACCTCTCTTAGACTTATTTCCGCTAACCTCGTCTAGTTTTATATGGATTTTCGCGCGATTTACTTTATAGTACGGGATACTTTTAGGATAGACTCTATAGTTTAAGTAAAGCTCGTAATATCTTTTATTAATAATTCTTTACCGGGGTTTAGTTATAGTATCTAACGAGGAGGCTATACTATAGGGTTATATCCTTTACGATAGGTATTTAAGCTACGCTCGATTTATTTAGGCCTCTACGCCGAGTTTCGAGGGCTTAAGGGCTTAGAAGGATCTTTATTAGTTTCGAATAAAACCGAAGTTCTTAACTATTTAGATTATCCTCTTCCCTAAGCGTCGTCCGAGGGAGATTAAACTATTTATTACTACTACCGCTTATTTAATCTTAACTTAGGAATATCTTTAAGCTGAGGATTCTAGATTTATATAACTCTCTAAACGTATTAAAGGGATCGTTAAGATATATAATTATAATATTAGATTATTTCTCGAAGATTATACTTCGACGGAGTAATTTTAGTTAATTTAGATAACCCTCCTATATAGTAGAATCCTAATAAAATATTACCGTCCGGTGAAATTTTTTAAAGGGGTTATATTACGATGGATCTAGAACTAGTCCTCCTTATAATATTATATTAACGCGTCGACTTCCCCGTAGGTATTATATATCTAGTCTCGAAAGTATATACGTTATAAAATCCTAGAAGATATATTTACTCTAAATAATTATTTACCGATAGCCTATCTTAATAATTTATCGTTAATATCTTAGTTAAGATAAGATCTATTAAAGTATCGTTATCCTCTCTATTATTAGTAGCTTTAACTATATCTCGATATTATTAACTACTTTTACGCTTTTGTATTAACTTAGGAAGATAGTATACGTACTATAATATAATCACTCCGAGTAATTATATATCCATAGTAGTAGTATAAGATCTACCCTCCCAAATCTCGGGAGCGGCGTATATATTATTTCCGTAAAAGGTTTCTAAGATAGAATCGTTCTTTATTAATCCGAAGTCGCTAAATTTAATAAGGAAAGGCGTTCGAGACTAAAGGAGAATATTTTCCGGCTTAATATCTCGATATACTAAATACTAGGAATATAAGTACTTAAGAGCCTAAAGTCCTTAGTAAAGGATTCCGAGGCTCTCTTCTTCGGTAATATTATATTAATATACTAGACTTTTAAGGGGTAGGTATTCTATTACTAGTAAAGATTTCTACTCCGTTAAGAAATCTACGAATTATATAATATACTCCTTTGCGATAAATTAGATATAGATTTATTATAGGTTAGTAATTAAGTTTATATATGAAATATTTTTTAAGATCTTAACCTCCTTCTCTTAAGTACCGGTATAAAACTTTTTAATAGTATATTCGTAGCCCGTATTTATATTAACGGTTTTATAGATTATCCTAAAGCTACCGTATCCGAGCTCTTCTTTCATTAGGTAGATAGGCTATTATCTAGGAGAATATTATATAGTAAATACTATAGTTATTTACTAGTTTTCTATACCTAGCTAGTTAAATAAAGGGAGCGCGTTTCGGCGCTCCTTAAGGTAAACGTCGCGGTATATTTTATACTCCGTTTAATAAGTTTTGTTTTTCGGTTACTTAACTTTAAAGATTAGATTATCTTTACTTATAGTAATCTTAATATTCTTATATATATCGAAGAGGATTTAGGTAAATTAGTTTCGACGAGGAATATATTTACCGTTATAACTAACTCGTACTATTTTTCGAGATATATTCTCGAATATAATTTATCCTCGCTCGTTAAAAGCGATATAGAAGTATTAATTATTAAACCCGGTACCTCGTTCGCCTAGGAAGATATCGTAGACTTATAAATTACCTCCGAATATAAAACCTTTCTCGAGGTTCTTCGGCTTATCGTTAAAGGTTAGTTATATTTAAGATTTATATTATTTAGGTCCGTTAGGGGTACTTTCTCGATTTAAGATACCTACTATAAATTTAGACGTAGGTAGGTATCGATCTTAGTTTTATAGTCGATTCTATACTCTTTCGGCCGTTATACCGTCCGCCTCTAATATTACGATAAACCTAGGAGCTTCTTCCTCCTTTATTTTAAAATTATCCGATCGAAAGAATAAAATAATAAATTATTAATAAATAATTTTTAAGGGACTTCCTCCGATTAAAAATATCTCGTCTACCTATATTATTTAACCTCCCTACTATATTAATATTAGGTAATAATAGGTGCCACGATACCTTAATACGTATTTAGAGGGTTTAATTAATTCCTTTAACGTTTATTATCTCGAAGGATTTCACCCTCGAGTTAATCTAAGTCCGTGTAAATAACTAGAGTTTAATATTCGATTATACTTTATTAAATGACTAGATCAAAGGTTATTATATTATCTTTTCCGATAAATTTAACTATAAACTCCCCGTATTTATAAATTAAAGGATATTTCCCGTTTCGGGATCGCTTAAATTCTTTAGGGCGGAAAGTAGAGAGGCCGTATACGCGCCGATCGCTTTATTAATAGTTTAGTTTTATTTTCCTCGCTTATCGTATATTCCTTACTTTATTAATTCTTAATTATCTATTCGTTCCAACTATAGAATATCTACGAGCACGATAGTATCCTCTATATCTTTTATAATAGAAGTTCTAGCTAAGGATCTATATAATCTAGACGTAGTAATAGCGATCGCGAAATAGAGGTAAGAAACTATAGTTTATTAAAAGGTTAATTTTCTTTATTATTAAATAACTATATTAATATACTTTCTCTCGATAAATTCTTCTTTATAAAGGATAAACCGAACGTAACTATAAAGATATAGAAGAGATTTAGGTAAGAAGTCTAATCTAGGAGATTTAAAACTTTTAATTCTAAGATCGTAATATTAATACTCCGTTCTACTCCTAGAGATATAATTTATAATATATACTATATTTAGCCTATAAATCTAGAAGACCTTAAAGCGAAACTTCGGTAAAAAGATTTCGACCTCCTAGACCCGATTAATCCTCTTAATATAGATAATTATATTAACGCTTCGAGAAAATTCAGAGACTACTTCTTTAAATTAAGCGAAACTTTAAACCCCGACCCCTTTAAAGTAAGGATAAAATAGTTTAAACTCGAAATTAAAGGAGCCTATAATACCCTAATAGAGATCGGTAGGAGACCGACTCGTCCGATTCGATTAATACCGCCCTAGAAGAAAGTCTAAATTAATAGAAAACTTTAATATTAATACGCTAAATAATACGAGGAGCTTTTTTATAACGGCTAGTATAACTATAAACTAGAACTTAATAATTCTTTAACGGAGGCCGATTTTATTTATAAATACTAGGAATAAGAAAGAGGTCGATATAAGGAAGAACTACGATAATAGTAGGATTTTCGCGATACTTAATAATATATCCGTAAGGATTATCTAGATAAAGTAAGAGAGGAGGATATAAAACGATAACGGTACCCGTATAATCTATATCTTATAGTAAACCTAAAATAATTAAAGGACTAGAAGGAGTATTAGGCTTATTTTTAAAGAGAGATCGACCGGTTAAAGAGGGGAATAAAAGCGAATCGATAAAGGGTAAAGATAATAAAGCGGAATAATCCTAGAGTAGAGAAAAGAAGATTATATAAGTATAATCGGGAAAACGTACTAGATATAATAAAAAGATAGTGGAAATAACTTATACCGGAAAAGAAACGGTTAGAATAGGTTAAATAGTAACTTCTACCGGTTCTTTCGGAATACGCTACGTTACTAAAGGAATTACCGATATCTCGTCGCTAGATAGAGGAGAGGAGCGAGCTCGAAGCGAAACGAGTTTATAATACCCTACTAGATATGGGTAGGAGGTTAACTCGTCCTATTTAACCTATACCTAACGTCTATAATAACGAATATACGGATAAATACCTTTACGTACTTTATTACTAGGAGGGTGAATATAATTAATTTAAGGAAAAATTAAAGAAGTAGAAGGAATTCTTAGATTATTAATAGAAGAAAGAGGCGGATAGGAAGGCGGAGGTATAGGTAGGGAGCCTAGATTAATTAAAACTCCGGGAGGAATATCGGGCTTATAAGGAGATAAAGATATATAATATTAAATAGTAGGTAGAGTTCTAGTAACGGTAAAAATAATAGTTTATAGAGAGCCCGACTTAAGTAACCCTCTAGAAGGAATATCGGTCCTATTAATAATTAAAGGTCGAAAATACTAAGTAGTAGGTAGAATTCTAGTAGCGCTAAATAAAATATTTCTAGTAAAAAGAGAATAACTATATACGACTAGGGATAAAAGGTTAAATATAGCGAAACTATTTATAAGGTAAAGATATATAATTATATATAAAGGACGTACGAAAGTAAGTTAGACCTATAGAGATATAGTTAGAATGGGTAGAGTAATAACTTATAGCCCTTTTTACCGAGTACGCCGTCTCGACGACGGAAGTATCTATATTAAACTATCTCGAGGATTAAGCTATACTACTAAAAATAGTATTAAGGTTAAATTAAACCACGTTTAAAGACTTTAAATTCAACCGATCTAGTAGATCCGCCCTATAAGGTAATCTATAACTAGATAAAAATAAAAAATATACTTTAATAAATTCTGCGTTTAGTCTAATCTATTTATTAAAAGTATTAAAAGGTATTAAAAGGAAAATACCCCGCCCCCGACGATAGTTAAAGATCCCCGTAGAGTGTGGCGATAGTTAAAACCAAGGCTTTAATACTACGATATTATTACCTCCGCTTATTAATATTACTCCCCGTAGAAGCCGCCGGTTATCTATTAATTAAAAGAGGTCCGGTATATTAAAAACGGATTTAATTACCGCTTTAGGGAGAAGTATATAACCTTAACCTATAGATTTTATATTACGTAGAAGTAATCGGATATCGAAATAGAAAGAGAGGATAAATACGTTAATTTCTAGTACGACGGTAAACTTAGTTATGATTTTATAAATAGCTTCGTTCCTATAATCTAAACCTAAAGGTCGCGTTATAGGTAATAAACTAAATAGGAGCTCGGTAAAACCTCGTAGAATATCTAAAACGAAGTATTAGTTATTAATATCGAGAGGAGGGATTTCTAAAAGTTATATTACCTAGAATATTACGAGAAACTTAAGTTAAATATAAAATAATATACTTAATTAGAAGGTTAATAACCGCGGCTGGCCCGTTAATAATTACCTACGCTAAAGTACTAGCTCGTATCGGTGATCCCTTTATATAAGTATATTTGGCTCCTTTTTAATAACTTATTAATAATTTAGAATAAAGGCGTCTAAATCCTATAAATAGACTTATCGGGAGTTAATAATTATAAAAATCATAATAAGCGGTTCGATACGTAGAGGTAAGAGTCCGTTAGAATAATTAGTCTTAATAGAGACCGGTCGCTAGGTAGTAACTTAGGAGTAATAATCGGACTAGTTACGATAGAGTAAGTCGTATAAACTACTAGATTAGTAACTAATTATAAGACGTTCCCTATAGAGTCGTTATCTTTAATGACCGGTTACTACTCGGTATTACGGATTATTCCCGCTTCTATAAGGCGGACGTCTACCCGTACTATCCTACCCTTATAATCTAAATATCCTTTTATTTTCTTACCTCCTCACCCGCTTTATACGATAGTAAGCGGGTTAGGGGTAAGGTATTAATAAATATAATCCTAAAGTAATTTATACTATAGTTTTATTTAGGCTCTACTAGCTTTAATTCTTCTAACGGAGATATCGTCGAGTTTAGAAAGCGAGGAAATATCCTTATAGTTCGTCTACTATTATTAACGCGGCCGTAGAGATCTAATATTATATAATAGTCTTCACCGCTTTATTATAACTATCTACGTTAGCCTAGAAAAATATCCATTTCATTTATATAAAGGCCGGCTTTATCGGTACTTATCTTTCTTTAAAAAAATATTCTATAGCTCCTTTAAAGAGGTAATTACTAGGAGTATATATTTAAAGGAAGACGGCGTTAATAAGTTTAAAGTATTCGAAGAATAACTTTATTTAGAGAAATTCAGTTATTTTAAAGATTATAATAATCCGAGCCTCCTTTTAATAAAGGTGTTTTACTTCGTAAAAAAAGTTAGGATCTTAACCCTTTAGAATATTATACTCGATACTATCCGTAACCGAGCCACCGGGAAATAAATCTCTCTATTAACTCTAAATATAACCTACGAAATATACGCGAAATTATAAGGTTTCTTCTTATCTATTTAACGACTAGTTTTTAGCTTCCTAAAGTATTATATAATAATGATAAATCTAGGCCTTAAGAAATTAGTCGCGAAGTATTTAACCCCGGCTATTATTAACGTTATCTACTACGCGTATTAAAATACCCTAGAGCGTTCGCTTTTTAGGAAGCTACTGGCCGATATCTTCGCCTATAATATTAAAGCCGATATATTAGACGAGGATATACTATTATTTCCCGTTAAATTTATAATTAATATTCTTTTTATTAATATGAAGCGACTACCTCTTAGACTTTATAAGGAGGAGATAGACTTTAATAAGAATACTAATAAATATTATATTAATAATTTATCGAGTATACCTAATAATCGAAAATAATAAACGTTTGAAGACGTAGAGGTAGGAGGGATAAAATCCGACTTTAATTCGTGTAATGGACTAGCTACGGAAGTTATTATTCCTAAACCTAAACTACCTACCGAAGCTACCGCTATTAATAAGGATAATATATAGGGGTTAGGAATATCTACTAAATCTTTTAATAATAAAGGGAAGAAGAAAGGAATAAAAAGAAAAAAGGAATAAAAAGAAAAAAGGAATTAAAAGAAGTGTATAATATAAGAATATTTAATTAGGTATAGAATCTATCTTATTTTCTAAAACCGATCGACCTTAGGCCTCCTCTTAATATAACTTTCGAGGTTCCCTCCTTTATAAAATATACGTAGAATATTATCCTTAGATATAGTACTATATTTAACGATCTTATTATAATATCTAAGCTGTAGATAAATTTACTAGACGATATTTCTAGGCTAACTTTTATTATTAATAAAATACTCGTTCTTACTTCTCCTTATAATATATCTTCACTATATTATTATCTTTTATTTAATCGGCGAGTCCTCTAGTTTCATTACCTTATAATTTACTATAACTTAAATTCTATTTAGGTAAGGCGAATACGGGTAAAGTAATAACTAATTTATAACGTATTAAAAGAGCGGGCGTAAAAGGCTACCTACTGGATATACTTCTAATAAATTACTCTAAATATCGATAAGAGCCTATAAGTTTATATCTTTACTTATTACCTCCCGAAATATTAGTTCCGGTAGATTTATAGTTAATAATAGAGTATTATTAATACTCCCGGAGGTTCTTTATTCCTAATAATAGAGGAGTACCTAGTCGTTAGTAAAGCGCCCCTAGAATAAGAAATCTCCTAGAACTAAGATTTAAAGGGTCGTAAAGCTATTAGGTCCGAATACCTAGTATATAAAGACTAGTTCGTTTTACGGGACTTTTAGAAATAAAGTACCTATTTTCTCTTCGACGTCCGTTAATAGGAACTTATAGAATATATTCTTAATAATATTACCGAATAAGGTATTAAGTAGATTATAATTACTAAACGTCGATTCTTTATTTAACGTAGTACGCCTATACTCGCCTAATCTTACTCCGTCCGTCGGAATAAGACTACTCGGTAAAACGAAACTTAAATCGTCGTTATCCGATAAATTATTTATAATATAGTTATCTTAGTCGTCGCTACCGAGCTTATTACTACTAGTATCTTCGCCGCTCGATTCGTTACTACTAGATCCTTTATCGTTTAGTAAACGGTATATAGATAATAAAGGACCCGTCCGTCTAATATATAAGAGTCGGTACTTCGGTCGTAGAGTAATTATATTTAAAATACGTACCTAGAACGAAGCGGATTAGGCTAGCGGTTAGTTTATCGTTTTAATAATCGCTATTTAAAGGGTTAAGAATATATTAAATATATAATAGAGTTATATAAATTAATATACTCGAGATCGCTTCTAGGAAACGAGTCGATTATCGACTAATCTTATTTTAACCTAGTATTTATAGGGAGCTTAAAATTCGGGGATCCGTTATTAAAGTCGATATATTATTTATAATATACGACTCGCCTTAGCGTCGATTTATAATAAAGAACCGCCCTCTAATAAGTCTCGGTAACGTATTCCGGAGTATTAACTAATAGAAATAGATCTTTCAGGTTATAGAATATTTATAGGAATTTATATACTACCGGCCTAGATATAGACTCTTCCGGGTAAAAGCTACGTACGATTAATTCTAAAAATATAAAGCGAATAATTTAGTTCGAATCCATTAGTATTTTTAATAGGGTGTTAGTCCCGGGATAATTCCGTAACTTTAAAGTCTATAGCCTTTCGAAGTTAAACGCGGATATTATATCCTCGATCGACCGAAGAAAGGATACGGCCGAGAGCGATAAACGGCGGAGATATAAAAAAAGAACTCTCCGTTAACCGGCCTTGAGTCTTAGGACGTCCCAAATAAATAGGTTTTCTAGTTACTCTTTATAACCGTTATTTAACTCCTTATTAATACCGACTTAATCGAGTAAATCTAACTCTAATTCCTCTAAATATTTTAAATTCCTTAAAAAGATGTTCCTAAGCGCTTTAAGGTCCTATATAGATTATAATACTCGCTATAAGAGATAATAGAGGTACGTAAATAAGGCGAGAGATTAGTAGTCGTCTATAAACGGTACGTTAATATAGTCGTTATCGGATACGAGAGATAACGAAATAAGGTAGTATTATTTCGTTAATAAAAACGTTAATACTTTATTTAGTAGGCACGTCCTTAGTTCCTAATTATTATATAATTTCTTAGTAAACGAGCTTTAGAAGCGCTTAGGGCCCTTAATTACCTGAAACTCTTAAGACTATTATCGTCGAGGTGGTTAAATAATAGTTTTAACGGTTTTTCTAGATCTCTTAAATCTAGGTAATTAAAATTTATATACCTATAACGAGGCTTTAGTTTATAATAGAAATCCGTAGTAAAATATAGGTACTTTATGTATCGGAGATAACTATTAGTTATTAAATACGTTCGTAAAAGTAGTTTAATATTAAAGTCGTAGTAATCCCCTTCTTTATTAACGCGAAGGGTAACCGCCTAATATAATATAAAGACGGTATAGTTATAGATATCCTTAGAGACTTTATAGAGCCTTTTAAAGTCTCTCCTATTATGAATCTACGTTTTATAAAATATAGAACTTATTATCGTTTAAGGATATACCCGTTCGAGGATTAACCAGATAATCTCGGGTAGTAATTTATCTAATATCTTTATTAAATACGCAGCCGACTATTAAGTATCCATAAACCACGTTTACGAGCTCTCTTTAATATATATCGGTCTACTAGGTCTTCCGTCTCTTTCGGGTTACCTTTAAATATTCTATCGTACCTAAGGTTATCGTAATTTAATGATTTAGGTATAATAGTATATTACTCGTTATAATCGCCTCGGA
>JAABUK010003971.1_pt1 | contig 24563 bp, 2 predicted proteins | sample 5559141 | NCBI WGS metagenome assembly JAABUK01 (sample SAMN10711869, study PRJNA513367) | rock metagenome | isolation source: Antarctica rocks | place: Antarctica: Victoria Land, Pudding Butte nord | collected 2016-01-03 | reverse complement strand
CTATTACTCTTAAAAAAAGGCGCAGGCTGCTTATCTACTATTAAATTAATATTTATATTATTAATTAGCCTTTCTTAATCTCTACTAACTATATTAGTTGCGCTTCACATCTTCACTATTATATTAAAGAATCTCTATTAAACAATCTATTAAATAGAGCAATCTAAATATTAAGAAACTATTTAGAATTAGACGGGTAATAGATATTCTTTATATATTTATAGGAATCTGAGATGTAGAAGTTTATAAGCATGTGTGTAATATGCGAAAGATATATTAAGAGCGTGTATAGTAAATATATAATAACGGCCCTCTTATACTATAAGAATAGATTACTGATTTATAGAGATTTACTTCTATAGTCAGCTTATATCTGCGTGTTAAGACTAAGTCTTGGCGCTTTCTAACAGTTTCTTATAAGAGAGAATTAAGAGTTCTAGCGATTCTAATTAAGAACTATTAGCAATTCCTCTACTAATCATCTATATATAACTTATAATAGAGGAGAGTATTATTATTTTTATATCTAATTTCTTTATAATTTTCTTTAGATAGATAAGAATCTTATTTCTATATATTAACGCGTTATTCTAATAATTTATCTGCGTCTAATTAGTAAGTTCTTCTATCTTTATTAGAAATTTTACTATTCTTTTATATAAAATATTTTTCCTATTTACTTCTTTAATAGAACTGAAAGAGTTTCTAATACTTATAACTTCTCTAATTAAGCTGTTAATAATTAAGTTCTAAGTATTAATACTTTCGCGGTCGCTCTTCATCTGTATTTCACGTACTATAGATTAGAACACTATTATTAAAGAGAGTAGCGCAGTAATAGATGAGATAGTGAGCTGTAATAACTTCTTCTTAACTTACTATAGCACTTAGAATTCGAATTCAGTCGGATATTATAATATAGAGATCTTTAATAGACTACTATAATTAAGAAGATAATTAAGATTTTTAAGAATTTAGCTTTATCTCTTGTGTCACTGAATCTGTAACTCTTCCCTTAAGGGTTTAGTGTTCCCGCGCTTTAGCGTCAAAATTTGCTGCAGTCTTGGCGTAAGAAATATCAAAAATTGATTTTTTAATATTTCTTACGTTAAGACTGCAGTAAAATTTTCATTTTTAATATTTCTCACGTCAAGACTGCAGCAAAATTTTAATATTAAAGCGCGGGAACATTAAATCTTCAAGAGAAGGATCACAGATTCAGTGATATAAGAGATAACTTAACTATTTTATTTCTACTTAAAATATACTTCTTAAGTTTAAGCTTAAATATAATATATAGAAATTAATTAATATCTTAACTTTAAACTTTAATAATTATATAGATTTAAAGAAATATACTCTTTTTATTAACTAAAGTCTTTAGATTAAGTATACCCGAAATTAAAGTCTCTAAAGTATTTTAGTTAATTTAATTAATAATAGTTATAATATCTTCCGCGCTTTAGATATATTTATAATCTTAATTAGAATCTTAGAATCTCAGATATAAAATATACGGATCTCTTTTATTATAGAAGAAAAGTAATATTATTATAATCTTAATTTCTATCTTTACTATAATAAAGTTAATTATCTCTTGTATTACTGAAGTTATACCTCTTTCTTATTAAAAATAGTCTTCCCGCGTTATAACAATAAAATTGAGTGCAGTCTTGACATTAAGAATATTAAAATAAAAAAATTGAAAAGAGCTTAAATTGATTATAGCAGGCTAACCACTCTAGCTATAATAATAAAAATAGTATTATTAGAAAGCGCTAGTAAATCTCTATAGATAAGCTTATTTTCTTTAATTAATATCTCTATTCTTAAGCTTAGAGTCTATATATAGTCTATTTTTATAAAAGTTTAAAGGATTAAGTTGATTTTATAGGGCTGATAATTATAGCTGAGATTCTATAAATAGTATTATTAGAAAGCTAAATTCTAAGGCTATATAATAGCTTATTCAGATTTTCACTAGCTATAACTTAAAGTAGGTGCACCTCGATTTCTAATTAGAAATAATAATATAATATCTTTTTTTAAAATCAAAATAGTAATATATATTAAATCTGATATATACTCTTTTTAATTATAAGCTATTAAAAATCTAAGTAAGCTATCTTATAGAGAGTTTAATTAGCTATTTTATAAAGCTATTTATAGACTTTTATACTCCAAAATTAGTCTTATATAGCTAATAATATATTAGAATTCTATTAAATTTATGTTAAAAATAGATTTTAAGCTTTATAAATAAGATATTAATAGAGTTTATAAAGTTTATTATATATATAATCTTTAAACTAATAAAGCTATATATTAAAGCTTATATTAATTAAGTTTATAAATATTTAAATTTAAATTCTTTAAATTTATAAGTATTTCAAAAATAATAAGAATAAAATTATTAATATAAAATAAATAAAATAATATAAATTAGAAATAAAATATTATTATTAATTATTATTTATATAATCTAAATATTAATAAGACTTATAAATATATACTTCACACTCTTTACATTACTAAATAGTGTGTTTTCCTCGAATTTTTAATATACTACTCTTTTCTACTTCAATTAAATTATTATTCAATTAAAGTATTGACTGAAACTCATTTTTAGTTAAATCTTTCTGTTTTTGAGGCTCTAAATTCTTTTTTAGAGAATAAATAATATAATATCCTCATTTTTGAGCTGAATTTTAAATTTAAGCGTGCTGAGAAATTTAATAAATATTCTTAAAAAAGACTCGTTTTTTAATGATTTTTAACTCTATTGAAGCTGGATAATATTCGTATTTTGGATAGAGTTTTTGAGTAATCTTATTAGAAGAATTTTCGTCTTCTATATAGAATAGAAGATTTACTAATTCTTCAATAAATTCTCGATGTTATGTAGGTTTTCAATTTTCAGTAGAACTTATTTTCAATTCATTTAAAGTTAAATTAAGCTTATAGCTATTAACAACAGCTATATTAATAGCAAAAAAGGCTTTAGAAAAGAATTCCTTTCGATTTTGAGGGAAATAAGTGATAAAGGCGGCTTGGAGCTGATTTGCTTAATCTACTCCCCTCATATTTTGATTATAATAATTAATAAATAGAGAAATAGAAAGAACTTTAGTTGATTAATATTTAAATGGTTTTCAAGTAATTAAGATATTTAAAGCAGTCTTTTTAGAGCGTTTTCGTAGGTGTAAAATAGTATCTTTAATTCTGTGTCTAGTAGTCATTCCTAAATAATTATTAGTATATTATTTTATAATATTAAAATTCAAAAAGAGAAAATTCCAGGAAAAGTTTATATAAAAGAGAGTATAACTAAATGAAAAAAAGAGCTAAAACTATAAAAAATAAAATAGAGAAAAATGGTAATAATTAAGAAAATATTTTTCAGAATTTTAAACAAGAAAACAAAGGGAAAAAAAATAGAAATAAAGAAAGATAAAAAATAAACGTATTCATAACCGCATTTGCATCCTGCCATAGCCAACAGGCTACCCCCTCTATAATAGCGGCCTGTAGAGCTCCCTATTCTAGAGCTCTATTCATTTTTTTTAACTATAAAAGTTGTGGAGGATAGCCTGTAACTCCTTTTCGAACAGTTTTAGTAACTACTATTTCACGCTCTTTTAGAGCCTGTGCAGATTTGCAGCAAACAAATAAATTATTTAAATAGAAATGAAAATAGAGATCATTTTTAATAAATTTAGAAAGAGAATTTGCAAGTCGAATTACTACTGATTGAGTGGGATTTAAAGAAGTAGAAAGTGAAGAATTAGAAATAGAAATCCTAGCTTTTTCTTTCTCTCTTAATATTCCTTCTGCTATACCCGATCTAGTGTATTCCCAGTTATAGATATAACCAGAATCGCCTAAAGTAAATAGCTTAAATCCCGTGAGAATAGACTTATCGGGAATAGTGATTTTTTAAGAAGTTCTTTCTTTATATTTAAGTATAACTTCATTTACAGTAAGATTTGTACTCGGAAGTCAATAATAAGCAGATTTTTCGCGTAAAATAAAGAAAATAGACTCTAATTTATCTCACTAATTAGAGTCTTTTTTAATCGGATTTAAACCGCGATCTTTAAAGTGAAAATTCTTAATAATCTGCTTAAATCGATTTTTTAAAAGAGGAGTTCTAGATAAAACTCTATTTAAATGTTAAGAATAAACTCGGAGAGATTATTTATAAAGAGATAATAGTAATAAATAGCTAAAAAAATGATATAGCTCTTTAATAAAAAGAGAAATCTATGAATTTTGAGCTGAATTATTATGAAATGTAAAAGAATTTATTTCTTTAACAATAATAGCCATTGTTTTCCAGTTAAAGAATAGCTAGAATAGGGCTAGAGAGTGCCAATGTTTATTTAGATCGATATTTCGGGGCTGTTCTATATGAGACTTTAATAAAAGCGGCTCAAATTTAGATAAAGATTAAAGAATTTCTGAAATTGGACGATTTTTAAATTGTTCTGCAGCTTCTATAAAAGGAATTAAGAAGTTATTGAGCTTCTTATCAGCTGTTAAATCATTTATAATAGAAGGAGCTATTAAATTATTAGTTATAAATATAAAATATAGAGAAAAAATTAAAAGAAATAATAGAAAATAAGAAAATAACGTACTTATGTGATTATTTAGCTGATTTTCGGTTCATGTTTTAGAGATTTTTAGTACTCTCTATCTGTTATTAATAGCTAGTAATTGAAGGATTTTTGTAGTATTTTAAGAGTGATTTTGAGGCGGAGAAAATTTTAATTTTAAGTGAAATTCGGCTTGAAAAGAGATTTTAATAAAGATATGAGGCTGTATGTTCTGTAATTGAGATTTATTTCCAGCCGGAGGTAAATTAAATAAAGCATCTGAATTAGAGCTATCTGCACTGGAAATTTTGTCCTCATAAACAGAGAATTGGGTAAGCTGTGAGGCTTTTTATGGGCGTTTAATGCGTTAAATTAAAAGAATTTCATTATTTTCATAGATTTCGGGGGCTAATTCAGCTCGGGGGCGCTTTCTTACGCGCCCCCGGGCACTCGAGAATGATTGAATAATGAGTTATTTAATGAGAAAGTGTAAGATAGATTGCGGGCTGAATAGCTTGAAAGTATCTATAAAATTAATTAAATTGACTATCTAAATCTAAATAAAATTGCGCAAAGAATGAGTATTATATACTTAAGAAAATATTTAAAATAGTCTTATTAAATAGAGCGGTTAAATGGGGCGTAAACTAGTTGAAATCTAATTAATAAATGCCCTGAAATCTAGATTATTTAATAGAAAGCTAATAATTTAAAAATTCTTAATTTTAATAAATTTTCAAGGATTTCTATTAATTTTAATTAAAACAGCTAAAATTAAGTCTGTTTTATATAATCTAAATTAAAATATAACTAAATTTAATTATTAAGAAGAATTAAGAGTAATTAAAAAGAATTTCAAGCTATTTTAAAGCTGAAATAATGATATAGAAGATTAATTAAGAAGAAAATTACTTTAAAAAATTTGATATTTCTTATATTAAGAAATCTATAACTTATTAGCGCTAATAGTAGATTAAGTATAATAATATTAAACTTAAGATAAAAGATTTATTTATTAATAATATAAGAGATATAATTTAAAATTCATATTTAACTTAGATTTAATAGAATTCTAATATATTATTAGCTATATAAGACTAATTTTGGAGTATAAAAGTCTATAAATAGCTTTATAAAATAGCTAATTAAACTCTTTATAAGATAGCTTACTTAGATTTTTAATAGCTTATAATTAAAAAGAGTATATATCAGATTTAATATATATTACTATTTTGATTTTAAAAAAAGATATTATATTATTATTTCTAATTAGAAATTGAGGTGCACCTACTTTAAGTTATAGCTAGTAAAAATCTAAGTAAGCTATTATATAGCCTAAGAATTTAGCTTTCTAATAATACTATTTATAGAATCTCAGCTATAATTATCAGCTCTATAAAATCAACTTAATCCTTTAAACTTTTATAAAAATAGACTATATATAGATTCTAAGCTTAAGAATAGAGATATTAATCAAAGAAAATAAGCTTATCTATAGAGATTTACTAGCGCTTTCCAATAATACTATTTTTATTATTATAGCTAAAGTGATTAGCCTGCTATAATCAATTTAAGCTCTTTTCAATTTTTTTATTTTAATATTCTTAATGTTAAGGCTGCACTCAATTTTATTGTTATAACGCGGGAAGATTATTTCTAATAAGAAAGGAACACAACTTTAGTAACACAAGAAATACTATCTATTCTAAGAAAAAACTTCAGAATATCTTTATATAGAATGTAATATATTAAGATATTAGAAAGATATTATATAAAAGTGAGATGCTTATCTCTTAAGATTCTAGTAAGATATTAAATAAGAATAAGATATTTATCTTTTAAGATTTTAGTAAAAGACTAATCTTATATTATAGTTCTATATAGAAGAGTTAATGATAAGAATTCAATATAATACTGAGTATAGATATGTTATACCGCGTCAAGATCTGACCCGTGTGTAACGCACGCGTCAAGTCTGCGAACATATATAGAAAACTCTGCAGTTTGAAACTCTAAGTTCTCCATCATTTAACTTACAGAATGTTGGGAGTGTCTTCTCTATCATCATTATTAATAGAGCTTTATACTGCGAGATGTATACTATTTATATATTATATTATTACGTCACTTAATCTCTTAACACTTCTGATAATTTTGAACAATTCTATTCTCTTAAATAGAGAAGCTATTTGATAATAATATTAAATACTTATAATATAATTTAATAAGAATAAAGAGAGCATGAAGAGATTAAAAATTAAAATTATATTAAAGATGTGAATTTCCGCCCGCGTATTATAAATAATGCGGCTGTATCACGCACTAAGAAGAGTGCGCTCTCTTAAATATCTATTCCGCATTTTCTCAAAATTAAGCTTAGAAATAATAAAGAGGAATTCTCTAATATAGAATATACTGCGAAAGAAGATGAATTAATATATTATATTAAGCTAATATAAGAAGAACTTAAAGAGTATATTTAGAGAGTTAAGTCATATATAATGCGCAAGTAAAAGAAGCGCGAGTTAATATAATTATATAAAGAGTTATAAAAAGAATTTACAGTTAGTTTATAAAATATAAATAAGATAACTGTATTATTTAAGCGAGCGTTAAAGAGAGTGAGATTATTAAAGAATAATAATACTTAGCGAATAAAAGAATAGATATGATTTATTAAGTTCGTGTATTATTATAATAAGAATATTAAAGAATTAGAAAAGTTCTTAATATTCTAAATTATTTATTAAAAGATCAAGTTAATTAAGTCGCAGATAACTTACGTGCGTATTATAACTAAATATCTTTATAATATACTTATAAAATTATAGAGTTAAAGAATTTAATTAAATATAAGTTTTATTAAGATGTAAGATAAATTTAAGTAGTAATTAAAAGATTCTCTTAAGATATTAAATTAATATATTCTTAAATTAACTTTAATAATAAAGAAGATAAGATAATAAGAGAATTAAACTTATAAAGATATATATATTTATATATATAAGTTAGAGAATAATATTCTCACTATAATTATTAAATAGTAAAGAGTATAAACTCTAATTAATATACTGTAATTTAAGCTTCGTAATTAAATTATGCGCGATTTATTTATAATTAATAATATTAATATAATAGTTACTTGCGCAGACTAAAATAAGTTAACTTTATTAAAGAAGATCTTAACGCGAAATATACGCGTATTAATAATAAATAAAAGTAAATTAAGAAGAAGTAATTTTTTTTAACTTATAAGTAATTTAATTATAATTTATAAGATAGTTTTAGAGATAAAGAATAAGATATAGAAAATAATAAAATGTAGATAATTCGCGAGTAAGATACTGTAATTAATCTCTGATCTATAATAATAATAAATTCTATTTATCTAATTCAGACTAAAACTAATCTATATAGATCTTCTCATACGAACTCTTAAACGCTTATTAAATTAATCTTCTATTTTCTATTTAATTTATTCTCTCTCTCTCTCTTTCTCTTCACTTCTCTTTCCTCTCACTTTATGAGATTTCCTCTATCAATCTAAATTAATTGAGCAGCTTTATACGGAGTATCATTTTAATAACTACTCTATATTCTTTCTTTTCTAAAAGGATTATTTTTAGATCTATTATATAAAGAAGATTGATGAGTTCCATTCTTTTCATGATCTATTGAGAACATTTTAATAGAACATGTTCCACTGTTATGTTATCTTGTGCGTACTCGCATTAAGAGCTTTTAATTCTGAACATCTTTCTTTTATATAAAAACTGATTGAAGCCAATCTTGCTTATATAAAGCTGTGTGAGAAGTGTGCTCTTATATTTCTTAAATCTTTAATATAATATTATCGAATTTTTATTTAGTTTTAAAAGAATTGTTCTTAAATACTTTTTCTTTTAATTATTCTTTCATCTCTTTTTCCATTTTTGTTCACAGACTGAGCGGATTTCTTCGTACATTTTTCTTAGTCTTTAAGACTTTATATACTTCTTTAATTTCTTTCATAATAAGTCTGATAGAGAAGTCTTATTATCTAATCTTCTTATATTCTAATTTATTAAATTAAATTGAGTAAGTTATTTAATTATATAATCTCTTAATATTACGCGGATTATTATTATATAATCTCTTCTATCTACAGTTTATCTTGCGATTCTAGCACACATATTATTAATTTCTTTGATAACTTTAAATACTTAAATTCTAACTATAATCTTGATTATTAGATTCTCTGTATAAAGATTTAAAGATTGAATATATATCTCTACTTTTAAGATCTTTATTAAGATTGCTTTATATACTTCTATAATTATACAGAGATACTTATCTTAAAGAGTTTGTAGTTTTTTACTTACTTCTTTTTAATATTCTTTAATTTCTTCTAATATATACTAAATACTTACTTTATATATAATAGCTGAGTATATAGCTGTTTAATATATTTATTTTCTTACTTTTAAAGAGACGTTTTAGATAAATTCTATGATTATATAAAGAGTGTTAATCAGATGAATTAACTTTGCTTTAATTATTCAGAGATGAGATTGTTATCTAAGCGTGATATTTAGTTGAATATTAAGGATTTGTATATTATTTTTTGAATTGATTTCTTGTCTCTTAAGCTTTAATCCCATTTTTATATTAAAATTTCTCTTTATATAATTGAAGTGAATTAGTTTATACTTATTCAGACAGAATTTCGAGTTATATTTTCTTGCTCAGTCCGTGCATTTCTTATGAATTTCGGTGAGTACTTAATAATTTCTCTTTATACTTTTATTATATGTTAAGATATTGATATTATTTATAAATTCTATTGCGCTCGTATAAAATCTAATATTATCATATTTCTTTAATAGATCGGCGTTATAAAAGAGGTATAGAATTGATAATATTGATGAGTCTTATAAGATTTCTACTGTGATTAGTGTTTCTAATAATATAAACTCGTTAATCTTTATCTTTATACAGTAATTAAAGAGGAAATCTATTATTTATTATACGAGTGACTTTAGAATTTTTCTTTTTCTCAGATTGTGAATTAGTTATACGTGTGAGATCTTATTAAATGTCTTTGTCACGTTTAGTGAGAGAAGACTTACGACTTTTTTATTTTCTCTCTTTTAGATTATATATATCTTCTTCGTAATTTATTATAATACTGTCTTTATTACTCTCAGAAAGCGTGCTTTATATTGTAAGTCTGAAAGAAGATTATATAATTTAATAATATATTTTATTTAATTAGATATTACTGCTTCTAAAATATTTCTTAGCGTGTTTAATAATGCGATTAATCTATACGCTAACAGATTTGAGTAATCTCTCTTATCTAACTTCTTCAGCATTATCGTATGAATGTTTTTAAAGTAGTCTGGCTGGATTTCTTATATAAGATAGATCTGAAATAGTCTTTTAATTAGATTTAACTTCTTTTATATAAGAATTTGAATGACTCTATTTAGAATTCTATCTAATTCTAAGATCTTATCTTTTTCTATACGGCTGACTGCTTTTAGAATTTCTCTTTCCGCGATCTCTTTCTGTTATAAAATTCTTTAAGAATATTCATATTCTTCAATATTTATGAGATTTATCTTAGAAGGAGAGAAGAAATAGATATCACGTAAAAGCTTTGCTTTACTCTCTGCATCTTTTACTTTATATATTCCTTATTTAAGAGTGAGAAAGAATATTTAAGTGATTTGTTCTTGTAATCATTATCTTGCTTATTATATAATCTTCTAGATTTCTTATAATTTCTGTGATATCTCTTATATTATATTTCTGAAGTTCTCTTTTTTTATTTTTAATAATATCTTCTCTTTTTGACTGCGCTGTTATATGAAGTTTTATTATGTGAAGAGTGATAAATTCTTAATAAAGTTTCTGCGTGTTTTTCTTATATTCTTTATCATCTCTTAATATTCTTTTATTTAGAATCTCTAACTGTATGAGAATGATCTTATTTATAATATTAAGTCTTTTATTACTGTGTATATGAGTCTTATTAGTTTATATATGAAATGATTAATCTTCTTTTTAGTACTTAGTATACAGCTTTTAAGTAACTTTATATAATTGTGAAGACTTTTAATAAAGACTTCTTAATTCATCTTTTTTCACGCTTTACATCTTTTCAATAACTCTTTTCTAGATTAATTTAGTCACTTAAATTCTGTGCTAATTAAAAGATAATCTAATAACTATTCTCTTTCTACTTTTATCTGATATTATATAAGTTGATTCTTTAGTATTAATATTATAAAGATAAGATCTATAGTTATCTGTTTATATAAATCTTCTCTTTAACAGTTTTTTATTATCATTTCTAAAAGAAGAATTAGTTTCAACTTTATTTCTCGTATAATCTTTAGTAATATGTTTAATAGTTTGTGTTATAATGAATATATTAGATCTGATTAGCTGAGATAATGAAGATTCAGATTATCTAATATAATATATTCTTTAGATATTCTGAGTATTATATAAAGAGTGTTAAGAGACTTTATTTCTTCTAATTCCGAGTATTAATTTAAGAGATTATAAATATTGTGAATATTGATTATATAATTAGTGATCTATATTTCTTAGAGTTTTAATATAATTGTGATAAGATCTTTTGAGTAATATATTTCTAATTATGTATTTATATAAATGCGCTTATTAATAAGCGTGAGAATTCTTAAATCTTTTTATCTTTAATTACTGCTGTAAAAGATGTTTTATCTTAAATTGTACGAAGTATAATTAAGTATATCTCTTTATAACTTTTAAATTATAAGAATATTATACTTTTCAATTTCTAAGTCTTAAAGCAGTCTTATTATTATCTTGTTTCTTAATTTATTAATATTATATTGTAATATCTTAAGACTTTATACGAAGATGTTTTCTAATATATAATATTCTTAAATGTAAGTTGATAACTTTCTTTAATTAGAAGAAGTTGAATATCTTAACTTAATATAAAATCGATCTTTATATAATTCTTAAATTCTTATAAACAATCTTTTAAGTAAGTTAGTCTTCTTTTCTATAAGTCTTCTACTTAATTTCATTTTATCTTTAATTTAGAGTTACTTCTACTAACTTCTATTAATAGACTTGAGACTGATAAGAAGAAGAAAGAAGAGAAGATAGAAATGATCCCTTTTTCTTTTTAAGATTGAAAGTATCTTGATTTCTTATTATATATTTTCTTTATATAAGATTGTTCTCTTTTCTTTTATAAATAGTTATAGAATCAAGCTTTATATTTTTCTGAGCAGTTACTATATTATATAATCTTTCTCTTAAGCTTTTTCTCGTATTTATTAGTTTGATATTATTCTATATAATGTGCGTAAGATTATATCTTTTTATATATAAAGTAAGTATTTATATTTCTAATAGCGAAAATATTAATATAATTAAAGAGTTAAATTATATTATATAATTATCTTAAACTCTATCTTATAAATAAGATCTTTTTAAATAATTCTATTTATCAGATCTGAATAAGAAAGTTTTAGAATTGTGTGTGTAATTATATTTATTTCCGCGTTTCTTTTTATTTATCGCAGATTTTTAATTTTCAGATCTAAAATAAGTCTAGCATTCTCATTCTTTAGTTCTTATATAAATTACTTCTTCTCTTTCTCTTCTTATCTTATTTATACTGCTTATATTAGTACTTTATATAATCTTATCTTAAATTATATAAGTAAGCTCAGCGACTTTATCTATATTAAGTCTTATCTAAGCTTTATATAATCTAAATTATTTTCCGCGTATAATATAATTTCTTTCTTTAAGAGTGTCTTTACTATAATTATATAATGTGTATAAGATGTTTTTATTAATTTCTAATTAATCTAATTTATAATTTCTTTAGTTAAGAGTTTATTAATTTTAATCTTCTCTTTCTTATTTAAGATTTAAATAATGATTTTTCTTATCTCTATTTTTAAAGAGAGTTGAATTATAAAGACTAATTTCTTTTTTAAAATATCGCGCGTTATCTCTATATATAAGATTAAGAGTTTTTCCTACTAACTTTGATTTTCTAGTCTAATAATAGATTTCTTAATTCTTCGTAATCTTATCTTTATCGAATCAGATAATTATTTAGATAAAGAATGATTTACGCGCTTTAACGCGTCTTTTAATACGTCTTTTATCATATTTTCTATATATAAATAGATTTACAGGATCGGTCAGATAAGAGCGTGTATCTTCTTCTACAAAACTGTCAGCTCTGCTCCTCCGTATAAGTCTTCTCATCTCTGCGTTATCTGTCTGATAATCTTAATACTTATTAATTCCATTTTCTAAGAAAGAATTCTTTAAATAATCTCTGATCTATAATAATCTACTAAAACTGTGATAAAAAAGATTATTATAATATTGATTATTTAGATAGAAAAGAGATAAAAAACGGTTAGTTTTAATTATTAATATCTTACAGTTATTAAGACTGAGCTTAATTAAGACTGTATCTAAATCTAAGAAATATATCTTTCTCAATATAAAGATTTATATATCGCAGAAAAAGCGCGTATTACGCGCTTTATTAAACTCTAAAGTGTAAGAAAACTTTATTTCTTAATCTATTATATTAGAAGAGAGCGTAACTTTATAGAAGTTTATAACTTACGTAAGTAATATAAATAATTATCTTATAGCTATATATAATTAAGAATTAATTAAGACGCATATGACTAATATATAAGATATATCTTAATTAGATTAATATTTCTATTATATAATTATTCTTAAGAGATTTAAGCTAATCTTAAAAATATTATAATTAAAGACTATTAATTTAGATATAAACTGAGCGGAATGTGAATAATTCTATTATAAGTCACGTGCGAATATTATAATAGATGTATTTAAGTAGTTTTTAGCTTAAAATAATATTATTTAAGTAGAAATATTAATTATATAATCTAAAGACATATTATAACACACAGATATCTTACTCGCGAGTCTATAATTAGAAGAATCAGTTCTATTTAATAAGTATTAAAACTTCTCTGATATATTTACTAAGAATAAAGATGAGTATCTATCGCAGATAAATAGCGTGTAATACTTAATTAAGATTAAAGAAAAGAAGTTAATATCTTATAAGTCATTATATCTCTTATCTTAATTTAAGCTGCGAATTCTACGCGATTATCTTAAGAATAGTCTGCGAAAGAGATAAATTTAAGAGTTAATATTATTAGTAGATATCTCTATTCTTTTTATAAAAAAGAAGAATAGTAATCTGTGATTATATATTAATTATTAAGAATTAAATTAGATAATAAGTAAGAACTGTTATTTATTACTCTTAATTAAAGAAATTCTTAATCACTTATTAAGCGCGCGCTATTTTACTGCGTTAGATCTATAAAATACATATCATTAAATCTAGATCTGAAAGAAAGATTAATAAAAGACTATATTTCACACGTATTATAAACACTTTAAGTATTATATTATATTATTTAAATTAATAAATACTCTAATTATGTTTTAAATCTTTATAAATAAGATATTAATAAGACTGTTAGATAATATTTATATCGCGTATATAGATAATATATTAATCTTTAGTAACATCCGCGAAAAGTATATAATTTACGTGTGATAAATGCTGAGCTAATTATAATTCACACGCGTATATATAAAGTTATCGAAATACGCATTTTATATATAAGAAGTTAACTTTCTAGACTATTATATAAAAGTCGCAGATGTATTAATAAATCCTCGTAAGATAATTATTATTAAAGAGTGAACAGAATTAAAGAGCTTTTATAATATTCAGATATTTATTAAATTTATTAATTTCTATTATTATTTTATTCGCGGATTCTCCGTTATTATAGTGTTTATAATCAATCTATTAAAAGATATAAAGAAAGATAAGAAAAAGAGATTCTTTAAATAAATTAAAGAGATAGCGCAGGCGTTTCACACATTAAAAACATGCTTTATTAAGAGAGTAATACTGCGTTATTATGATTCGCAGAAATCGTGCTATCTAAAAATAAACGTCTTACAATTTAAGATTAATATAATTTTATCGTAACTCTGCGAGATAAATGTGAGTAACGGACGAATAATTTAACAATCTATAATATTCTTCTTAAGAAAGTTGATTTCTGTTAAGCTTAATTATAATATTTTTAATTTAGAAATGTTAATTATTATAAAAAGCTGTAAGAAATAAAGATATTATCTTAAATAATCATAACAGCGAAATCAAGTAATTATAAATTACTTAAATCTGCGGTATTTCTATACTCTATCGCAGGTGAACTGTAGATAAGCCCGCTGAATAGAATACTTAATAATCTATAATCTTGAAATAGTATATAGATCTGAAATAGAGAATCTCATAAATAGATTTTTAAGAAGATTAGAATTTCAAGATATCAAGTCTCTTAATAAGAAAGAATCCTCGTTATTAAAGATTCTGCTCGCAGATAAAGATCACGTGAGATAAAGATGAGAGTTAAATAAATATATAAATTAAAGCATAATAATAGTAGCGCTTATTAGATTAAAGATTAGAAGTAGTAAAGAGTTAAAGATTCTAAGAGAGTTAAGAAGCTTCTTTTAAGATTTATAAAAGATTCGCAAATAACTTATTCTATTAACGCAGGCGAGTTAATAATAAGACGCGATATTTATCTTAAGAGAAATTTTTATTATAAATTCTTAGTAAGAGACTAAATTAATAATAAAAGAAATGTCGCCTTATAATAAAGTGCTGAATGCGCTTACTAATCATCTACTTAATCTATAATTAAGAGATATTTAATATATATAAGCGAGCTGAAAGATATCTCTTAAAGATATTATTAAAGAAGATAATATAAGAGATAAATAGCGCGAAGATTATATAAATCTTATATGATATAATAATGTAATATATATTCTAAATAATTTTATTACTCGTGCGGAAATATTGCGCCAGAATTATAATAATTCTTAAATAGAAGATTATTTTAAATATAAGAAGATATTAAATATAATTCGTAGATTATATTATTAATCAAAGTTAGTAAATAATGTGTGAATCTACTATAATATATATAATATATATTAACATATAAAAGTGCTAAGATATAAATTCTATAATTTATTAACATCTTTATTAATTCTATAAGAATTCTGACAGAATATTATCTTAAACTTTATTATTAATCTATTCTCTTTACTTTATATATAACACGCATGTAACTTAATACTTAATATAATAGATTGATACTTATATAAAGTAATTTATATACTTACTATTATTAATATTATCGCAAGCGAGTTTACTACACTTATTAAATGAGAAATAATAGAATATTATAATGTGTTAAGATTGATTATAAGTAATTAAGATACATTATTTATATTAGAGTGATGAAGCATCTTTTATTATAATCTAATAATTAAACAAAGATTTTTAATTATATTTTACTTATAAAATAATAATATAATAGAGTGTTAAAATTAGATATTAAAGTATTATTTGCGCTGCTATATTAATTATTATTAGAATGATTAAATATAATTTCTATTAATTATTAAGTTTATATATAATAATAGCGTTTATAATATTATTAATAAGATATTGATGAAGATAACTAAATATTATATATCTATAATATATAAACGTGATATAGAAGATTCGCTAATAAAATAAGATAAGAATTAGAATATAAGATAATATATTAAGATTTTATAGAAGAGAGAATTGAAAGTAAGAGATATATGATAATATGTAAGTAAAGTAACTGTGAAATATTATAATAAGAAGTATTAATAAAGAATCTATATTATAGATAATTATATAATATTATCTTCGCGTAATATTTATTTATAACGCGCAAGTAAGAAATTATTAAATAAGTATCTTAATTTATTTCTTATTATTAAGAAGCTAAATTAAAATGTGTATAAACTAGAACTATTAAAGATATATAAATGAATTCACCCCATCTTTTATATCTCTCTTTTAAAACTATATCGCAGGCGCGATAATTATGAGTCGCCGGCGCTAATTAAGATTAATTAGAATAAGAAGTAGAAGATAGATCGCGTTTTAAATATATAAGATTTATGACTGAAGCACAGCTTCTTAATAAAATAAAAGAATTACATAATAAAGAAGAACTTCTGATAATCTGAAAAAGATTTAGTGTATGCTTAAGAGATTATTAAAGTCTTTTACGTAAGTAAAATAAACGCATTAATATCGCGTGTGATTAATTATAAGAAGTGAAAGAAATAGAAAGATAACTGATCTAACTTATAATAATTATATGTGAGTTATTAACATATTATAAGAAGTTGTTTATCTTATTTAGTTTTCCCATCTAAATACTTATATTCTGCGCGATAGAAACACATAAAACTCACAGAATAAAAGAAAAATTATAAGATAGAAGTGTAAGATTAAGTAATTCTAAAAAAGATATTCTAAAAATTTAAGTGAGTACACTCTTATATCTTAACAGCGTTATCATTATTATTCTTATTCTTATTATTATTAGTAATAATAAGATCATTATTCTTAATAAAAGAATTCGTCTATTTAATAAATTCTGCGTATAGAATAATAAACGCTTTTAAAATATATATAATTCGCAATTAAGTTTTCTTAATTATCTTAATTAAGATGAAGAACTCACGCGTCTAAATGATTTTAAGCAAGAGATTCTTAAGATACTCTTTAACGCGATAATTAGCAGTATAGAATTATTTAATAAGAGATTTAATATTCTTTTGAATCTCTTCTAAAGTAATGCTTATTTAAATAAAGTAACTTTAATATAAAGTTATTAAAGCAGCAGTCTTATTAGAAACTGTCAAGACTAGTTATAACAAGATTCAGATATTAGAGGTTTGTGAATAGGAATCACTATTCTCTCAAAAGTAGATTAAAGGCGAGTTGCAATTAATAACATAAGTTAATTACGAAAGAAAGAATTATGAATTTAAGAGACAAACATTTGTTTATATAATCATTAGTTATGATCTGTGTTACTTACTTCTAAGTGCTCTTCTCAAGCATTCTTAAGCACTTATCTTAATATTTTAGTTTAGAGCGCTCTTATTAATTATAATTAGTAAGATTCTTCTAAATAATTATAATCCGCGTCTTAATCTAAAAGTCAGTAAGATTAAATCTACAGATTACAAAATTCATATTATAACATTATATCCCTTCCGAATTAGCTTAATCTTTCAAGCTACTTAAGCCTTCTTCTATACTTTCTAAATTTTTCATTTCTTCTTTTCTTTATTATATTTAGTATTATATTAATAAATCTTTCTTTTATAAATGATATTAGATTTAAGTAGAGAAGATAACTTTATTAGAGATGTTAATTATAATTGCGTATTCTATCTATACTGAACGAGATTATCTCTATATATTTTCTAAAAATATCTTAAAGTATTCGAAGTATACTTATCATAATATTTATTATAATAATAATTTCTTAGAAGTTAATTTTCAGAGATTATAGTAGAAGGAATTATATTTGAAGACTGCGCGGAAGATAACTCTCTTTCATCTTTAACAGAATATTATGAAGATGATAAGTTTAGACTTTTATATAGAGTCTCTTCAGGCGGTTTAGAATAAGATGATTACTTAAAAGACTAAGTCTCTAAATAAACTTAATCGAGAAGAGAGATATTTAGAGAAGAGAGAATTATTAGTTAGTGCGGAATTGAGCGTTACTTTTAATAAGATATAATTAACTACTTTCTTTAATTCTTCACTTATTAAGAGTTCCGGCGGTAATAATTCTTAAGAGTCTCGAGGCTGAGATTTGTTTCTGATTCTTATATGTTTTCTAATATATTATATTCTAATTATTTTATCAGATAATAAGTTTTATCTTTAATCTCTTAATTATTAAGCACTTTTTTTATCTCGTACTTCTAATCTTAATTATTTAATTAAATTAGAATCTATTTAATATTCTTTAATACAGATTCTAAAAGAGAAATATTGAATATAAAGTGAATTCTTATAATATTTAAAAGCTTAAGTTTATAAACTGACTTGTTTAAGACTTTCTGAATTAAATAAGAACTAAGTTTTGTGTAATTTAATTTTGTGCTAAATCTTTTAATTTTGATATTTCGGTAAAGTAAATATATTAGATCTCTCTTTTTAAGATTTAATTTATTAATTCTTTTAGAGTTATAATATATATCAGATCTTTAATTAATAAACTTAAGATCTTTTGTTAATTCTTAATATAGATTAATTAATAGTTATATATTAATAACTGATTTTTATGTAAGTTATTTCATTTCTCTTAATTATCTATATAAAATTGATTCTCATCTATAATTAATATAGAAGAATGATACTTCAGTTGTTATTAAGATATTATTATATGCGAACTGTGCTAGTAATAAGAGTACTACTTAATTATTCTAACGATAATTTATATAGTATTATAAATATTGTTTCAGTATCTAATTAATTCTTTCAATTTGTTTATTTATTTGTGAGTGATAAATTATAAATAGCTTATATTTAATTCCGAATTAATTTATTAATAATTTCTAGAATTTAGAAGTGAACAGTTTATCTTAATTAGAGATAATCTCTATTAATATATCGTGATTTACGAATATTATTCATAAAAATATATAGATCAGATCTTCGGCGTTCAATACTTTTATATAATTGATAAAGTAAATATATTTAGTCAATTTATTAATAATAATTAAAATACTATTATATCTAATATTAATCATTAAATCTTTAGATAATAGTAGCTTAATAATGAAGTTTAATATAATGAATTTTCATGCTTCTTCAGATTATTTTGAAGATTACATCTTTCTATATGATTTATATCGGGCGTGCTTAATTTTCTAATAAGTATTATAATTAACAATCTATTATTAAATTACTTTATTTATTTCTAAGAAATAATAGAATTTAAAAATGCGTTTTCAAATCTTCTTTATTTCTTAATATTTATAAGATGTTTTCTTATAATATTATTAAATAATTATTTTCTTTACTTAATTAATAATATATATTAGTTCTTTATATAAGATCAGCTCGCTATCTTGTTTTTAAAAGACTGAATATTTTTCGAGATTCTTTCGAATTTCGCGGGATAAATAATTATTTAAATATAATCTAATAATTCAATCTTTCTAATCTTAATTAAAGATCTGAAATATTGAAGTGATTATAGCGTGATTATATATTATAGATTCGTTCTTATTCTCGCGTAAAACTGATTATAAAGCGGGTTTAATATCTTGAGCGTAATTCGCTTAATAACTTAAAGCGTTAGCTTTAATATTATTATTCTCTTTTTAATAGAAAATTTTAAAGTTATAAACTAATAACAGCTTAGATTATTATATCTAACGTCTATTTAATATCTTAGTAGTGATGAAGTATAATAGATTTTTATGATTTGTATATACTTCTATAAAATACTTAAATTCTTTTAAGTATATTCTTTATTTATTAAACACGGTAATTATAACTAGAAGTTTCTTATCGTAAATCTCATAATTAAATTCTACTGAAATTATTTTTCTGAAATAGAAGATAATAAGTCTTAATCGTTCTTCGTTATCTAATTGACTTATATATATATCGATAATATAATTTAATATATTCGTCTTAAGCACGATTTGTTTTTTAGAATTAAATATTGTGAGAATAGAAACTGTTATGAATTTCTATTTTAACTTCTAAAATAAAGACTTCACTTCTATTTCTTAAATAAAGATTACTTTCTTCCGAGTTATTTATATTAATGAGGCGGTTATCTTTAAATAATCCGTAATGAATCTTCGATAAAAGTTAATAAATCCGAGAAATGATTATAATTCCTTTATTAATATAAATTATGATTATTTAAGTATAATCATTATCTTGAATTTGTTTATTTAGATTTCTATAACTATTAAGATGAATTTAAGAAACTTAACACTTTACTTATGAAACTCGCACTTCTCAATCTTTATTAATAGATTTTTCGTCTGAAGAGTGTTAAACATCTTTTAAATATATTTAATATATTATTTCTTAATTTCCGAGTATATAAGAATATCGTCTAAGTAGATGATATAGAACTAATCTAAATATTCTCTTAAAATATCATTTATTAGAGATTGAAAGAAAATGAAAACGTTTATTAATCTAAAGAACATGATTAGATACTCGTAATAATTATAATAAGTTCGAAATGTAGTTTTCTACTTCTCTTCTTTCTTCATTCTTATTAAATTATACGCTTCTCATAAATCGAGCGTAGTAAATCATTTTACTTCACGAATGTGATTGTGTAACTCTGAGATTAATAATAATGTATATCGATTTTTTATCATAATATTATTTAATTATCGATAATTAATATATAGACACATTTCATTAGTAAGTTTTAAAACAAACAGAACTAAGTATTCTGCAGATGAAGTTAAAGATTAAATAAACTCTTTCTTCTAATTCTTATTAAGATACTTCTGTAGAATTTTAAGTTCTTTCTCAGAAAGAGAATAGATAGATCTATAAATAGATTTCTTACTAAATTTTAAAGAAATCTTATAATCTCAGAATTAATACTCAGATAACACTAATACGCTTTTATTCTTAATAAACAAATGTTTAAATTTATTATATTTAGATAAGTATTTAAAGAAACTCTCTATTATCTCTACTAGACTTCTATTATTAAGTTTTATCTATACTATCTTTATAAATAGTATTATAATCGTATTTATTTTGCAGATGTAGTTAGAAAAGCTGATAATTTATTATTTCTAATTAACTACTAAATTATAAGCTTTCAGCTATAAAATATTCAGAATAATATTATATTTAATTTTCATAACATTCAATACTACTTATTTTGTGTGTTACTAAATATTAAGTTTTAATAAGTAAGTCTCTACTTTCACTCATTCTTAATCTTGTTTAATAAAACTCTCATCTATTAATATTAATTAATAGAATTTGTCTTTTTCTTATATAAACAGGCGGGATTGAATTATATATATTAGAAAGATATAATTCTTAATAACTCTGAAATCGATCATAATTTTAATTTAATATTATTCTGCCCGAGTCTATATAATTAGATATCGTGCGTAATTAGCGTTAATTACTACTACTTTCTAAGATCTAAAAGTAGATTCTTTATCATATTTTAAACTTAAAGAGTCTTCTTGTTTTTTAACTCTTCTAATTTAAAGTTTCGGAAATGAGTATGTTCTTTTTTCGCGAAGTAATATTCTGATTTATCGCATAGAAAGTGTGCGTATAACTTATAAGAGATGCGATATTCTTTATCACAGATCACTCTTATCACTTCTAATTTCTTAAATTCTTAAATTTATATTATATTTACACTTTATATCTCTTTAAGATAAGCGGGAATGTTAATCTTATATAAGTTAATCGCTTCTTAAAGATTACTATTCTAATAATAATAAATTTATTCTTAATTTTAATCTAAACAGTTCTCTATATAATATATTCTTAATTATAACTTTAATTTAATTCTTTATAGCGTTTTTTCGAATATATATATTTTATATTAATATTAAGACTTTAACTTACAGTTTGTATTTATATATAACACTAATTCTCAGAATTTAATAATTATTTTCACGTAATCTTTATTATACTTGAAATTGCTTAATACTCATTTCTGAGATACTTTAAAGATAATACTTAATAATTATTAAGCTTTATTCTATCTAAGTTTCTTGAGATATTATTCTGTATTATTCTTATTTATTCTATAAATAACGCATTAATTATTATAATAAGCAGTTCAAAATATATAGACGTAAAATGATTCTATAAATTTTTAATCACGAATCTACTTAAGCAATTTAATAATTATTTCTAACATTAATATTATAATATTAGCGCAATTAACATCTCATATATTATCTGATTTTTCTATTATCTATTCTTCTGATTTATCTGAAATAGCGTGTAATTATTACTTATTTAAGTAATTATTAACTCAGTATTCAGATTTTCCGCAATAGAGACACAAATTCTTTTTTATTCTTTCTTCTTATTAAGTCGAAGAGAGTTTATTTTAATTAGATTTCTTCTCAAATCTTTTATAATTTATAGTATCTAAATTCATTTCTCGCGGGTAATAAACTTATTTCACTTAATATTCACTTTTTCGATATTTATAAGAAATAAAAGTCTGAGAATATTCTTACCCTTTTTTCATCTATCTTTTATATAGATGATTGTTTATTTTAATAGATATATTAATCAAACTTTCTAATTCATCTAATCTCTTAATTTAAGTCAGTTTATCTTTAACTAAATCTTTTAGTTCTAAATAATATTTTATTATAAGTACTGCGTCATCTCATTTAATTCTTAATATAATCTATTGAAACTTAAACACATACTCTATTACTAAGTTTATCTACCGAAATTTCTAAACTTCTTATTCAGCGGTTCGTTCTTTATTTACTTCTTTATATACTTATCTAATACACTTCTTAAAATAGAGGTAATTAATAAAAATTCTTTTTATTTTTATTTTCTTATCTTCGACTGTCTTCTTTAAATAATCTATTAGATATGATTTAAATTAATTAAAGACTTCCTTCTGAAGATATATAACTGCGAATATCATCTTAACTTTAATCATTCTCAGCTTTTAAATATTGAATTAAATATATATATTAACTTAAATTAAGAAGATCCGAAGTTTCTTTCTATCTCTATAAAATATATTAGAAATATTAATTTTTAAGAAGGCGTGATCTATATTAGCAATCTCTTCTTAAAGTTATTCTTATTTAAAGTGTGATATATTTACTTTAATAAGACTTATTAGAATAGAGTGATTGATATTTAATAATAGATAGTTAAAGTATTAGAAATTATTAAGACTAACTATAATAAGATTTAGATATCAAAGATTTATGAATAGAAATCACTATTCTCTTAAAAGTAGATTAAAGACGAATTATAATTGATAATATAAGTTGACTATAAAAGAAAGAACTATAAATCTAAGAGATAAATGTTTATTTATATAGTTAATTATTATAATTTGTATTATTTACTTTTAAGTATTCTTTTTAAGTATTCTTAAGCACTTACTTCTAGATACTCTTCTTAAGTATTCTCGAGCACTTATCTTGACGTCTTAATCTAGAGCGCTCTTATTAATCATAATTAATAAGGTTCTTCTGAGTGATTATAATCCGCGTCTTGATCTAGAAGTTAATAAGATTAAGTCTGTAGATTGCAGAATTCGTGCTGTAATAAGTCTCTCTCTATAATTCTAAGAGAATCTGTAAATTTTAAATAAAGAGTATAAGAGAAAGAGAAAATCTATTATAAGATACTCGCGAGTAAATTATCGTCCGTTATAATAATATTTATAAATCACACAACTTAACTATATAATATAATTTATTAGCTTCTTAACTATAATAATAATAAGACGTTTAAGATATCTCTTATATTAGTTATATTAACGTGATTTTAAAGAAGTTTATAACTTTATAAATCACATATATTATAAGAGAGAAGAGAAGATGAACTTATCTTTAAATTATTTATATAAGAAAGAGAAGATTATAAGAGTTATAGATTCTACTTATAATTAATATATAAGATATAATTAATATATAAAGAATATATTATAAATAGTTAATATTTTAGTAATAATTATTAAAGTTAATAAAGTTATATTACGCGTGAAATATAGTATTTTTATAAAAAACTTTATTAAGTAAAAGCTTTAGTCTAAGAGATAATAAATATATAAGATATATAATATAGATAATTTATAAGTTTATTTATATATTATAGAAGATTAATATAATCGCGCGTGAGTTATAAACAACTTATAAGTATTAAGAATAATAAAGAAAAAGAAGAAAGATATAAAGAGATAACAGATCAGCTACTTATATTAAAGAGTTATCTCTAAATAT